>ENA-UAPG01000564-UAPG01000564.1-human-gut-metagenome-genome-assembly--contig:-NODE-564-length-11960-cov-9.199076_pt1 | contig 11960 bp, 8 predicted proteins | sample MGYA00243478_ERZ654573 | MGnify/ENA primary metagenome ERZ654573 (study PRJEB26926, sample SAMN06164711) | human gut metagenome | biome: ENVO:00009003; feature: ENVO:2100002; material: ENVO:00002003... | reverse complement strand
TAAAGTTGCTTTCACGGGTCTTCTTAACAGACAATAGTTGTCTTAAATCATAAACAGGGGGAAATGTATGAATAAAAAAAATAAGATATTGATCGGAGCAGGCGTTGTACTGCTGGCAGGTGTTATTGGTACGGGTCTTTACATGCAGAGGGGAAAGGGCGAGGAGAAGAGTACAGAACTGGCTTATGTGACCAGTGTCTCATCCATGGACCCGTCTTCCCAGGTCCAGAGGCTGGCCGGAGTCGTGGAGCCGCAGAAAACATGGGAAATACAAAAGAATGCAGAGCGGGAAGTAAAAGAAATCTTGGTTGAAGTGGGGAGCGAAGTGGATGTAGGAACGGCTCTTTTTGTCTATGATACAGAGACTCTGGAAGCGGATCTGCAGCAGGCTCAACTGGATCTGGAGCGTGCGGATACAGACATGGAAAACCTTCGCAGCCAGATCGCACAATTGGAAAAAGAAAAGAAATCCGCTTCCGAGGATGACCAGTTTTCCTATACAACCCAGATCCAGACAGCCCAGATGGATTTGAAGAAAAGTGAATATGAACGTAAGAGTAAAGAGGTGGAAATTTCTCAGATACACGAAAAAATTGCGAACTCCTCAGTCACAAGTGATCTGCAGGGCGTTGTGAAGAGCATTAATGAGGGCAACGAAATAGATCCTTACAGCGGCAATTCCCAGGCATTTATGACAATTCTTGCAACCGGTGTCTATAGAGTAAAAGGCAAAGTAAATGAGCAGAACATAGGGGCTGTGCAGGAAGGAGCAAGAGCGATCATCCGTTCCAGAGTCGATGAAACTAAGACATGGACAGGGACTTTTACCGCTGTTGACACGGAAAACAGAGAGGGAAATAATAACAATATGATGTACGGAGGCAGCAGTGACAGCGGTGAAATGATGTCCTCCTCCTATCCTTTTTATATAAATCTGGATACTTCCGACGGCCTTATGCTGGGCCAGCATGTGTATATAGAAAACGACACCGGAATGGAAGAAAAAGAGGGTATTTGGCTGGATGAAGGCTTTATCATGGATGCGGACAAGCAGCCATGTGTCTGGGTGGAAAACAAAGACGGGAAACTGGAAAAACGCGACGTGACACTTGGTGAGCATGATGAAAATCTGTTCCAGTATCAGATAAAAAGCGGCCTGAAAGTGAATGACTATATTGCTTTTCCGCAGGAATTCTTAAAAGAAGGAATGAAGACAACACACGAAGAAATTCCGGTGGGCAATGCAGAAACAATGCCCGCGGATGGTGAGATGCCTGAAGGAAGCCAGGATCTTCCGGAAGCAGTGGACGGAGCCGATGAAGGAAATTCAGTGCCATTAGACGGGGAGACCCAAGGCGGGGAGCTTGAAGGAAACTTCACAGAAGGCGAAGCGGGAACAGAAGGTTCAGACGGGGCAGCAACAGCCAGCCCGGAAGGTGAGGCACAGTAGAGGGGAGGATTCTATGAAGGCGAGAAATAAAAAAATCTTAATTGCCGTCATCTGTGTGGGTGCCGCAGCGCTGGCCGGCACAGGAATCTGGTATGGTGTAAAAAAGATGGACCAGACAAAAGTGGATGTCTACCCCGTGGCTGATCTAAAGCAGCAGATATGGGGAATGAGTACCAGTATTGACGGAACCATATCCTCCAGCGTAACACAGGAGGTCCATCTGCTGGATAAACAGATGGTGGATCAGATATATGTACAGGAAGGACAAGAAGTAGTGGAAGGTACTCCTCTTCTGTCATATGATATGACGCTGGTCAATATTGATTTGGAGATGGAGAAAATCAACAAAGAGCAGCTATTGGTAAAGAAGAAAGGTCTGGAAAAGGAACTGGAAAAACTTAAAAATGCCAATATCATTCCCGACAGCCAGAAATCAGAGAACGACGAGGATGAGGGCGGTTCCGACGGAAACATTGTGGGAGCGGGCAGTAAATCAGGAATCCTTCCGCTGGGACAAAAGGAGATAAATGACGGTCCAGACGGACGATGGGCGGAAGCGTTCAGCAGGATGGCAGCTGCTCAAAATGCGAGAGCGTCGGCGGATTCCGGAAATTCCGATCGAACAGATCCAAATAATTCCAATCCGGACAATTCGGACCAGGGTAATCCGGAGAACCCGAATCCGGACAACCCAAATCCGGACAACCCGAATCCGGACAATCCAAATCCGGACAACCCAAATCCGGACAACCCGAATCCGGATGACCCAAATCCGGATGACCCAAATCCGGATAACCCGAATCCGGACAACCCAAATCCGGATGACCCAAATCCGGACAACCCGGACCCGGACAACCCGAATCCGGATGACCCAGACAAACCGCAAAAGCCGTCACCGACCATGGTCTACGACAAACTATACGGAGACATTACGCTGGAAACACTACCCGGCCAGAAAATAGAAAATGCGGTTCCATACAAGGGGACCGGCACCAAAGAAGATCCTTATTACTATCTCTGTAAAAAAGATGTCAAAATCCAGGGCGCTTTTCTCAACATGACAGCAGGCTATGGATTTTCCGATGTTAAAGAAAAAGAACCGGTATACTGTATTCTGGAAGTCAGGGACAAAGATGAAGAGGCAGGTTTTCTCATTGCCGCCCTCTGCATTGACGGCAGTAAAATAACCCAGAAGGTGGAACCTCAGACATGGTATCTCACCCATCTGGGAACCTATACAGAGGAAGAACCCCCAATCCCCGATGAAGAAAATCCGGACGGTGATATGGACGGAGAGGAATTCCCCGACGAGTGGGATTTCATGGAAGAAATACCCCAGGATGATATCATAGACGGCTATACAAAAGATGAGCTGGAGAAAGCGATCACGGGTAAGAAAAAAGAAATTAAAACAGCAGAACTGGATATCCGCGGCAGCGACTTGAAAATCAAAAATGTGGAGAAAAAACTGGAGGACCAGACAGTAGAGTCCATCCTGAATGGGGTGGTCAAAAAAGTGGGAGACCCAAGCAAAGGGGAAGTGGACGGGGAAGCATTCCTTGTTGTGGAGAGCTCAGAGGGCAGTTACGTGAAAGGACTGGCAGATGAGTATCAGCTCCAGCAGCTCCAGCCAGGCTCTGTTCTGACAGGATTCACATACGAATCAGGACTTCCCATAGAAGCGGAGATAAAAGAAATTTCCAATTTTCCATCCTCCGGCAACATGTACGGATACGGCAGAGAAGTATCGTATTATCCGTTTACCGCCTATATCAAAAACAGTGACGGCCTTAAAAATATGGAGGGTGTCAACCTGGAACTTCCCGCAGAGACGGAGAATCCCGCAGGTCTTTACATCAGCAAAGAATTTGTGCGGAATAAAGACGGCAAGGACTTTGTGTATGTGGAAAACAAGGCCCATCAATTGGAAAAACGGACGGTCCAGGTAGGCAAGAACTTTTACGGCAGTATGCTGGAGATTAAAAGCGGTCTCACAGAGGAGGACAACATTGCTTTTCCGTACGGCAAGAAAGTAAAAGAAGGCGTTAAAGTCAGACGCGCAGCCATAGAAGACCTTTACAACATGTACTAGAGGAGGGAGGATAAAACATGGTAGAAAATATTAGATTGTCCTTCCAGGGACTCTGGGCTCACAAGATGCGTTCTTTTCTCACAATGCTGGGTATAATCATTGGAATCGCATCGCTGATCTCCATTGTGTCCACGATCAAGGGAACCAGTGAGCAGATCAAAAAGAACCTGATCGGCGAAGGGGACAATGTGGTGGATATCACCCTGAACGAAGGCAGCAATATTTATCAGATGGAGTATCAGGGAATACCCCAGGGTGTACCGGTTGTCACAGAGGAGCAGAAACAGCAGATTTTGGATTTGGACAATGTGGAGAATGCGTCTCTTTACAGACTGCGTCAATATGCGGACAGTATTTATTATCAGAACCAAAGCATGGATGGCGGTAAAGTCCTGGGAGTGGATAAGGATTATCTGGACACCTGCGGATATCAGATCGTACGGGGCCGGGGATTTTCCGGAAAGGATTTTGACAATTTCCGAAAAGTGGTCCTGCTGGACGAGACGGCTTCCAATAATTTCTTTGAAAAAGGCAAGGAAATCGGCAAAACCATAGAGATAAAAGGGGAGCCGTTTACCGTTGTAGGCATTATCAAAAAGTCAGATGAGTATGAACCGGTCATTAACAGTATGGAGGATTATTACACATACTACAGCGATGACAGCGGAATGGTTCTGATGCCTGACGCCACATGGCCTATTGTCTATCAATATGACGAACCGCAGCAGGCAGTCATCCGGGCAGCCAGTCCGGAGGCTATGAGCAAAGCAGGCAAAAAGACCGCTGAAATATTGAATGCGTCCATAACATCCACATCAGACTCTATCAAATATAAGGCAGAGGACATTATGGAGAAGGCAAAGGGCCTTCAGCAGATCAGTGAGAATACCAACCGGCAGCTTATCTGGATTGCCAGTATCTCTCTTTTAGTTGGCGGTATTGGTGTTATGAATATTATGCTGGTGTCGGTTACAGAACGTACCGGTGAGATTGGCCTGAAAAAAGCGATCGGTGCCAACAAACGGCGGATCCTGGGCCAGTTTTTGACTGAGGCGGCAGTGCTTACCAGTGTGGGCGGTGTCCTGGGTGTGGCTGCAGGCTTCATATTGTCGAAAGTGATATCAAAGATATCGCAGACGCCAATGGTCATCAGTATCCCGGCAGCAGCAGCAGCCGTGATATTTTCCATGATCATCGGTCTGGTATTTGGATTGCTCCCATCCATAAAGGCAGCGAATTTAAGCCCAATAGAAGCACTTCGGAGAATGTAAAAAAGAATCCAGCAGCTTTCCTGTAAGCAGGGAGCTGTTGGATTCTTTTTGGTTTCAGAACCCGTAAGATTCGCCGATCAAAATAACGGTTATCCTGTCTTTTATACGTGAACGTCTTGTGATCACTGTCTGGCAGCAGATACAGTCAGGGCTTTGACAGTCTGCGCAGACACCGGTTTTGGAGCAGGGTGTGTGCGCACCTACCCGGATACTGTTTGGCGGTGCCGCCATATTGCGGGCCCGGCGGATTCCGTCTTCCTCTGTGACGGCGATCTTGTTCATGCCGGCAACCACAAGAACATGCTGAGGGCCTGTGATCAGACAGGCAACCCGGTTTCCCACGCCGTCCACATTGATCAGTTCCCCGTCCAGGGTGATGGCATTGGTGCCGGTGAGAAAATAGTCCGCAGTGACTATCTGTCCATAGAGTTTCCTGGATTCTTCAGGCGTTTTTGCTGCCTTCCGGTCAAGCAGTATGTAACCGCTCTCCTTCAAAGTCTCCATAATGCCTGTCTCCACAAGGGTTTCCGAACCGCCCCAGGTCACTGTGGCGTTGACAGGGATAAGGTTGTGGATGAGTTCTTGGGCCTCCCGGGCATTTTCACAGTAATACCCCAGCATGTTTCGTTTTTCCAGATTAGCAATGATCGTTTTTGCTGTGTGTGCGTAAGATTCTGTCTGAAATGACATGATATCCCTCCTTGTCAGTATTTTATCTGAAATCTATTATAGCATGCAGTGATTTTTTCGTCAAAATTTTCCCAGGGGAGACATTGTATTTAACTCCGGTCTATGATATTATTAAAAATAGTAACCCAAAATGGGGAAAAGGAGTCAAGGAATCAATGGAAAAAAAGAAGATTGCAATTGTGACGGACAGTAACAGCGGCATTACCCAGCAGCTTGCCGGGGAGCTGGGGATTACGGTTCTTCCAATGCCTTTTTATATTAATGAGCAGCTTTTCCTGGAGGGGATCACCCTTACCCAGGAGGATTTCTACCAGCGGCTGGCTCAGGATGCGGACATTTCCACATCTCAGCCTTCTCCTGCGGATGTACTGGAGACTTGGGAGCGGCTGCTGGAAGACCACGATGAAATTGTGCACATTCCCATGTCCAGCGGTCTGAGCAACTCCTGCCAGACTGCATTTGTGCTGGCCAGAGAATATAAGGGGCGTGTACAGGTTGTGGACAACCAGAGAATTTCTGTTACGCAGAGACAGTCTGTACTGGATGCGATTCACCTGGCAAGCTCCGGCAAAAATGCAGTGGAGATCAAAGAAATTCTGGAAGCCGAAAAAGGGGAGTCCAGTATCTATATCACTCTGGAAACTTTGAAATATCTGAAAAAGGGAGGCAGGATCACACCTGCTGCCGCTGCACTGGGCACGGTTCTGAATTTAAAACCGGTTCTGCAGATCCAGGGGGAAAAGCTGGATGCCTTCTCGAAAGCCAGAGGCAAAAAGCAGGCAAAGCGTGCTATGGTCAAAGCCATGGAAGATGACTTAAAAAACCGTTTCAAAGAATATAAGAAAAAAGGCCTTATGTGCCTGGAAGCAGCTTACACCGGCAATGAGGAGGAGGCCCTGGAATGGAAGGCAGAGCTTGAGAAGCATTTCGATATGGAAGTGCATATGGACCCTCTTTCCCTGAGCGTTGCCTGTCACATTGGACAGGGGGCCCTTGCGGTGGCGGTGGCTAAAAAAGTAGAAGTGGAGTAGTGAACAGTTATGAAGAAAATCATCGAATGCATGGAAGCAGTCATCAAAGACGCATTCACAGCTTCCGGATATGACGAAAAATTTGCCAGAGTGAATGTATCCAATCGCCCGGATTTGTGCGAATATCAGTGCAACGGGGCGATGGCAGCAGCCAAGACATACAAAAAAGCACCAATTATGATTGCAAACGATGTGGTCGGAAAAATAAAAGAAAGTAACATCTTCATCCAGGCAGAGGCTGTGAATCCCGGATTCATCAATCTGAAGCTGAATCCCGAATTTCTTACCTCTTATCTGAATGATATGCAGGCGGATGAGAACCTTTCCGTTGAAAAGGCGGAGTCTCCCAAGACGATCATTATTGATTACGGCGGACCCAATGTGGCAAAACCCCTTCATGTAGGCCATCTCCGTTCCGCCATCATTGGTGAGAGCCTAAAACGCATGGGGCGTTTTCTGGGACACCGGGTGATCGGTGATGTGCATCTGGGTGACTGGGGACTGCAGATGGGTCTGATCATCACAGAACTGAAAAAACGTTCCCCTGAATTGGTGTATTTTGATCAGACGTACGAAGGGGAATACCCCGCAGAAGCACCCTTTACAGTCAGCGAACTGGAGGAGATCTATCCCACAGCCAGCAGCAGATCAAAAGAAGATGAAGCATACAAAAACGAAGCTTTGGAGGCAACACTGGAGCTTCAGCAGGGCAGAAGAGGATACCGTGCCCTCTGGAAACACATCATGGAAGTTTCTGTTGCAGACCTGAAAAAGAATTATGAGAAACTGCATGTGGACTTTGACCTTTGGAAAGGCGAAGCGGATGCTGACCCATATATACCTGATATGGTGGCGTACCTGAAAGATAAAGGATATGCATATCTGGACCAGGGAGCACTTGTCGTGGATGTAAAAGAAGAGAGTGATGCAAAAGAAATTCCTCCCTGTATGATCCTCAAATCCGACGGTGCGTCTCTTTACAACACCACGGATTTAGCTACGATCGTACAGCGTATGGAGGATTATCATCCGGATGAGATGATCTACGTGGTGGACAAGCGCCAGGAACTGCATTTTATCCAGGTGTTCCGTTGTGCGAAAAAAGCCAAGCTCACGGAGGATGATACCCAGCTTGCATTTGTTGGTTTTGGAACCATGAACGGCAAGGATGGCAAGCCGTTCAAGACCAGAGAAGGCGGCGTTATGCGTCTGGAACGCCTCATCAGCGAGATCAATGAGGAAATGTATAAGAAAATCGTTGAGAACCGCAGTGTAAAAGGAGATGACGCCAAAAAGACAGCCGAGATGGTGGGACTCTCTGCCATCAAATACGGAGATTTATCAAATCAGGCTTCCAAGGATTATGTGTTTGACGTTGAGCGTTTCACTTCCTTTGAAGGCAATACAGGGCCGTACATCCTGTACACCATTGTGCGGATCAAATCCATTCTGGAACGCTACCGTGAGGAAGGCAAAGATCCGGAGGCAGGCAAGATGCTCCCGGCTGCCAATGCCAGCGAGAAAGCCCTGATGCTGGAGCTGTCCAGATTTAATTCTGTGATCACACCTGCTTTTGAAGAAAAAGCACCGCATAAGATATGTTCTTATATCTATGATCTTGCAAATGCTTTCAACAGCTTTTACCATGAAACAAAGATTCTCAGTTCAGAGGACGAAGTGCAGAAGACATCCTGGATCCGTCTGCTGGTCCTGGCAAGAGATGTATTGGAGACATGCATTGACTTATTGGGATTTGAAGCACCTGAGAGAATGTAATCTGACACAAAGGGAACCGGGCCGCTGCATGCGGCGGCCCATCCCAATTTATAAAACCTTCTGGCATATCTGCCAAATATTCCATTTAAAATTCAAATAACATTCAAATAATATTTAAGAGGTGATGCTGTTCGTGTATGAGAAAAAGCGTCTTCTCCAAGAGCGCTACCGCCTGGATAAAATGTTGGGAAAAGGCGGACAGGGACAGGTATTTCTGGCTTTTGATATGAAACTGAAAAAATACTGGGCCATCAAAAAGATTCCCACAGACAGCAGCCAGGAAGCGGAGATCATGCGGCATCTGGAGCACCCGGCACTTCCCAGGATCGTTGATATTCTGGAGGAGGACGGATGCCGTTATCTGGTCATGGATTATCTGGAAGGGTTCACCCTTGAAGAGATTAAGAAAAGCGGTAAAAAGATACCCTGGGATAAGCGGATAAAATGGGCGATACAGCTCTGCAGCCTTCTGGAATATCTACATGGCCCTGCAAAGGGGATCATCTATCAGGACATGAAACCTTCCAATCTGATGGTACATATATCAGGTGATATACGGATTTTTGATTTTGGCATTGCGTCCCTGTCTGAACAGAACAGCAGTGCAGGGAAACACAGCAGCAAAAGCAGGTTCGGAACTCCCGGATTTGCGGCACCGGAGCAGTATTTGGGAAATGCGGAGGAACGGTCTGATATCTACGGATTTGGTGCCATACTTCGTTATATGGAACAAAAAGAGGAACGGGAGACGAGACTCTGTAAAAAGTGGAGACATATTGCGGACAAATGTATGGAACCTTCCCTGGGGAAAAGATACCGGAAAATCAGTACGGTCAAAAGGGAGCTTCAGAATCTGGAAGAGTGGATACAGGCCAGGAAACGTGCCTATGCCGGTTTTATTTTCCTGGCAGCCGGTTTTTTAATGCTTTTAGGCGCGCAGATAAAGAAACAGGAGCTGCTGATGGATGCAGGAAGGATTCTGGGAGGCCGGGAGGGCACAAGCCTGGCAGATACAGCAGATTATGAGGAAGCGCGCAGATATTTTCTGAGGGAGCAGGAGGGAACAAAAAAAGGAGAGCTGTACCGCAGAATTTTCGATGCCATAGAAGAAAAACATTCCAAGGCCGCCTGGGAGGCTGCACAAAAAGCCATAAGAGACTTGGAGGACAGTGAGGGCACATCCTGGGAAAAGACTGGTGAATCCATATTTCTGGCAAATGTAATACAGGCGTACAAAACGGAACTGGGATATTCCGGCAGTGAGGGGGACGAGAAAGCCCGCAAGCTTCTCCAGCAGGCAGAAAAAAGTCTGGAAGAAAACAAAAGAGAGACGTATGCGCCTATATACCGGATCGAAATATGGTATCAGCTGGCAAAGGTGTACGGAAAACAAAATAATCCGGTACAGAGCATAAAGTATTACAACCTACTTTTAGAAGAAAAGATACCTGTGAAGCTGGAACAGGAGGCCCGGCTCTCCGCAGCGGCCCTCTGTCGTCAGATGCAAAATTATGAGGAGGCGGAAAAACGCTATGAAAGTTATATCAAAGATTTCCCTGAGGACGCAGAAGCTTACTGCGCCTATGCTCTTATGGAGGCAATGGAACGGCAGAATCCGGAGAAAGCAGAGCGTCTGCTTAACCTTATGGAAAAAAGAGGGGCAGAAAAATCGGGTTTTAACAGTGATAAAGTAAAAAGAAAGATCAATGGACTCACAGAGGAGGAAATACAATGAAAAGAAGATATATGTTTATGGCTGTAGCCGGCGTTTTTTTATATTTGGGTGCTGCAGCCTCAGTATCAGCTTCTGCAGCGGATAAGGAGCCGGATGAAACATTACCGGAGATCACACAGATTGTGGAATTACAGAAGGGAGAAGCGCTGTTTCTGCCCGATAACGGCATTGTACAGATAGAAGATGAGCGCGTTGCGTGTGCAGGAAGGAATGGAAATATTGAGGCCTTAGAGGAGGGGGAAACAGAGGTGGTGGTCCGCTATAAAATAAGAGTGAAAAAGACTGCCGAAAAAGCAGATGTGGATACTAAGGATCCGGATGACACCGGGAGAGAAGATGGTACTGCGGAAAAGCCGAAAGAAACGGAAAACAATCCTGATAAAGATACAGAGGGAGGCACAATAGACCCCGAAAAGGATATAGTGAACGATATGGGCCAGGCCGATGATATAAAAAACGGGCATAATACGGAAGAAGCAATAGATGCAGAACAAAAGTCCCAGACAAATATAAATGCAGATAACCGTATAGATGCAGATGCCAAAGTATCACCGGAGGAAAAAGCGAAAGTTCCGCCGCCTATGACGGAAATAAAAATCCCCGACTGCAGTTACCCTGTCATCACGCTTGCCAATTTAAAGAACCTTTCCTCAAACAACAGCCAGGTGTCTCCGTGTATCACCGTGCAGGATGAAAATCTGGACAAGAGCAGTGTAAAAATACGGCTTACGGGGAAACGTACCGGTGAGAGAACCATTTCCATCCAAAGAGAAGATAAGGGAGGAAAGCTGTCCTTTACTCTGGACCCTGTGGCAGAAGATGATGAATATGTACTCCTGTGCGAGGCCTCCGACCAATACGGTAACCGGACAGTACAGCGCTTCCTTTTTTCAGTCAACCAGTCAGGGACAAGCTTTGTATTTAACGGGGAAGAGATGGACCACAGTGCGGGATTTGCCCCGGAAATCACGCTTGAGAATGCGGATGCGGTCCGGATCGTCTCCTGTGCGGTGAACGGTGAGCCGGTGCTTTATGAATGGAAGGACGGAAAGCTAAAGATTCCAAGCGAATGCCTGAAAAGCGGAAATAACAGAATTACTCTTTCCGTTCAGGACGAGGCAGGCAATATAAATGATATGGAACCCTGGGATTTTACCATGCCGTTGAAGGAAGACTTGGAGGCAGACAGCGAACCCGGACCGGGAACAGTAAAAATGCAGAAGGAAAATCCGGCCGGAATTATTTTTTTACTGATCGGCAGTGTTCTTGTTTTCTGGGAGAGGAAAATGTGTTACAATGGCAACATGAATTAATCTATCAATATTGGGGGAGAACAAATGGAAAAATTGGAACAAAAGTATCTGGAACGCCTTTCCGAATTATATCCGACCATCGCCAAGGCGTCCACAGAGATCATTAACCTGCAGTCGATTCTCAACCTGCCTAAGGGAACCGAGCATTTCCTGACGGATATCCACGGAGAATATGAGGCTTTTTCCCATGTTCTGAAAAATGGTTCCGGTTCTGTGAGACGGAAGATCAATGAGGTATTCGGCCATACGCTCAATGAGCAGGACAAGCGTTTTCTTGCCACGCTGATTTATTATCCGAAAGAGAAAATGGAGCTGACGAAAAAGACAGAGGAAAATATGGAAGACTGGTATAAAATCACCTTATACCGTCTGATCGAGGTGTGTAAACGTGTTGCGTCCAAATACACCCGTTCCAAAGTCCGCAAAGCCCTGCCGCCTGATTTTGCCTATGTCATTGAAGAACTTATCACAGAGAAACCGGAGCTTAATGACAAGGAAGCCTACTATGAGCAGATTATTGAAACAATCATAGCCATTGGCAGGGCAGAGGTATTTATCATAGCCCTCTCAGAGCTGATTCAGCGTCTGGTTGTGGACCATCT
>ENA-UAPG01000563-UAPG01000563.1-human-gut-metagenome-genome-assembly--contig:-NODE-563-length-11963-cov-9.770994_pt1 | contig 11963 bp, 9 predicted proteins | sample MGYA00243478_ERZ654573 | MGnify/ENA primary metagenome ERZ654573 (study PRJEB26926, sample SAMN06164711) | human gut metagenome | biome: ENVO:00009003; feature: ENVO:2100002; material: ENVO:00002003... | reverse complement strand
TGAAAGTAGAGACGGCTGAAAATGGAAAGATCGCTGTCGAAAAGGTACAATCTTCACCTCCGGGCTATTACCAGTTGATTTTTATGGATGTTCAGATGCCAGTTATGGATGGTTGTACGGCAGCAACAGCAATTCGGAATTTAGAACGCAATGATACAAAAACGTTACCCATTGTTGCTATGACAGCCAATGCTTTCGCGGATGACCGGCAGAGGACTAAAGAAGCCGGTATGAACGATCATCTTGAGAAACCTATTGACATAGAGCGTCTGCACCAGGTCCTGCATCGTTATCTCATCTAAAAATGAATTCTGTTTCTTCAGGAACTTTATTGATATACAAAAACTGTCTGCTGATGAACCACAACGATTCGTCAGGCTACAATTTCTGCTACCTGGATGATGAGGTATTTGGTAAGATGAACCGGGAGGCCGTCAGGCTGACAGCAACAGATAAGGATGCAGCGGAAGAACTGTATATTCAGATGTAGGAAAAAATCCTAGAGGAATGTTATATGATTTTTGCTTATAATACAATGCAGCATTATGTTATAAACAATACGATCAGCGGTGTTTATGAGAACCCGGCTTATCAAACCTGCATTTATTACTATGATATCATGACAAAGTGATAATAACTGTCAGAGATAGAAAAAACCGTCTTGGGGGAACGTAAATGAAATCGAAAATCAAAGAGAAAAAGAAGTCAGGTACAATACTGGCCGCATCTGCAGGAATCTTTGTAATTGCCCTGTCCATATCCAGTTTTTTTCTTATACAAATTATCAGCAGGATGAACCAAAGCGCAAATCAGACTCTTCTGAGCTCCAGCAGGATTATCAGTGAAGGACTGAACAGCAAGATAACACTTGACAGAGAGCTTGTGTTTACCTTGGCAGATCTTCTTGCATCTGAACAGGAGAATACCGTTGAGAATACCTTACAGAAGTATGCCGACTCAACTGATTTTTTCCGCTTCTCCTATGTAAGCATGGATGGAAAAGGAATTGACAGTCAGGGTAATACGGTTGATGTATCGGATATGCCGTTTGAGGAGACAGCTCTTTTCAAGGGAACAGACGGTCTGTCAGCGCCCTATCATGGGACCAGCGGACATCTTCAAATTACCTACCAGTCTCCTGTGATAGAAAATGATAAACAGATTGGCGCCATATATGCCGATCGGATTATCAATGACTACAATCTGCCAACTCTGTTTACTTTTCACAATGGAGAAGGGTCTGCCTATGTGGTGGACAGCACTGGCAATTTTATTATAAAGTCCCGTGGGACAGCAACAGAGACAAATATTTACAACTATCTGGCAAAGCAGAAAAATGAAAAGGAAGTGCAGGATACACTCCGCCAAGTCATCCATGATAAGAAAAGCGGGACACTTGCTATTATAAATGAAAAACAAAAATCTCTGCTTGGTTTTCTTCCGATAGATGCACCGGAGGGCTGTTATTTGATTACGGTCATTCCCCGTGCAGTCCTTCAGCAGGAGGCTACGCCGATTATTGTTATGATCTGCTGTATGTTCATCCTTCTACTCATTGGCGGACTCTCTACATCCGTATTGCTGGCAGGAAGACAGTCTATGAAAGCAGATGTAAGACAAAAGGAATACCGTGAGAAGCTGTTTCAAAATCTTTCTGCGAATATAGATTTTGCATTTCTTCTCTATACGCCATCCGGGCGGAAAGTAGAACTTGTTTCGGATAACCTGCCGGTGCTTCTTGGAATTACTACACAGCAGGTGATTGAAAATCCGGCACTGGTATTTGATGGCGGCAAAATGAAACTCGATGATTCTGTAAGAGAGAGTTTTCTGAATGGAACGATGAAAGAACAGATCACCGGAGAATCTATGATTGGAACTGGTCCAAATGAAGTGAAACGCTGGATCGCAGTTCATCTGATACCTGCAGATTACGGTCAATATCTGGCCGTGTTTCACGAAACAACGGATGATCATAACATGCGCGAACATCTGGCAGATGCTCTAACTCAGGCTGAGAACAGCAATCAGGCCAGAACAGCATTTTTTTCCTCTATGTCTCACGATATAAGAACGCCTATGAACGGCATATTAGGTATGACAAATATAGCATTAAAAAATTTGGATAACCGGACCAAGGTTGAATCATGTCTTCATAAGATCACAGCAGCTTCGGGGCATCTCTTGGAGCTGATCAATGAAGTGTTGGATATGTCGCGTATTGAAAGCGGAAGAATCAGTCTTAAAGAAGAAAATGTACATCTTCCCAGCCTGCTTGCCAATCTTATTTCCGTCATTCAACCCGATATGGATAAAAAAGGCCAGACGCTGCAAATGAAATCTCTGCTTCTGGAACATGATACGGTGATCAGCGATGCACTGCACCTGCAGAAAATCTTACTTAATCTTCTGTCAAACGCAGTAAAATATACGCAGGAAGGCGGCGAAATCATACTGCAGATTACAGAAACTTTGATGGATAATAATACTATCAGGCTGGGATTTATGGTAAAAGACAACGGTATTGGAATGAGTGCCGATTTCATGAAACGGATATTTCAACCATTTGAGCGGGCTGAGGACAACCGTATGAGTCAAATTACAGGTACAGGACTGGGACTTGCAATTACAAAGAATATTGTGGATCTGATGGGCGGAAATATCCGTGTTGACAGCAGAGAGAATGAGGGATCTCGTTTCACGGTGGAAATCCCTCTTAATCTTCCGGCACAGCAGGTACCGGAAGGTTCATCTCTGTCAGGATACTCGACTCTTATCGTGGATGATGACCAGGATGCATGTGAGAGTATCAGTCTGATGCTTCAGGAGAACGGTATCCATGCGCAGTGGGTTTTAAATGGATCTGATGCGGTAGAACTGGCATGGAAAGCACATGTAATGAAAGCGGATTATCAGATCGTTATAATAGACTGGAGAATGCCTGGGATGGATGGAATAGAAACAGCAAGACAGATCAGGACTCGGCTGGGCAGCAAAGTGCCAATCCTTCTATTATCTGCTTACGATTGGGAAAATGTAAGGGATGAGGCTGTTGAGGCAGGCATTAATGGATTTCTGACAAAACCAATCTTCAAGTCCGAACTTTTGGAACAACTGAAGTATTATACCTTGGGTGAAAAAACGAAACCGGCAGAGGCAATGACTTTAGAGTCTGGAAATCTAAAGGGTGTCAGAATCCTGGCGGCGGAGGATAACGAATTAAACATGGAAATTATCGTAGAACTTCTCGAATGCTGCGGTGCTGTTGTAGACAGCGCCCGGAACGGAAAGGAAGCGTTGGACTGCTTCCTGAACAGCAGCCCCGGCTATTATCGCCTAATACTCATGGATGTCCATATGCCAGAAATGAATGGACTGGAAGCAACCAAAGCAATCAGAAATTCAGAGCGGACGGATGCCGCTTCTGTTCCGGTCATTGCCATGACGGCCGATGTATTCAAAGAAGATATTCGCAGATGTATGGATGCCGGAATGGATGCACATATCGGAAAACCTGTGGAACCAGAGAAATTATATAGTACGCTCCAACATTTATTAAATATCATACAAAGACCGGAGGAGAAATGATGAAAAAAGTATTGGTAAAAAAATGCCTGCTATGCTTTCTTATTACACTCATTCTGCTGCAATCCGGCTGCGGAAATAAAAAAAATGCTCCGGAGCTGTATCTGGATGAGAGTATTCCTGAAACGCCAATCACAATTTTTACACAAAATGAGGATGTTTCAAATGCAATAGAAGACTCTTGCAGACAAATACTGAACCAGGACAAAAATACCAACATAGTAGTTTATAGCGATTCTGCAAGTTTTTACGCAGAGGAGGGCCTGTCATACCGGGAATTGCTCTTGAAACGTCTATCCTCAGGAACGGCCGATGATTTATACCTGATTCCGGCCGAAGATGTATTGGAGTTTGACGAAAAAGGATATATTTATGATATGTCTAATCTGAAATGTACGGAGAATCTGTCACAGGACGCATTGATCCAGAGTACATACGGGGAAAAGATATTTTCCATTCCATTGTCTTACACTTGCTTTGGTTTCGTATGGAATGTAGATATGTTAAAAGAATATAACTTGAAAGTACCGACAAATCTGGAGGAGTTTCTGAATGTCTGCGAAACACTGAAGGAAAACGGTATACTTCCTTATGGGGCGAATAAAGATTTTGCCTTGACAGTTCCTGTTATGTGTGCCGGACTATACGATGTTTATCAGAGCGACGATGCCAGCCAGAAACTGGCATCATTGTCAGACGGAACAACGAAGATCAGCAGCTATATCGAAAAAGGATTTTCTTTTCTCCAGATGATGATTGACAAGGGGTATTTAGATCCGGAAACTGCTCTTAACACACTGCCTTCCAGAGAAGAAGAAAAGAATTTTTTTGCAGAAGGGAATTGTGCTTTTATTTGTGCGCTTTATCGGGGGAAAGCTTTTGAGGGGTATCCATTTGAAATTGAGATGACACCTTTGCCGGTATTGGAAAATGGTTCAATCTGTGTTGTAGGAGCGGACCAGAGACTGGCAATCAATCCAAAGTCCGAACATCTCGATTCCGCTATCGCCATTGTAGAAACACTTGGAAAGACAAAGACACTGGATTCCTTTGCCAAAAACCTGGGGAAGATATCTTCTTCTAAAAATGCTACAGCTCCGGATATACCTCAGTCGGATTCAATTATCGAATGTGTAGCCGGAGGAGACCAGATCCCAAATCAGGATTTCCGCCTGCATTTTAATGTATGGGATACAGTGCGGGAATTAAGCCAGCAACTTTGCGAGGGACGCAGTGTTGAGGCGGTGACAAAAGACTACGATTCCAGACAAGCGGAAGAAATTGCTTTATATGGCAAATAAGTCAATCACATATTGAAGGAATCCGATTTTTAGCGTTACTTTATCAGAAGCGTTATATTTTCCGAAACGCTCTCTGCAAAAGAAGTGATAGGAATTATGATCGTCGTGATAGGAGTTTATCTGGTGAAGGCCCAGTATTCTAATCAATCACTAAAGCAATCTGCAGAACCTGCTTGATCCTCATTTTTTACTGAAATACTATTTTGGTAAAACGTAATTTTGTTGTCGAGATTACTTAAATGCTCAGCCCATTTACGCTGCTGAAAAAGGACATATTCCCTGTGTTTTTGAAGCATGGATAATCGTTCGGGCATCGTTTCGGCACCCTCATATCGGAGACGTGAATACGTTTCGATGTCTTTTAAGATCATTCCGGTATCTTTTAACTTTTTGATGAACTTGATCCATTCAACATCGCTCTCAGAATAGCAGCGCCTTCCGCTATTGTCACGGTTTACCCGTATTAACCCTTTTTTTTCATAGTAGCGCAAGGTGTATTCTAAGGAAATAAGTACTTAGAGTATTAAAAATACGGCATCTTGGTGCGGTATATTGCCATCCCGCATGAAGATGCCGCATAGAAATATCAAAGTTTAAATTTTTCCGGAGGCGCCGGTTTTCCCACAAAATAACCCTGGATATAGTCACAACCGATTTCTTTTATAAAGTTGTACTGTTCTTCTGTCTCCACGCCCTCCGCACAACATTTAATTCCAATATCATGGCTCATTTGAACGATATGTTTCATTAAAGCTTTGCCCTTAACAGAAGTTTCATACCTTTGTACGACACTTTTGTCTATCTTCAAAAGGTCAAAGTCAGCCATCATTAAAAACTCATACGAGGAATATGCGACACCAAAGTCATCAAGGACAATACGGAAACCACGGTTTTTAAGCTGTTCCAGCAGCAGAGCCATCTGCTTTTTATTGAGTGTCTCCTGCGCTTCGGTGATTTCTATTTCTATTTGTTCCGGCTTTAAATCATAACGCTTAAAAATCTCCCAAAACCGAGTAAAAAAATGGTCATCAAATAAAGTGATCCTTGAAAGATTCAGAGCAAGCCTAATTTCCGAGAACGGGGTATTTTTCCAGCTTGTCAGTAGTCTGCATACTTCTTCCAGAACAAAGAAATCAATGTTAGAGATAAGTCCTTCACTTTCCAGCATGGGAATAAACTTAAAGGGAGGAGAGATGGCGCCATCTTTTTCCCTGAAGCGCACAAGAGCTTCCGCACTGTCTATGCTGTCTGATCCCAAGTTTATTTTGGGCTGCAGATAAACCAGGTATTCCTTATTGAGGATCGCATTCGTCAAATCCTTCAGCAAAGGTGTTTTTTCAGGTGCAATGTTTTGGGATGTCCGGTAATATTCCTGCTTTTTCAGATACATTAACCGGTCAGCTTTATTCAGAGATTCATTTAGGTCAGTGTAGATATCATTCCATGTCGTTCCCATAGATATGATACATAAATTGTTTTCAGATAAAGATTCTTCCAGACTGCTGACCTGCGTCATAAACGCCTCATATGTCAGGGCTTCGGATACGACAAGAAATTCATCTCCGCTGAGGCAGAATTTTCTGGCATCGGGGAAGAATTTCTTTATCATGTCGGAAACATGAGTGACGATCATATCTCCATATACATGGCCTTTGGCATCATTAAACCGTTTCAGGCCATTGATATCCATAAATATGATCCCTATGGGAGAGGGCATCCGTATGGAAAAGTCTTCACAGTAATTCAGAAAGCTGTTTCGGTTTTCAAGTCCTGTCATGAGATCCTGATAGCTCATCAGCTCCAGCTTTTTCTTTAAAGTATTTTTGGCAATTTCACTTTCAAGAAAATAGGAAAGCCCTTTCAGATAATGGAAATTCTTTTTGTTCTGCTTGGGATCGTCTACACCCAGAAAACCTTTTATCTCTCCTTTGTCAGAGAGGGGAATTGCCATGAGGCTTTTAATGCCCTGTTTTTAAGAATGTCGTATTCCAGCCGGCGGTCTTCACCAAGTTCTTCGATATTATTTATCTTTATGTAGTCTCTGATCTCAAACTGTTCCATCCAGAAAGATATGGTTTCAAGAGGTACATTCTGCAGATGGTCAATCTGAGGGGATACCCCTTCGGCACAGATTTCGTAAGTATTGTTGGCAACATTGTTTTTTACATCGGCTTCAATAATATAAACCCTGTCGGACTGATAGTAGTTTTGTACGATTCGCAGGACATATTCAATGGCATCATCCAAATATTCTGAGGAAGTCAGCCACTGGAGGCAGTCGACCAGACTTTTTTCCGCCATGAAAGCAGAGCAGCTCTCATCATGGGTAACGATTCCCCCGGAATCTGTGCGAAAAGACAAAAGGTATGCATCATTTCCAAGCCACTTCATGGAAGACGCCTGTAATTTAATGTGTATATTTTTTTCCGGAACATAGAGTTCTCCGGTTCCTCCGTTCAAAAGAGGGCAAAAATCACATATGCTGTCTTTTCCATAAAATGCTTTATAGCAGAACTCTCCTAATTGGACTTTGGGTTTTAGTTCCTTGGTATTTTGGCTTAAGTAAAGCAGCTCAAAGGAGTCCTGCTGGATCACGTAGATACAGGAATCATTGGAATCCAATATAGTATGCAGCTGCAGTTTCATTTCACTGTTCCAGTCCATCACTCTGCGTTTCTGCAGGAAAATGGACATCATTTGGGAGATAAGGGAAAGGGTATCTACTTCCTCTTTCGTCCAGAGACGTAAGCCTGTACATTCATCGAAACCAATAAAACCGGCAAGATTTTCCCCTTTCCAGAAAGCACACTGAAGTGTGGAGCAAATGCCCTGTTCCTCCAATATTTCCCTTTGTTTTGGATGCAGTGTGTTGATATCTCTGCAGTAGAATATGGAGTTGTCCTGAAATAGGGTATGATAGTCTCCAAACTGATTGTAATTGAGATTCTGCAGCATAAGAATCTGGGGAGGGATGCCCTCATTACACCATTCGTAAGTATTGGAAGTATATTTACCGTCTTCTGTGGATTCAAATATGTAGGCCCTGCTCACATCAAACTTCTTGCCCACAGTTTCCAGTATAAGGTTAATGGCCTGGTCAGGATTCTCCATGCGATATAGGATCTTAAAAACATCAGCCAGCAAATCTCCCTGACTTTGGACGGTCCGGGATTCGGAGTCAATGTGTGCACCGATGGAAGAGTATCCAGTATCCTCAGCACAATATGCGCGTTTGTTATTATACATCACATATTTATTTTTACCATGGGTTTTTGCCTGATACAGAGCCTGATCGGCATGTTTGTATAAGGTTTTAAAATCAGCTCCGTCATCCGGGTAAGCGGCCACACCGATACTGCAGGTTATCTGAAGGGAAAATTTTTCGTTTTCAAAAAGATGGCGGAAGACATCGGCCAGACGTTCTGCCTTTTTTCGGGCAGCATCTTTGGAGGGGATATCCTTCATGAAAATAGTAAATTCATCGCCGCCTATTCGTCCCACAATATCCGTTGTGCGCATGAGGGACTTCATGGCGGAGGCCATTTCGGTCAGGACCACATCCCCCATCATATGCCCTTTGGTATCATTTACCTGTTTAAAATTATCCGTATCTATCATAAACAAAGCACAGCATTTCTCCGGCTTTCTGTCCAGATATTCTTTAATCCGCAGTTCTGTTTCTTTGCGGTTATATAATCCGGTCAGAGAATCCTGCTCTGCCTGGGAGCGCAGCTTGTTCATAAACTGCATTTCACCATCAATATCAAAAAGGATTCCTATAACACTGTATGGTTTCTTAAACTCATCAAATTGTGTAAGAGCAAGTAACCGGTACCAGCGTGATACATTACTTTTGCCTGAAGGGATAAATCCTTGTGTGTTGTGCTCCATGGGACTAGGGGCCTGCCACACTAAGTTGATATGTGTGACAGACCCTTTATGATTTCTTTCCAAGCCTCACACGGGCCTTTATATAAAATAGTGAATTGACTTTTTAAGATATCTATTGTATTATGAGAGAAATGAATGATTCATTCACTAGGGAGGTGCTGTTTTGAACGAGAGAATAAAGGCAATAGCTGACGCAGCTGCTAAGCTGTTCCTGCAGCAGGGATATTCTAAAACGCAGATCAGTCATATTGCAAAGGCGGTAGGCGTGTCTGTGGGCACGATATACCTGGATTTTGTGGGAAAAAAAGAGATCTTACATTTTGTTTTAAAGTGTACGATTGACCCAGACTTTATAAATCATGAGCTGCAAAGGCCAATAACAGATGATTTATTTACAGGGATTGAGCAGGATGTGGTAAAGCTGCTTGAAGAATCTGCAAATGAATTTGAGAAACATTTAAAGGATATAGAGGATTATAGTTTTGAAGAACTCATATCAGACACTTTTGACCTTATGGCCCGATATGCTGTTGGCTGTCTGTTTATTGAAAGGAATCAGTTTGATTTTAAATATTTAGGAGAACACTATACAGCTTATCGAAAAAGATTTTTCAAGGCTATGAGCAGATATATAAGTGAATTTCAAAAGCAGAAAATGATCCGGAATCTGGAGTATCCCGAACTTATCACAACGCTTATTATAGAAATTCTATCGTGGTGGGCAATGGATGTGCGATATACTTCTTTTGAGACGAAAGAAATTCCGATGGAATTGGCAAAAGTTGTCTGTATGGATAATATTATATCTGCTTACAAACTATAAATTAGCAGGGCATTGCAGCCCTCTAATTTTTTAACCACGGGTGAATGAATGGTTCATTTTGACATAGGGAGGTATTTAGATGAAAATAAAAAACAAGTATTGGTGTTTAGCTGTAAGTGTGTTCTTTATCATGGGTTTGACAGGATGTTCCCATTCTGCGCAGCCGGAAATGGCTAATGAATTGCGTTATTCCGTTGGTGATATTTCGGATTTGACAATTTCTTACGATGAAGAGAATATTACCTTTTACATGTCAGATAGTGACGAAATTGTGATTCGGGAATATATGACCGAAAAGGATAAGGCCTATTATGCCAAAGTCTCGGAAGATGGGAACAGTGTACATATCAGCGAGGGCAGGAAACCATTCTTCAAGGATGGATTTTTAAGGTACGTGGAGGTAGAGCTGCCGTCGTCTTACCAGAAGGGATTGACTGTGACCACAACGGATGGCAATATTGACTTTTCTGAGACCAAACTCATTTTGACGTCACTGCGAATTGACAGTACCGCTGGAAATGTCAATTTGAAGGATATGACTGCCAAGAATATGTACTTGTCATCGACAAGCGGGATGCTGGATCTATATAAATTGCAGGCAGAGGCTATTCATTTCATGACGACCAGCGGCAAAGTATCCTGTGATACATTAAATGGCTCTGTTATCTGCACTACAACAAGTGGAGACGTCAGCATAAAAAATGCTGTCGGTTCGGGGGAATATAAAAATAACAATTCCGGGCTTTTGGAAATTGATTACTCAGAGGTGGCAGGAGATTTACTGTTGTTTAATAAAAATGGTGATATCCGTCTAACGATTCCGGATGACTTGGAATTTGACTTTACGGCAGAAACAAAAAACGGGACCATAAGGACATCTTTTCAGGATGAGATTAAAACAAACGGGGCAAAAGCTGAGGGAAAGATTGGGAAAAATCCAGTGATAACGATTGAAACGGAAACACGGAATGGAAAGATTGAGGTGAATAAATGAAAAAAACAAATGTTTTCTTAAAAGTAGTCATATGCCTGCTTATTTGCATTGTCCTGTATATAGGCGGCAGCTATCCGGCCTATCTTTTGGCTTACATTTTTTGTTTTCTTATTCTTTTTTTAAAAACTGTTTTTTCAGATGCAGCTGTGAAGCAGAAGATAGGAGGGATCATGATTCTGGCAGTCATCTTAGCGGCACAGATCATGATCGTTGTACTGGTGATCCGCCAATTAATTGAAAATGCGCAAACCTCACAAATGGGGCGGTTAACAGGCGTGGGTTTGATCTTCATTCCATTTCTGTTTAGCAATACTTTACTTTGTAAGCAGCATACGGACAATCAACAATAACAGGGTGACAAGATGGGAATGAAGGAAGAAGCAGAGATAACCAAAAGTGAAAGTCTGGATTTTATAGAAGCCATACATAAAGAGCGCGTATATCCTCTGATGTATTGTCATATAGAAATTGAGGGAAAATTAGACATTTGCAGGCTGCGGAAAGCGGTTGCGCTGTCCTGCCAATATGTTCCGGAAGTTTTATATGTATTTGACTTTGAAAAATATTGTTTTGTAAAGAAGGATTATGCAGCAGAAGATACCATTATTTTGGAAGAACAGGAATCATATCAACCAATGATGTGGGACTTAGGAACAAACACACAGCTTAAAATATTTATCAGACAGAGAGAAAGGGGGTGGGTGCTGGTTATTGGAATGAGCCATCTTCTGGCAGACGGAATTGGATTCTTACAATATCTTTATTTGTTATGCCATTTGTATAACGGAAGGGAATTACCGCACACGCTGAAAAACAGGCGGGATATAGCATATTTATTGAAGGAAGTTCATATTTCCGGACCAACAGAACAGACAAGAAACGGAAAAAAAGTCTCTCTGCGCCCTATACGTTCTTACAGTACGGAAAAGAATTATTATTGCTTAAAGGAAATCATCACTTCCGATGAGCTGAACATCATCCGAAAGATGGCTAAGCAATATGGAGCTACATTGAATGATGTATTTATAAGTGCATACGCCCGCATACTCGCAAAACAGCAGAGGATAAATAAAGTGGTAATTCCCTGCCCGGCAGATTTGCGGGGATTTAAGCCGTATTCTGATAAGCTTACAGTCGCTAATATGACAGGGATATATCAGCGTATAACAATAGAAGTTTTGCCCGGTCATAGATTTACAGATACATTACAGCAAGTACACCTCGAAACCGAAATGCAAAAGGTACGCCGCCGCTGCTTTTGCGGGATATCACTGTTGGAAAATGTCTATGGTATCATTCCTGATTTCCTGCTAAGAGGAATAGTGAAGGCAGTCTATAGGCTCCAGCCTGTCTCTTATACGAATATAGG
>ENA-UAPG01000561-UAPG01000561.1-human-gut-metagenome-genome-assembly--contig:-NODE-561-length-11965-cov-12.582032_pt1 | contig 11965 bp, 13 predicted proteins | sample MGYA00243478_ERZ654573 | MGnify/ENA primary metagenome ERZ654573 (study PRJEB26926, sample SAMN06164711) | human gut metagenome | biome: ENVO:00009003; feature: ENVO:2100002; material: ENVO:00002003... | reverse complement strand
TGAATTGGACGCAGATGTTTTAGAAGCCTGTCTTTTATCAGAGATTGACTATGTGATGATATATGTAGGCATGAACAGGTAATCGCAATCACAAACGGAGCGGGCGGTCAGCTTGCGATTAGACCGCAAGAGCGACGTTTTGCTGGTGTGGCGTTAGCCACGCCAGCTTATCAGCCCCTCGGTATCTAACAGAGGGGCACAAAATACCAGAAAACAGTATCAAGAAATACGGAAATCTCCGCAAGGTACAAGGGTTTCCGTGTAATTCTTAAGAGTGTGACATTGACAGTCAAATGTCACATTCAAGAGATTGGAGGAATGACAGTTGAAAGAAATTGACTGGATAAACGATTTTAAGGACAAGCGGTCAGCCTATGGCGTATCGCAAAATAGGCTTGCTTTAATCGCTGGCATGAGCCGTGAACATATCAGCCGTATTGAAAATGGGAAAATCAAGCTGACATCGGAAATCAAAGAACAGCTTACCGTGGCACTGGAAAAATGCAATCCAGACAATCCGCTGGAAATGCTGTTCGACTATGTGAGAATACGCTTTCCCACAATGGACGTACAGCATGTCATACGGGATATATTAAAGCTCAACATGGACTATATGCTACATGAGGAGTTTGGGTTTTACAGCTACACAGAGCATTACTATATCGGGGACATATTCGTGCTGACTTCACAGTACGAAGAAAAAGGCGTGTTGCTGGAACTGAAAGGAAAAGGCTGTCGGCAGATGGAAAGCTACCTGCTGGCACAGGAAAGAAGCTGGTATGACTTTCTCATGGACGCACTGGTGGACGGCGGTGTGATGAAACGCCTTGACCTTGCAATTAATGACAAGGTGGGTATCTTGGATATTCCAGAGCTGACCCAAAAATGCAATCATGAGGAATGTGTTTCCGTGTTCCGTTCCTACAAGTCCTATGCTTCGGGGGAACTGATTAAGAGCCACGAACAGGACAAGGCAGATATGGGGCATACGCTTTATATTGGTTCGCTGAAAAGTGAAGTTTACTTCTGCATTTACGAAAAAGCACAGGAACAGTACGCAAAGCTGGGTATTCCGCTTTCTGAAACGCCTGTGAAGAACCGTTTTGAAATCCGATTGAAAAATGACCGTGCCTACTATGCCGTGCGTGACCTGCTGACTTACTATGACGCAGAACGGACGGCATTTGACATTATCAACCGCTATATGCGGTTCGTGGACAGGGAGGACGGGAAAAAACGTACCGATTGGCAGGTCAATGACCGCTGGGCGTGGTTTATCGGTTCTGATCGTGGGCGTTTGAAACTAACGACCAAACCAGAACCGTACACGCTGGAACGGACACTTAGCTGGATAGCAAGGCAGGTCGCCCCTACGCTAAAGATGGCAAGGAAGATAGACGCTATCAACGGTACGAACATCATTGAAAGTCTGGTGCAGGACGCAAAGCTCACAGACAAGCACGAAAAAATTATCGAACAGCAGACGGCTTCCAGTGAGGAAGTCGTTTTTCAATCAAAGGAGGAATAAGAAATGCTGGAATTATTGAAAGATTTACTGCTGGTATCACTTGGCATGGGAATGGGTGTCACTATCATGTGTATCTTGCAGGTTGGCAGTCTTGCAGACAGACACATAGAAGAAATGGAAAAGGAGGACTAAGACATGAATTTTGGACAGAACTTATACAACTGGTTTTTATCAAATGCACAGAGCCTTGTGTTAATGGCAATCGTGGTTATCGGGGTATATCTGGGCTTCAAGCGTGAGTTTAGCAAGCTCATAGGCTTTCTGGTCGTTGCGCTGATTGCGGTAGGTCTTGTATTCAACGCTGGCGGTGTCAAGGACGTACTGTTAAACCTGTTCAATAAGATTATCGGTGCATAAAATAAATGGTTTTGCACACCTGCAAAACCTGCCTTTCCCCCTATGGGAGCTGGGCATAGGGGGATGAAAGGGGGTGACGGAATGGTACACAAAGAAAACCCAGACACAGGAAAGGACGTGAAAACGAATGGAAGAATTAAGAGTTTATATCGAAGCAACCATCCCAAAAAACGGCGAACTTCCCTCCGCTTGGTTTGATTTGCCGATTGATGAAACAGAGTTTGAAGAACTGCTCGGCGTGGAAGCTGACAGCGAAGATTACCGCATTGTGGAAATGGAACTGCCCTTTGCAGATGATGTGACAGAAGCAACGACCATTGATACCCTCAATGACCTGTATTCCATGTATGAGAATTTACCGTATGAAATCAGAGAAGAACTACCTGCTTTCATGGCGTATTATTCCAATCTGGACGAACTGCACAATTACAGGCATGACATTATCCATTATGCCAACTGTAACTCCATGACAGACGTTGCCCGTCATGTGCTGGCTGACGACCCAGCGTTCAACTCCCTGTCAGAAGATTGTATGCGTTACTTTGATTTTGAAGCCTATGGACAAAGCCTTGATGAAAACGGGCGGTTCATAGAAACAGACCACGGCATTTTTGAGATACCGTGGTAGGAAAAGAGGTGTCAGCGTATAGTTGATGATATGCGTGTCTACATTGCCAACCTCGGCAAGTACAACGAGGGATATTTAGTGGGCGACTGGTTCTCGTTCCCTCTCGACTTTGAGGAAATCGCAGAGCGTATCGGGCTGAACGGCGAATATGAAGAATACGCCGTCCATGATACCGATAACTTCCCCTGTGAAGTGTCAGAATATATCTCCATTGACGAACTGAACCAGATGTATGAAATGATAGAAGAACTTCCAGAGGAAGTCGTGGACAGTCTGGACGATTTTATTTCATACTACGGAAGTTTGGAGGGTGTGGTAGAACACAAAGACCAGATTTACTTCTACCCCGACTGTGACAGCATGGAGGACGTGGCACGGTACTATGTAGACGAACTGCAAACGCTGGGGGAAATACCGCCCAGCTTACAAAATTATATTGATTATGAAGCATATGGGCGTAACTTGGAAATCGGCGGTTACTTTATCGAAACCAGTTACGGCATGTGTGAAATTCAGCAATAAGCTGTCAGATCTGTACCTGTAAAGGTGCTACTGACAGCTTATTTGCATTTAAGGGCAGTCGGACTATCTACTGACTGCCCTTTTCCCATGAAAGGAGTGAAACAATTTGAAGAAAGTAAAAAGCTACACGGGTATCTGGAACGTGGAAAAAGTGCTGTACAGCATTAACGATTTTAACCTCCCGTTCCCGATTACCTTTTCACAAATGGCTTGGTTCGTGCTGACAGAGTTTGTCATTATCCTGTTTGCCGACCTGCCACCTTTGAACTTGATTGAGGGTGCATTTTTAAAATACTTCGGTATTCCCGTTGCCCTCACATGGTTTATGAGCCAGAAAACCTTTGATGGCAAGAAGCCGTACAGCTTCCTAAAATCAATGGCTACTTATGCCATGCGACCCAAAGTGACCTATGCAGGAAAGGCGGTAAAACTGCATAGCCAGAACGTCAACCAAACCATTACCGCAGTAAGGAGTGAGGTGTATGTTCCCCATTAAATATATTGACAACAACCTTGTCTGGAATAAGGACGGCGAGGTGTTCGCCTATTATGAGCTTGTCCCCTACAATTATTCGTTCCTGTCCCCAGAACAGAAATTTATCGTGCATGACAATTTCCGCCAGCTTATCGCACAGAGCCGTGAGGGAAAACTTCACGCCTTGCAGATAGCGACGGAAAGCTCCATAAGAAGCATACAGGAAAAATCAAAACGGCTTGTCACAGGCAAGCTCCGTGATGTAGCCATAGAAAAGATAGACCAGCAGACGGAAGCACTGGTGGAAATGATAGGCGACAATCAAGTAGACTATCGCTTTTTTCTGGGCTTTAAGCTCATGGTAACAGAACAGGAAATGAACCTGTCCAGCATGAAGAAGTCTGCTTTTATGAGCTTTAAGGAATTTTTGTTGGAAGTCAATCACACGCTCATGAATGACTTTGTTTTCATGCCGAATGATGAAATCAACCGTTACATGAAAATGGAAAAATTGCTGGAAAACAAAATTTCCAGACGTTTTAAAGTACGCCGTCTGGACAAGAACGACTTTGGCTATCTCATGGAACACCTTTACGGACGGGACGGTATCGCCTATGAGGACTACGATTATTCATTACCCAAAAAGAAGCTGAAAAAGGAAACGCTTATCAAGCGGTATGACCTTATCCGCCCGACAAGGTGCTTGATTGAGGAAAGCCAACGGTATTTGCGTCTGGAACATGAGGACAGCGAAAGCTACGTGACCTATTTTACCGTCAATGCCATTGTAGGCGAATTAGATTTCCCGTCCTCTGAAATATTTTACTTCCAACAACAGCAGTTTACATTTCCCATTGATACCAGCATGAATGTGGAAATCGTGGGAAACAAGAAAGCCTTAACCACGGTACGCAACAAGAAAAAGGAATTGAAAGATTTGGACAACCACGCCTATCAAGCAGGAAGTGAAACCAGCAGTAACGTGGTGGACGCTTTAGACAGTGTGGACGAACTGGAAACCGATTTAGACCAAAGCAAAGAAAGTATGTACAAGTTAAGCTACGTCATACGGGTGTGTGCGCCCGATCTTGACGAGCTGAAACGCCGTGCAGATGAAGTCAAGGACTTTTATGACGATTTGAACGTCAAACTGGTGCGTCCTGCTGGGGATATGCTGGGACTTCATTCTGAATTTCTACCTGCCAGCAAGCGGTATATCAATGACTATGTGCAGTATGTAAAGTCTGACTTTCTTGCTTCGCTGGGCTTTGGTGCTACCCAAATGCTGGGGGAGAATGAGGGTATCTATATCGGCTATTCTGTGGACACAGGACGGAACGTGTACTTGCAACCTGCTTTAGCTTCACAGGGTATCAAGGGGACGGTCACAAACGCTCTTGCTTCTGCCTTTGTGGGAAGCCTTGGCGGTGGGAAATCATTCTGTAACAACTTGATTGTCTACTATGCGGTGCTGTTCGGCGGACAGGCGGTTATCCTAGACCCGAAAAGTGAGCGTGGAAACTGGAAAGCGACACTTCCAGAGATTGCGGACGAGATAAATATCGTCAATCTGACAAGTGATGAAAGAAACAAAGGACTGCTTGACCCGTTCGTTATCATGCGGAATGAAAAGGACGCTGAAAGTCTTGCCATTGATACATTGACATTCCTTACGGGAATATCATCACGGGACGGCGAAAAATTCCCCGTGCTAAGAAAGGCAGTACGTTCCGTGACCCAGAGCCAGACCAAAGGACTGCTCCTTGTCATTGACGAGCTACGCAAGGAAGATACTCCTATCTCACGGAATATCGCAGACCATATCGAATCATTCACTGATTACGATTTTGCACACCTGCTGTTTAGTGACGGCAACGTGGAACACGCCATCAGCCTTGAAAAACAGTTAAACATTATACAGGTGGCAGATTTGGTACTGCCAGATAAAGACACCACCTTTGAGGAATACACTACCATTGAACTGCTGTCCGTAGCAATGCTGATTGTCATATCTACCTTTGCACTGGACTTCATCCATTCAGACAGAAGCATTTTTAAAATCGTTGACCTTGACGAAGCGTGGGCATTCCTCAACGTGGCACAGGGTGAAACCTTATCCAATAAATTAGTGAGAGCTGGTCGAGCCATGAACGCAGGTGTTTACTTCGTTACACAAGCGTCTGGGGACGTGGCAAAGGAAAGTCTGAAAAACAATATCGGTCTGAAATTTGCGTTCCGCAGTACGGATATAGCAGAGATTAAACAGACATTAGAATTTTTCGGCATTGACAAGGACGAGAACAACCAGAAACGGCTTCGTGACTTGGAAAATGGACAGTGCTTATTGCAGGACTTGTACGGGCGTGTGGGCGTGGTACAGATACACCCTGTATTTGAAGAACTGCTGACTGCCTTTGATACCAGACCGCCCGTGAGAAATGAGGTGGTGTGATGGACTGGAAACGCACTGGAAAGAAACTGCTTCATATGCTGGGAATGGCACTGCTGGCTTTGGTTATCATCATTGCCCTATTAGCTATGCTGGGAACAGTCGCCCAGGCTTCGGGACTGGTGGACGATACGGTGGACGCTGGCAACCTGTATTCCAAATATCCGCTGTCTAACTATCAGCTTGACTTCTACGTGGACAATAGCTGGGCGTGGTTACCTTGGAACTGGCTGGACGGTATCGGAAAAAGTGTTCAATACGGGCTTTACTGTATTACCAACTTTGTTTGGACTATCAGCTTATATCTAAGCAACGCTACAGGCTACGTAGTGCAAGAAGCCTATAAGCTGGACTTTATAAACGACATGGCAGACAGTATCGGACAGAGCATACAGACCCTTGCAGGAGTGACCGCAAACGGTTTTTCAAACTCTGGCTTTTATGTGGGCTTCCTACTCCTGCTTATCCTCATTGTAGGTATCTATGTCGCCTACACAGGACTAATCAAACGGGAAACCAGCAAGGCAATCCACGCTCTCATTAACTTTCTGGTGGTGTTCCTCGTATCGGCTTCTTTCATTGCCTATGCTCCCGATTACATCAAAAAAGTAAACGATTTTTCAAGCGAAATCAGCACGGCTTCCCTTGACTTGGGTACAAAAATCATGCTCCCAGACAGTGACAGCAAGGGCAAGGACAGCGTGGACTTGATACGGGACAGCCTGTTTTCCATACAGGTACAACAGCCGTGGCTATTGCTTCAATTCGGCAATTCAAGCATAGAGGAAATCGGTGCTGACCGTGTGGAAGCTCTGGTATCTGCCAGCCCGTCAGACGAGGACGGGGCAACCCGTGAGGACGTGGTAAAAACAGAAATCGAGGACAAGGACAACGATAACATGACGATACCGCAGGTCGTAAACCGATTAGGCATGGTGTTCTTCCTGCTTATCTTCAACCTTGGTATTACGATTTTTGTATTCCTGCTTACGGCTATGATGATTTTCAGCCAGATACTTTTTATCATCTTCGCCATGTTCCTGCCCGTGAGCTTCTTATTAAGTATGATACCCAGCTATGAGGGCATGGCAAAACAGGCTGTCGTCAAGGTGTTCAATACCATTATGACCCGTGCCGGCATTACATTGATTGTGACCGTGGCATTTTCCATTTCCAGTATGTTCTACAATATGTCCGACAATTACCCGTTCTTTATGGTGGCGTTCTTGCAGATAGTGACCTTTGCAGGTATCTACTTCAAGCTGGGTGACATTATGAGTATGTTCAGTCTGAATGCTGGGGACAGCCAGACAATGGGACGCAGGATATTTCGCAGACCGTATATGTTCATGCGTCACAGGGCAAGGCGTATGGAACGGCGAATGGCACGGGCGGTTGGTGCAGGCTCAATGGCTGGAAGCACGGCTGGTACGGTGGCAAGCTCCCTGTTCTCTGGGCGTGGCAGTTCTGCCCGAAAGTCAAACCAGAACAAAGAACAGCGGAACAATACCGCTACTGGAAGTCTTGGAAGCCGTGCAGGTGCAAAGGCTGGCGCAGTCATGGACACAAAGAACCGTGTAAAAGACAAGGCAAAAGAAGTCAAAGAAGCGGTCAAAGATATGCCGACACAGGCTGGCTATGCGGTCTATTCGGCAAAGGAAAACGCAAAGAAAACCGTGTCCGACTTCAAGCGTGGCGTGACGCAGGAACAAGAAACAAGACAGTCTGGAAGAACGGATAAGCTGAACCAACGCAGACAGAGCGTGGCGAGTAAGCGTATGGAAATGCAGAAAGCACAGGAAGCAAGGCGTTCGGAAAAGAAAGCGGACGGATCAGCGACAACAGGAGCTACCCGTCAGCATGAGCGACCAGCGGTTATGCCAAAGTCAGAAGCAAAGACCATACCAAAGCCAGAGGATAAGAAACGTCCTGCTGTTGTCACACCGACAACGACAACTGGAAAGGAAACGCCTGTTAAGGAACGACCTGCTACGTCTGGTGCTTCTGTCAAAGCCCCAGAACAAAGACAGAGCGTACAGCGTCAGACGGTCAAGGCTGGGGACGCTCCAAAAGCTACTAGCACACAGGAAGTCAAACAAAGCGTCCAGAGGGAACGTACCGTCAAGACCCAGCAGACAAGGCAGGTGCAAACTTCCCAGAGTTCCCAGAAATCACAGCAGACCAGCCAGAAGAAAACCACGACCCATAAGAAGAAAGGACGCAGGAAATGAGAATAAAGCATATGCTGATTATCGGCAGTATCTTCCCTGTGCTGTTCTCCCTTGTCCTGTTCTTTGGGGTATTGATTAGTGCAGAGGACGACGACGGGGGCGGTGGTTCTTCCTCTGTGGTTACAGGCATGAACCTGTCCCCCGAAGTCCTCAAACATCAGCCAATGGTAGAAAAGTATGCACGGGAATACGGCATTGAGGACTACGTGAATTACCTGCTGGCGATTATGCAGGTGGAAAGCGGAGGTACAGCCGTGGACGTTATGCAAAGCTCGGAAAGTCTGGGGCTTCCTCCCAACTCATTAGATACAGAAAGTTCCATTAAACAAGGCTGTAAGTATTTCTCGGAACTGCTTGCTTCTGCTAAAGGACAAGACATTGAGGATATAAACGCCGTCATTCAAAGCTATAACTACGGTGGCGGTTATCTCGGTTATGTAGCTGGTAACGGGAAAAAGCACAGCTTCACGCTGGCAGAAAACTTTTCACGTACCCATTCGGGCGGTGTAAAAGTGACCTACACAAACCCCATAGCCGTTGCCCGTAACGGTGGCTGGCGGTACAACTACGGGAATATGTTCTATGTAGAGCTTGTGAACCAGTATTTGACTGTCACGCACTTTGACGACAAGACGGTACAGGCGGTTATGAACGAAGCCCTAAAATATCAAGGCTGGAAGTATGTGTATGGTGGCGATAACCCGAATACTTCCTTTGACTGTTCGGGGCTGGTGCAGTGGTGCTATGGCAAAGCTGGAATATCCATGCCACGGGTAGCACAGGCACAGTATGACGTAACCCAGCATATCCCATTGTCACAGGCAAAGCCCGGCGATTTAGTGTTTTTCCATTCCACTTATAATGCTGGAAGCTATGTAACTCATGTGGGAATATACGTTGGCAACAATCAGATGTACCACGCTGGCGACCCTATCGGCTACGCCGACCTTACAAGCTCCTACTGGCAACAGCACTTAATCGGTGCAGGAAGAATAAAACAATAACAGAAAGGATTGATAAAATGTTCAAGAAGAAAGAAAAGCTCCCCAAAGAAAAAAAGGTGCGTACCGTGAAAGTTGGGACGCATAAGAAATCGGTCATTGCCCTGTGGCTGGTGTTGATTGCAAGTGTCAGTTTCGGGGTATACAAAAATTTTACCGCAATCGACCAGCACACCACCCATGAAAAGGAAATCAAAGAGCTACGGCTCAACGATACAAACGGGATTGAGAATTTCGTGAAGAACTTCGCAAAGTCCTATTACACATGGGATAACAGCAAGGAAGCCATTGAAAAGCGTACCACTTCTATCAATGAATATCTCACAAAGGAATTGCAGGACTTGAATGTGGACACCATACGGACGGATATACCGACCAGCTCAACGGTCAGCGACGTGCAGATATGGAATGTGGCACAGTCTGGGGAGAATGAGTTTACTGCTACCTACGAAGTGAAACATCAGATAAAGGAGGGCGACCAGACGAAAGCGGTCAGTGCCACTTATACCGTTGCTGTCCATGTGGACGCAGACGGAAATATGGTTATCACAAAGAACCCGACCCTTGCCCCAGCACACCAGAAGTCAAGTTATGAGCCAAAGGCACAGGAAGCAGACGGAACGGTGGACACTGAAACCATGCAGGACGCAACGGCATTTCTGGAAACGTTCTTTAAACTCTACCCTACGGCTACGGAAAAAGAGCTTGCTTATTATGTACAGGGCAATGTCCTTGAACCGATAAACGGCGACTACTTGTATTCAGAGTTGATAAACCCTATCTTTACACAGGACGGCGAAAATGTGAAAGTGAGCGTGTCTGTGAAATTCCTTGATAATCAGACAAAAGCAACACAAATTTCACAGTTTGAGCTTGTGATTCATAAAGACGGAAACTGGAAGATTGTATCATAATAAAGAAAATCGTGTTTTATATCTGAGATTTACATTCTCTTCCCTTAAATAAAGATTGACAACATACAACGTGTATGTTAAATTTGATTTACAAACACGTTGTATGTATTAAAGGAGGTCTGCAATGTCACGAAACAAATATCCAGAGAAAACGACACAGAAAATCATAGATGTTGCTACAGACTTATTTGTTCATAAGGGTTATGATAATACCTCTATACAGGATATTGTTAATAAAATTAAAATGTCAAAAGGAGCAATCTATCATCATTTCAAAAATAAGGAAGCAATCTGGGAAGCCGTTTGTAAACACATGGTTGAAGTTAAATTTACCGAGCTTGCTAAAATAAAAAATAGCTGTCTTATGAACGGACAAGAAAAATTATCAGCAATTCTCAATTCCACTATACTTTTATGGGAATCATTTCCCAGTATGTCAAATTATTATAAAAACGACAAATTGTACACTTTTCAAATCCAATATATTAATGCAAATATAATTCCTCAATTCATAAATCCTATTGTTGATGAGGGAATATCTGACGGTTCAATAACAATAGCTTATCCTAAAGAAATTGCCGAAGCATTATTGATTTTAAATTTCATTTGGCTTAACTCACCTTTATGCTTAAATGAATTTACTAACATTAAAAGTAGAAATCTGGCGTATCACTTTATGCTACAAAAAATGGGAATTATAAATTTGGATAAATAGTTGACAACATACATAGTGTATGTTATATTATAAATACAAACATACTGTATGTATTGAAAGGAGGTATACAATGCCACGCAATAAATATCCAGAAGAAACTGTACAAAAGATATTAGATGTATCTTTAAAACTATTTCTTGAAAAAGGGTACGAAGAAACAACGGTGTTGGACATAGTTGATAACTTAGAAGGATTGACCCGTGGAGCTTTTTATCACCATTTCAAATCAAAAGAAGAAGTTTTAGACGCTTTGGGCATTAAATTATTTTGGGATAACAATCCATTTGAAGAAGTAAAATCTGAAAATGAATTAAATGGTCTGGAAAAAATAAAAAAAGTAATAAAATTATCATTCCAGAACGAAAAGAAGCAGAAAGTAGGTATCATGTCTATTTCGCTATTAAAAAACCCTAGAATTTTAGCGGAATATATAGAAAGTAACCAATATATTATTTGTCCTTATTTTGAAAAACTATTTGAAGAGGCTATAGCAGACGGTTCCATTAGGGATATAAAACATCCGAAAGCCTTATCAAGTTTGTTTACGTTACTTACAAATATGTGGTTACAGCCAGCAATATTCCCGTGTTCAAAGTCGGAAATGTTGGAACGTTTGTATTATACGAAAGAACTGCTTGAAAATATAGGCGTACCTGTTATTGATGATGAAATACTCGACTATGTAGAAAAAGCCTTAGAGAAAATGGTAACTGAATAAAATTGCAAAAGCAATTTTATTTATCAAAATACATACAGACATCATGTATAAAAAGGAGGAAAATAACATGACAGAAGAAAGATTTGAAGCTTCTATGGAACATTTTGGTGACGCTATTGAAAAGACGGCAGAGGGAGCGGCAAAAGTGCTTGATAAATCGCTGAATCTTGCATGGGGCTTTCGCCCTGTACGGTTTGTTGGTAACACGCTTACCTTTTTAACTGGTGCTGGACTTATAGCTGGTTCCGTACCACTTGAAGAAAAAGGATACCATAAAACCTCGAAAGCCTGCTTAATTGGTGGAAGTTTAGTAATCGTCACACGAATTGTAGAATTAGCCGTATTCAGAAGAAAGTAAATTCATAACGAGGAGGTTTTAGCTATGAAAAAAATGATTTTTTGGATTAAGTTTACAACCATAGCTGTT
>ENA-UAPG01000554-UAPG01000554.1-human-gut-metagenome-genome-assembly--contig:-NODE-554-length-12047-cov-11.047698_pt1 | contig 12047 bp, 11 predicted proteins | sample MGYA00243478_ERZ654573 | MGnify/ENA primary metagenome ERZ654573 (study PRJEB26926, sample SAMN06164711) | human gut metagenome | biome: ENVO:00009003; feature: ENVO:2100002; material: ENVO:00002003... | reverse complement strand
ATACAGGATATTGTCAAACCGGGAATCCGGAAAAGGCAGACCTGATATTATATTAAAAACTCCCAGTATCCGGGGACGGGCAGTTATTTTAGAGATCAAGGTCTCCGCAAAGTTTTCCGATATGGAGAAAGCATGTGCGTCTGCCCTGCGGCAGATAAAGGAACAGAAATACGATGCAGAGCTGCGGGATGAGGGCTACACAGAGATTTTAAAATATGGGATAAGCTTTTACAAAAAGGAATGTATGGTGCGGATGTAAAAAATAGGAGCAGCAGTCAAAGTGAAATTAAGTTTTCACAGACTGCTGCTTATTCTTTATCACATAGGAAATCCCTCTGAACTTTTTTATGTGTAAGAAAGCCCTCCGGGCGGGGTCCTATTTTATATGAACCTGATACAGCACACATCCATGTGCAGGAAGTATAGCCCGGATCTCCAGGTCCTCGCTGCGGCTGATTGCTCCGTCCCACAGATCGGTAAGTGCAGCGTCCTCCTCAAATCCTTTTCCAAGGTCGTCCAGACCCACACTGACAGAAGCAGTTTCATCACTGAGATTAAACAGTGCGGTATACAGAGTCCCTTCCTTTTCATCACATGCAGTCCAGACGGCCTTATCCTCATCCAAGCAGATCTGTCTTGGGCGGCAGGAGGGCGGCAGCAGTGCCAGTACCTTCTGGTTTGTGAGCAGGGACAGGGTCCAGTCATCCATTTTGGTCATCTCTGCGCCCAGCATAAGAGGAGAACCGAAAAGGCACCAAAGAGTCATCATGGTTCGCTGTTCTTCTCTGGTGAATCCTGTCATACGCTCCCTGCCGAAGCCTTTTCCGATCCACCCCAGAGGGAGCATATCACAGTCGGGATAACATCCTTCCGAAACCTGTGTCTGCCACAGTTCACAGCGGCGAAACATATCCTTTAAATATTTCCAGTCATCCCAGAAATCGTCCGTGATACGCCACATATTGGCATATTTCTCATAATGCCATGCCCTGTCGATCAGGGCAGGTCCGGGGGAGAGGGAGAATACGATGGGGCGTCCGCAGCGTTTGATGGCGTTTGCCAGCATTTCCACCTCATGGGCCGCGTTATACTGATTCTCCCGGTGAGGGCTTTGGTTGCAGGTGTTGCAGATATCATCACATTTAATAAAATCCACACCCCAGGATGTGTACAGTTCCAGCAGGGAATCATAGTAAGCCTGTCCGGCAGGAGAATTGTTAAGGCCGTACATATCCGGGTTCCAGGGACAGATGGAATAGGGATTGGCTGCCATGTCGGCAGTGACTTCGCTGCCCTTTATCTTCATATGGTCCTGGGCTGCAATACGGGGGATCCCGCGCATGATATGAATGCCGAATTTCAGTCCCAGGCTATGTACATAAGCAGCCAGGGGAGCGAACCCTTTTTGGCCGGCCGAGGAGGGGAAGCGCTCCGGGTCAGGCAGAAGGCGGGAATATTCATCCATTTCCAGTCCGGAAAAGGGAATGTACTGGAACTGGTCTCTCTTAGAACCTGCTTTATGTGCATACCACTGGATATCCACCACAATATATTCCCATCCGTATTCTTTTAAGTGTGCAGCCATGTAGTCCGCGTTTTTCTTTACCTGTTCTTCATTTACGGCAGTGTCATAATAATCATAGCTGTTCCAGCCCATAGGCGGGACTTTTGCAAAACTGTTTTTGTTCATAAAAAACCTCCTGGTATCATTCGGGTAGAAATTTGACTTATTTTAATCTTTTGACTTTTTCCATAACACTAATTATAATAAGATTGTGTGTAAAACAAAAGAATAGAAATTTGATATATAGAGGTAAATTTTTGATGGGGTACAACAGGGGGATATTCGGCGTTCTGAATCAGGACGACATGGAGGGACAGCCGTTGGTTCTGCTGGACGGCGGCGTGGAGAGCCGGTTAGGGGAAACGTACGATTTTTACAATGATGACAGGCCGGGATATGAAGGCTTTCTCTTTCAGTATACACTTGGAGGGGAGGGCGTATTTGAGAAAAATAATTTCGGGTACAAGGTGCGGCGGGGGCAGGGTTTTTTGGTACAGTTTCCCGAAAAGAGCAGATACTATCTGGAAAATGGCCGGGATGAGTCGTGGGAATTTTTATATCTGCATTTTCTGGGAGACGGGGCGATTCCGTTTGTTCGTAAAATAAGGAACATATGCCCGAATCTTATGTCCCTGGATGAAAGCAGCCCGCCGATTCGTATGGCACTGCATCTGCAGAAACGCCTGACAAACGGGGAGCGGCTGCAAAAATACCAGGGCGGGGAGTTTCTCTACCGCTTTCTCTGCGCTCTGTTAAGGGAGACAGAACATCCGGCAGCACAGAAAAAAAGCTCTGCTGTGCAGAGGGCAGCGGAAATCATGGAGGAGGAATATCCAAGGCTTACCGGGATAGAGGAGCTGGCAGCCAGACTGGATCTATCCCCGGAGCATCTGTCCCGGGCGTTTAAGGACGAGATGGGGCGTGCACCCTTGTCCTATCTGACTGGACTCCGTCTGCAGTCTGCCATGAATGATCTGCTGGGCACAGAGTGGAGTATAGACAGTATCGCCAGAAAAAACGGATTTTCCAATGGAAATTACTTTGCAAAAATCTTCAGAAAGCATGTGGGTATTAGCCCGGGCAGATACAGGGAGAGCAATGGAAACGGTAAATGCAGCAGGAAAGGAATGGGAGAATGAAAAAAATGGGAATTATTTTCGGCAGTTTGATCTTTGTGCTGGCCGCTGTGCTTGCAGTCTTTGCCGTGGCAGGTGTACAGAAAAGCAAATCACTTCAGCAGGAAATGAAGCGTATGGACAGGCAGATAAATAAAATGCAGAAAACGTCGGAATCGCTGGAAGAAGAACTGGAGGCGCTGAAGGAAGCGAAGCGGGAGGAAGCAGCAGGTGCCGGTCAGGTGGCAGGGACAGCAGAAGGCGCCCAGGCAGCAGATGCCCAGGAAGCAGATGTGCAGGAAGCAGATGCACTGGAAGCGCCTCCTGCGGACCAAAAGAGCAACGGAAGAAAAGTAGCCATCGACCCCGGACATCAGGGACCGGGAGCAGATACAGGGGGAACGGAACCCCTTGGCCCCGGTTCTGAGGAGATGAAGGATAAATTCGCATCAGGCACCCAGGGCGTCTACACCGGTGTTCCGGAATATGAACTGACTCTGGCTGTTTCCATGCAGCTTCAGGAGGAGCTTAAAAACCGCGGTTATGAGGTCATCATGACAAGAGAGGACAATAACACCGCCGTCAGCAATGTGGAACGTGCGCAGATCGCCGCCGAGAACGGTGCTCAGATCCTTGTCAGGATCCACGCCGACGGCAGCGAGGACAACAGCGCAAATGGTGCCATGACTATGATCCCATCTGCTGACAATCCCTATGTGGGGCAGCTTCATGAGGAAAGCAGCAGGCTGGGGGAGGAGATCATCAATGCGTATTGCCAGGCAACAGGCATTAAAAACAATGGCGTAAGGCTCTATGACAATATGACTGGCATCAACTGGAGTACAGTTCCGGTGACCATTTTGGAAATGGGTTTTATGACCAACCAAAGTGATGATGAGAGAATGCAGGACCCTGAGATGCAGAAAAATATGGTACAGGGAATTGCGGACGGCATAGATGCTTATTTTGTAACCGCTCAGTAGGTCTGCACATTGCATGAGGCATGGTATTTCCGAAACCGGGAGGGAGACATTTTAAAGTGTTTCTTGAAAGCTTTGCTCAGATGAAATTCATCGTAAAATCCAAAGTTGACCGCAGCCTCATGAAGAGGGGCATCAGGCTGGTGTATCAAAAAGTACCGCACCATCTCCAGCTTGGTCTCCATCTGATAGGCATAGAAGGTCTTTTGGCAGGCTTTCTGAAAGCGGTTATTCAAGGTGCGGGCACAGATAAAATGAGCTTCCGCCATTTCCCCGGCAGTGTAAAACCTCTGGGGGTTAGACTGTATCTGCCGGCAGATTTCTTCCACTAGAGGATCAGACGGTCCTTTGTCTCCGGCGGCAGCCTGCAGCTCTGCAATTTCACATAACAGCAGATTAAAAAGCAGAGAGAGGCGGCAGAGCTTTTCAGGACTGTCTGACCAGAACGCGGATATGATTTCTTCAAAATACATCCGGATGTGGGGATTGTGGCGGCAGTGCAGCAGGGTATGGCATGGAAAAAGTGTGGATGGTTCCATTTTTTCCATGCCGTTTTTTTCGCTCTTCTCAGCGGGGGAGGGCAGCACGTGGAAATACATATGCCTGTTTCCCGGATTACATAGTTTTTCGCCGTAATGGTGCCTGCCGGCGCCGAGGATCAGCAGGTCATCCCGGTGCATTTCATATACACTTCCATCCTCCATGATCTCCCAGTCCCCTTCCAGCATGTAAAGAAAATCATGTTCTGAAAGTACACGGTCGGGATGGACCATGCCGTTAATGGATGTAATATAGTTGGCGCCGGTTATCTGCCGGTGCGCCATTTTTTCCATAAGAAGCATGAGAGACTCTCCTTTTCTATAGCTTTATTTCCATATTATACATGGCATATTCCGTATTGGCAATGGATAGGAAAGCAAAGCTTTGTTACAATTATCATGACAGATCAAGTACGGTAAGTGATATTGCCGGCAGCCCAAAATGGCAGATGGAGGATGGATAAAATGGACAGAAAAAATTTCAGCAGGCCGCTTTCTCTGAGGAGCGTGCAGATAACCGATGATTTTTGGAAAAAAGAGATGGAGCTGGTGAGGACCCAGATGCTGCCCTATCAGTGGGATGCGCTGAATGACCAGGTAGAGGGGGCTGTGCCCAGCTACTGTATGAGGAATTTTAAGATCGCGGGTAAGAAGAACCTGGAGAGAAGAGAGCAGGGGGAAACGTTCCGGGAACCCTCCTACACCTTCCGCGGCTTTGAGGCTCTTCCACAGGACCCCGAACACCCGGAAGATAAATTTTACGGGTTTGTTTTCCAGGACAGTGATTTCTATAAATGGATTGAGGCGGCAGGGTATTCCCTCACCCAGCACCCGGACCCGGAGCTGGAAAAGACAGCGGACCATGCCATTGATATCGTCTGTGCCGCCCAGCAGGAGGACGGATACCTGGATACTTATTATATCCTGAACGGGAAAGATAAAATATTTACAAACCTGAAAGACCATCACGAGCTGTACTGCCTCGGACATTTGATCGAGGGGGCAGTGGCTTATTATCAGGCTACGGGGAAAGATAAACTGCTGAAAGCGGCCATGAGATATGCGGACTATACGGCAGTACATTTTGGACCGGAAGAGGGAAAATGTAAGGGGTATCCGGGCCATGAGATCGCGGAGATGGCACTGGTCCGCCTGTTTGAGGCCACAGGGGAGGAAAAATATCTGAACCTGGGGAAATTCTTTGTGGATGAAAGAGGCCGCAGACCCTATTACTTTGATAAAGAACACCCGGAAGGTGTGAAAGATCAGCCCGATGGACTCCGCTACGCATACAATCAGGCGCATATTCCGGTACGGGAACAGGAGGAGGCGGTGGGCCATGCGGTGCGCGCGGTCTATCTCTATTCGGGAATGACAGATATAGCCAGGCTGACGCAGGATGAGAGCCTGTATAAAGCCTGCGAAAAATTATGGGATAATATGGTGGACCGGAAGATGTATATCACCGGAGGAATAGGCGGCACCCAGATAGGGGAAGCATTTTCTTTTAATTATGACCTGCCCAATGACACGGCATACGCAGAGACTTGCGCAGCCATAGGCCTTGTATTTTTTGCCAGGAGAATGCTGGAGATGAAACCTGATTCCAGGTATGCGGATGTGATGGAACGGGCACTGTACAACTGTGTACTCAGCGGTATGGCCCTGGATGGGAAAAGCTTTTTCTATGTGAATCCACTGGAAGTAAATCCTGAGGCCTGCCATAAAGATGAGAGGAAGGCGCATGTGAAGCCCGTGCGGCAGAAATGGTTCGGCTGTTCCTGCTGTCCTCCCAATCTGGCAAGGCTGCTGAGTTCCCTCAGCACTTACGCCTTCACAGAGACAGAAGATACCTTGTTTGTACATCTCTATATGGGAAGTATTGTGAAAAAGCAGGTGAATGGAAAAGAAGTGACTATCTCGATCAGCTCCGGGCTGCCCCACAGCGGTAAGGTGACCATAGAGGTGAGCGGGGAATCCGTACCGTTCACCATAGCCCTCCGGATTCCGGACTGGTGCAGGGAGGAAGCAGGGGGAGAGGAAGCTCAGACCGGTTTTTCACTGAAGGGCGTGCAGGACGATGCCTGTGTCATGAGGGATGGTTACCTGTATGTGACAAAAAGCTGGGATCCGGGTGAGTCCATGACTCTGGAATTTACCATGGATGTGAAAATCCTGCAGGCTGACCCCAGAGTCCGGGAGGACATAGGCAAGGTGGCAGTGGCAAGAGGCCCTGTGGTGTACTGCCTGGAGGAAGTTGACAATGGGGCAGATCTGCATCTGCTTACAGTGGACTGCAGTGCAGAGACCCGCACAGAAGCCTATACAGTGGCAGGGGAACCGGTCACTTCTGTTGTGGCAGATGGATTCCGGCAGAAGCTGCCGTCTATCCGGAAGGGCTTATATCACTCTCTGAAAGCTGCTGTAAAGGAACCGGTTAAGCTTCGTTTCATACCATATTATGTCTGGGCAAACAGGGGAGAAAATGAAATGACAGTTTGGGTCAGACAGGAAAAATAGAAAAAAGGCGAAAAAAATAAAAAAATATCACATAAAATCGAAAAATAATCCATTTTTATTCCTGAAAGATTCGATTATAATGTACTCAGAATAAGAAGAAAATCACGGATCATATAAAGACTAAAAAAAGGAGAATGGTTTTATGTGCGTTCAAGTTTGTTTTAAAGAAGTAAATGAAATTGTGAATTTTGTAAACAAAGTGTCAGAGGCTCCCTTCCAGATTGATGCCTGTTACGGCAGCTATATGGTGGATGCCAAGTCCATTATGGGAATGATGGCCATCGGGGCCGGCAAAAAAGTAGAACTGAAAATTTATTCCGATGAGGGCGTCGGAAATCTGGAGCAGCTGATCCGGACCTATGCAGCATAAAATTAGCCCGGCAGTTCCCTGCCCCGTGAAAACAGGTACTTGTTTCCGGTAAGATAACCCGGCTCGAAGAGCAGTTTCTGCTCTTCGAGCCGGGTTGTTTTTATGCGGAGAACTGGGCGTATTTCTTGGGGGAGATACCCACAGCTTTTGTAAAAGATTTCAGGAAATTACTATAGTCCCCAAAGCCGCAGCGGATGCAGGCATCTGTGACGGAATATCCCTCTGAAAGATATGATTTGGCAAGGGTGATGCGTTTGGCAGTAATGTATTTATTGATGGTGGTTCCCGTTTCACTCTTGAATATCCTGCACAGATAGGAGGTGCTGATATAAAAGTGTTTAGCCAGCCGTTCAATGTAAAGATCTTCAGAGATATGCTGATTAATATAGGAAAGAATGGCGTCCATCTGTTCGTGACGGCTTCCGACAGGTTCATGCCGGGGCAGGTCGTGGTCGCAGTTTCTCAGAAAGATGCCGTTTAAAAAGGTCATAAGCTGAAGAAATACTGCGTGGTCTAAAATATCCTGTCCGTATTCGTTATTCTCGGACAGCTTATGTATAAAGTATAGAAAGCGCTTCTGTTCCTCAAGGGACAGGGAAATCTTATGTCCGAAGTTAGTATTTCGGCAGGTAAAGCAGTAGTTCAGATCGGTCTTGCCGGAACAGCATTGCTTCAGATAATCAGGGTAGATGGAGACAATGATCCGTTCGTGTTTCACATTGTCGATCTGGGACAGATAATGGCTTTCATATTGATTGATAAAGAAAATATCTCCGGGATTGAAAGTATAGAACCGGTTGTCGATCAAAAACTGCTTTCCCCCGGAGATGGAGTAATAAATTTCATAACAGTCATGGATATGGATATCCATAGGCTTCTCATAGCTGTACAGATGCGCAGCGGAAAATGTCTGCGTTTCAATACAGGAACGTATTCCCTCTTTACAGGAACTATATATTTTCATGGATGTTTCCTCCCGGTGATCAACGGATGCCGTCTTGCTTCTGTGGCTATAACTGTGAAGGTATGGAACCGTCACGCTTTTAGTATAAAACATCAGTGTAAGATTTGCAATATTCCTGAAAGAAAAACACAGGAAACCGAAAATCTGTCATGATAAGATGAGGATAACGATAAGGGAAAGCAAAAGAAAGGCAGGAATCATTATGGAACTCAGAACCGCAGCATCACCCAGGGATGTGAAACACTATACCACCCAGCGCCTCAGAGAAGAATTTTTAATACAGAACGTGTTTGTACCCGATGAGATCAAGCTGGTGTACAGCCACATTGACCGAATCATCACCGGCTCCGCCACTCCGGCCGAAAAAGAACTAAAATTGGTGGCAGGAGATGAACTGAGAGCAGAATATTTTTTACAGAGACGGGAGATGGGAGTTATCAATATCGGAGGCCCGGGCAGCATCTGTGTGGACGGCAGAACTTACCAGGTGGCGCCAAGGGACGGAATGTACATCGGCATGGGCAAAAAGGACATTACATTTTCCAGTACAGACAAGGAAAATCCGGCAAAATTTTATATTAACAGCGCTCCCGCACACACTACATACCCCACTGTGCTGATCAAACGGGAGGGGACAGAAGAGGAAGATGTGGTGATCATCAAAGAGGAAAACAAGGTGGAGCTGGGAAGCCTGGAGCAGTCCAACCACAGAACCATCTGCAAATATATTCTTCCGGGCCAGGTGGAGAGCTGTCAGTTGGAGATGGGAATGACAAGTCTGGAGCCGGGAAGTGTCTGGAACACCATGCCGTGCCATACCCATGACAGAAGGATGGAAGTATATCTGTATTTTGACATGCCGCAGGATGCTTTTGTCATGCATTATATGGGAGAACCTCAGGAGACAAGACATATTGTTATGAGAAATGAGGAGGCAGTGATCTCCCCAAGCTGGTCCATCCATTCCGGTTCCGGATCCAGAAATTATACCTTTATCTGGGGAATGGTGGGAGAAAACCAGGATTTTGACGATATGGACGGCATCAGAAACCAAGATATCCTGTAAATAGAGAACATGATGACAGAAAAAAGAGAGGAGATACCCATATGGAAACAAACAAATTATTTTCTTTAGAAGGAAAAGTTGCCCTGGTGACAGGAGCGGCCTACGGGATCGGATTTGCCATTGCGGAGGCATATGCAGCAGCCGGTGCGAAGATTGCGTTTAACTGCAGAGGCCGGGAACACATGGATAAGGCTATGGCTGACTATAAAGCCAAAGGAATTGACGCCAGAGGTTATATCTGTGATGTGACGGATGAGGCCCAGGTGGAAAAAATGGTGGCTGATATTGAGAAAGAACTGGGCACCGTTGATATTCTGGTCAACAACGCAGGTATCATCAAGCGTATTCCTATGACAGAGATGAAAGCAGAGGAATTCCGCCAGGTCATTGATATTGACCTGAACGCACCGTTCATTGTGTCAAAAGCAGTGATTCCCGGCATGATGGAAAAAGGACACGGCAAGATCATCAATATCTGTTCCATGATGAGCGAGCTGGGCCGTGAGACAGTTTCTGCTTATGCGGCTGCAAAGGGCGGCCTGAAAATGCTGACAAAGAATATAGCGTCAGAATACGGCACATATAATATCCAGTGCAACGGCATCGGGCCGGGGTATATTGCCACACCCCAGACAGCACCCCTCAGGGAAAAGCAGCCGGACGGCAGCAGACATCCATTTGACCAGTTTATCCTGGCAAAAACACCTCAGGCGCGCTGGGGAACCCCGGAGGACCTGATGGGACCTGCCATCTTCCTGGCGTCCGATGCATCTGACTTTGTAAACGGCCATATTCTCTATGTGGACGGAGGGATCCTGGCATACATTGGAAAACAGCCGTGATAAAGATATTTACTTTTTAGAGGTCATAGTAAGAGAGGAAAAAAAGATCATGAAAATTGCTTTAATAAATGAAAACAGCCAGGCGGCTAAAAACCAGATCATCTGTCAAGCATTGGAAACAGTAGTGGGACCCATGGGGCATGAAGTGCGCAATTATGGTATGTACACAGCAGAGGATGACTGCCAGCTCACTTATGTACAGGTGGGGATCCTTGCAGCAGTTCTTTTGAATTCCGGTGCAGCCGATTATGTGATCACCGGCTGCGGTACAGGCGAGGGCGCAATGCTGGCCTGCAACTCCTTCCCGGGGGTGATATGCGGTCATGTGGAGGACGCACTGGATGCCTACACATTTGCCCAGATCAATGACGGCAATGCCATTGCCATTCCCTTTGCAAAAGGGTTTGGCTGGGGCGGAGACCTGAATCTCCAGTATATCTTTGAGAAACTTTTCTGTGAGGAGAGCGGACAGGGATACCCAAGGGAACGTGCAGTTCCGGAGAAGCGTAACAAACAGATCCTGGACAAGGTAAAAGAGGTGACATACAAAGCCCTTCCCGAGATTCTGGAAAACCTGGATCGGGAGCTTGTAAAAGGCACACTCAGCGGCGAGAAATTCCGGGAATATTTCTTTGCTGACTGCAAATGTGAAGAGATGGCAGAGGCAGTGAAGAAAATACTGAATTAATATCTGAATGCCTGTCTGGTGAAACGGACAGGCATTCGTGCAGAAATAGAAAGAGAGAAGAGGTAGAGAGATGTCTATCAGTTTAAAAGTACAGGACAAAAACGGTTTCACACTGGCGGTTGCCCGCGGGGAGAGAGAAGTGAACCTTCCTTACTGCGCGGAATACAGGGAAGGTGATCAGATCGTAGTGGAGGCGGCTGAGATACCGGCATTTTACTGGCTGTCCCTGGATGACGGAAGGGGCCATTCCCTGGTGTATCTGACAGGAAATATATGGTACAAGATTCCTTTTGGGGAAAAGCGGGTCAATATGTCACCCAAGACATTTTCCGGAAGCAGGCATTTGATCCACATCCGAAAAGCTTATCCTTTTGAATATGAGGCATACCGGAACCTGGCGTTGAATGTGAATGACTGCCATGGGGAGACCAACTGTTACCCACACGCATCAGCCAATGTGGAGACAAGAGGAGAGTCTGTCTTTGCAGCCATGAATGCTGTTGACGGTATCACTGCGGCGGCCTGCCACGGGGAGTGGCCTTATGAATCCTGGGGGATCAACCAGCGGGCAGATGCAGCCATGAAGCTGGAATTTGGACGGACGGTGGAGGCTGACCGGATTGTCCTTTATGCAAGAGCGGATTACCCACATGACAATTGGTGGAAAAAGGCGACTGTCACATTTTCAGACGGCACTGCTATGGAATTGGAATTAAAAAAGACAGGGGACGCTCAGGAATTTACATTTGAGAAGAAAAAGATCGAATGGCTTCAGATCGGAGAATTGATAAGATCAGAGGAACCGTCCCCCTTTCCGGCGCTTGTGCAGCTGGAAGTATATGGAACGGAAGCCTAAAGGGAATCCCCGCCGTTTTTTGCCGGCGGGGATTTATGAGATATGTATGCCGGTGCTTTCCCGCACTAGAGTGTGTTGCTCCGGGTAGATATTTCCCTGACCATAAGAGATAGTTCCTTTCTCTTTTTACAAAAATGATCATCTTGGGGATTTACTGCCAGCACATAATTTATTTTTCCAAGCAGATACTGCAGATATCTTTTAACATCCGGTTCATCTCCCCTCATCCAGGCAGGATTCTCCATTTTGTTCAAATGTGAGGTCACTCCGTACTTTTGACAATAATAAATCTCTGCGCGGAGCTGGTTTCTGTATTCTCTGCTCACCTGCATTTTTTCATTTACTACAAGTCCTGTCACGGTCTGTCTGTGGGACTGATTCTGGACTCTTGTCTTTTTTCTATTTAATTCAAATCCCAGTACGTGCAAAAAATTACGGACTTTCTGCTTTACTTCCTTTTGATCAAAAGTACCGGAAAAGGTTAGGTCATCGCAGTATCTGGTATATTGCATCTGCCGTTCCCCACACCAGGCGCCCATATAT
>ENA-UAPG01000548-UAPG01000548.1-human-gut-metagenome-genome-assembly--contig:-NODE-548-length-12111-cov-9.702555_pt1 | contig 12111 bp, 10 predicted proteins | sample MGYA00243478_ERZ654573 | MGnify/ENA primary metagenome ERZ654573 (study PRJEB26926, sample SAMN06164711) | human gut metagenome | biome: ENVO:00009003; feature: ENVO:2100002; material: ENVO:00002003... | reverse complement strand
CCCCTTCTATTTTCAGAGGCTCTTTAAACGTCTGGTAAATAAAACGGTCCAGGAATATATCAAACTGCGTCGTCTGGCATTAGTGACAGAGGAATTGGATAAGGATGATATGAGAATTCTGGATATTGCCTTGGAATACGGATTTTCCAGCCATGCAAATTTCACCAGAGCATTTAAAACTGCCTATGGGTTAACACCGGAAGAATACAGAGATACACGTCCGCTTTTGAATACCTTCACAAAGCCTGAGATATCTATGGTCTATACCATGATTGATGAAGGGGTTCCGCTGCTTGCGGGTAATATGGTTTTGGAGATCAATAGAAGAACACTGGACCATCCGGAGGTGTATCTCGGATTTGAGGCAAAGGTGAAAATAGAGGGACAGATTCCGGCAGGTGAAAGCACAGGAGTGGATATACCCGGCCAGTTATGGAAGAGATACCACAAAGAAAAGGAAGCGTTTGCGGATCATCTGAACCCGGAAGTTGAATTGGGAATGTCATACATGCAGGACCCACAGAAAGGGGAATTCACCTATTTTGCAGGAGGTCTTGCAGGCGGGGCGGGCATGCCGGAAGCGCTGACGAAACAAGAACTGCCCGCAGGGGAATACCTTGTCTGCAGTATTGAGGCGGAAAGTTTTGAAGTGCTTGTGACAACAGCGCTGGATCAAGCGGGAAAATACCTTTTCGGCACTTGGCTGCCCCACCATAAACTGGCAACAAAGCCTTTCTCTGCTGAAAAATATTATAAAAATATGGACGATATCCATTATATGGAAATCTGGGTTATCCCTGCTGAGACAGAATAACGCACTCTAACGGCAGACGGGATGCATGTGCAGATCGCAGGGGAATACTTCACCCTGCGATCCGGGCTGCTTTCACCGTCTGCTGTCATTATATTAATTCTGACAGACAAATACAGTATAGGAAAGGAACAGATAGATTGAAAGAAAAAATAAAACAGTTGATACTTAAAAACGGTGCCGATGTATGCGGCGTTGCCAATATAGACCGGTTTGACCAGGCCCCGGAGGGTTTTTCACCCCTTGACATTTACCCTCAGTGCAAGGCAGTGATCACCTTTGGGATTGCACTGCCAAAAGGACTTACCTTTGTGGAACCCCGGCTGGTATACGGACATTATAACGGATTCAGCTGTACAGAGGCTGACCGGATTTCCTTTCAGACCGCAAAGAGGATGGAAAAAGAATTCGGCTGTTTCGTTGTACCGCTGCCCAGTGACAGCCCATACGAATACTGGGACAGTGATGCGTCCTGCGGCCGGGGGTTGATTTCCATGAAGCATGCGGCTGTATTGTCGGGAATTGGCGCATTGGGTAAAAACTCCATGCTTTTAAATCCCCGTTTTGGAAATTTACTGACGATCGGCGCACTTCTTACTGATCTGGATCTGCCGTCAGATACTCTTTGTGAGAATATCTGTATAGACGGCTGTACAAAATGTGTCAGCGCCTGCCCTGTTCACGCGATCGAAAACGGAAGCGTGGATCAAAAGCTGTGCCGCACAAATACATACGGTAAAACGGCCAGGGGATTTGAGACGGTGGACTGTAATACATGCAGGGCGGTATGCCCAATGAGATACGGTAAAACCAAATAACACCGGCCGCCATTTTAGTTCTCACGAATCCTGTGTAAGTTTATCAAATGCCTGGTTAATGGGCAGCAGCCCTTTAAAAAACAAATCCGGCTCTGTCCCGCTCATGACACGGAACCCCATGAACACATAACTTCCGTAAGGTGAGTAGGCTTCAATGCAGCGTTTCACTTCCGCTTCAATCACGGTATCCGGTGCATCTTCTCTTCCGGCTGGGCCGTTGGAATCATATCCTCCAATTACCGCGATCTGTTTTCCGTATTTCTGTAAAATACCGGCAATATCATTTACGGGCTGCGCTGAGGACCAGGCTACAGCGCCCTCGTCTATGAAATCGGGGATCAAGGGTTCACAGTGGCGGCAGGTATGCATGATAGGCAGCATACCGTAAGCCTTTACCGCGTCGTTAAGCCTTTTGTGAGAAGGTTTTATGAGGTCACGGTAAGTCTGCGGGCTTAAAAACAGACTCTGCTGAGTAGCCACGTCATCATAGCTGGTAAAAAAGTCAGGCTTAAAATAATGAGCCACCCGTTCTGCCAGCCGTATCTTGTAATCCGTAATAGCATCGATCAGGCCGCGGCAGGCTTCCGGCTCCTCCGCAAAGGCGCAAAGTCCATCCATAAATCCCATCAAATGTGTCACCCTTAAAAATTGGGCGTTCCAGGCACCATATTCTATAACCTGCCGGTTTCGGTCCGCACCTGCTAACTGCAATTTGGCCTGACCGTCCCAATCATAGGCATCCAGATCCGGAAACTTCACCACATCCTCCCAGGCAGTGATGTCCTCCAGGACAACATGTCCCGGTGCAGGTACAGCTTGTCCGCCGGCAGACTGGGATGCCTCCCAAATAACGCCGAAACCATCAGGGCCGCCTCCGAAAGGCCCGTTTTCAAAGGTTTCCAAAGCTCCTCCGGTCATTACGACCAAACCGCTCATAGCACTTGGCAGATGCTGCGGTTTTTCATGTTCCACCACAGCCGCCATATAATCTTCTTTTGTAAACATAAAAATCCTCCTTTCAAAACTACATTTTGTAGTCAATCCGTGTCTTTTGAACTATAATAACATTTATAATATCAGGAAAAATAGACTTGGATTGTTGAAATACAAAGTACAGTAAGGCTGCGATTTGTATCCCAAAGGAGGAGCAGATGGATTTAAAATATTTGCAGTATCAATTATCGTATTATGGAATGAAAAAAAGTAAGCTGCAGTACCGGAAAAAACAGGAATTTGACAAGTTTGGCTTTTATGAGAATGGCACCTTAGCAGACAACCGGATACTGTATGTGATCGATGCGGAGGAACTGAAGCAGTATGCAGGGAATTTAAAAGGATGCGTGGTTTTAGTTACAGGTGGCTGCAGATGGATGGAAGAGTATGCCTGCAGTGCCCTTATTTTGGAGGATGCACACAAGAACAGGGTATGTAATCTTTTAGCTGAAATCTTCCTGTCATACGAAAAGTGGAAGTTTGCGGTGAGTAACGCGGAACTTTTGCTGCCGGATACCATACTGGATGTGACGAGCCCCATACTTCACACTGCAATGACGGTCATAAACAATAGTTATAATTACCTTGCACGTAATGAAATGTATCGGGCTGTGATGCAGCAGGATTCGTTTACGGACGAGGATATTGATAATCTGGTGTGGGACGAAGCATTTTATCTTTGCCAGAACAGAACGGATGTATATGAGTACCAAATGAAGACGGATGGAATGCGAATGCTCTGTTATAACATTCTTTATGAAAAGAAATACTATGCCAGATTTATAGCCACGCGATCAGAGACGGAATATTTTGATGTTTTCATGAAATATTTTACGGTGACGGCAGAGGCGCTTCAGATCCATTTTAATGAACAGGGGATTGCCAGCCGTACAGGTGTGAAAAGCTGGGATTTTTGTGAACAGATACAGGATTTACTGAAAGGGCATCCCCCTGCGCACAGGTATGTGATTGGGCAGTATAAATGGAATGAGTCACATACATATCAGGTGATCTTGTTTCAGTTTGCGGAAAAATATCCGGTGAGTACAGGCAAAGAATATCTGAGACAAAAAATAGAGACCTTGCTTCAAGACAGTTGTGTCATCATTCAGGATACAGACTATATCTGCGTCCGTAATTTATCACTGAGCAAAGAGACAGACCTGCACGGGGAGCTGGCATTATTTTTGCGGGAAAATATTGCAAAGGCAGGGATCAGCAATACGTTTACCGGATTTCATAATTGGGAGGTATATGAAAAACAGGCATATGATGCCATGGAGATTGGAAGGGAGACAGATACACATTTTTGGTATTATTATTTTCGGGATTATGCCTTTGCGATCATGCTGAGAGAATGCACGGGGAGATATCCCGCAAAAGAATTGATATCTCCTGCACTTATCATGTTGAGAAACTATGACCATACCCATAGGACCAGCCTTTATAGCACATTGAAAGTTTATCTGGAACAAAACTGCAGTGCAACTCACACAGCAAAAATTCTATATATCCAGCGGTCATCGGTTTTAAAGAGAATGGAAAAGATAAAACAGATCACCGGTATCCGTCCAGACTCCTGTGAAGAGAAAGTTTATATTATGGTCTCTTATTATATTTTGGAACAGGCAGAAAAACTGCAGAAGCAGTGATCACATACAAGCCAGGTTTTTGCCTCCTCCATATCCGTACAGAAGTAAAGCTGGCCATTTCCTAATATTGTTTTTTTACGAAAGGCCTTCTGCAGTCTGTGCAGACTTCTTTTATCCGTGGTTATGGCGAGCTTTACGATTTTATGTTTCATCCTTTCGATATGTTCCACAATCTGCAGGGTCAATTCCTTTGTCAGGCGGGTTTCGTAAAGGTCGATCAAGACGCGGCGTTTTTGGGGAGAATTTAAAATAAAATGTTCCTCATCCTTTATCATGGAAAGCAGAGCCTGTGAATCTTCAAAATAGCTTCCATAATGTATACCGTGAAAATAACCGCCTTTATAGTAATAGGGACTTAAGGCCCCGCTGGGAGATTTTGTTATCATCCTTTTACCTTTCCCTTTCTATTAAATCCGGCAGTGTTTTCTGCATACGGATATGCCGGCACCACTGAATGGTTTTCTGCGTAATGCAGATTCCGTAATAAAGAGTGGACAGCTTATAATAAAAACACTCTTTATGTTCCATTCCGTCAAACTTTTTTTCCAAATCTTTTAATTTGTTCAGATAGTTCTTGTTGTTGATCTCATATTCCAATAACTTTTGTTCTCGAATTTCCGGTTCCAGATTGTCAAAGAAATAGACTTTAGCCAGGTGGGTATTTGTACCTTCAAATATATCCATAGGTGAAGATAGCCAGTCGAAAAATTCTTCTCTGCCTTTCTCAGTCATGTGATAAAATATTTTCTGTCTGCCGCCCTGCGGCTTTTCAGAAGTTGTCAAATATCCCTTTTGGGTTAACCTTTTTAAGGCAGGATACAGGCTCCCAAAACTAGCCTTATAAAAAACGCCAATACCGTTTTCTATCAATTTTTTAATATCGTAACCGGTTAGATCACGCTCCAGCAGCATACCAAGTGCAATGGATTCCAGCATTATTTTCCTCCTTATATATCTTACAGATATATAATAACGCTATATAATGGATTTGTAAAGGAGAAACTGCATGGAATCCGTTTTTATCGGTATATATGTCTTTGGAAACCAAACGTGCATCCGTTGACTTTCAGGTTTTGGGGTAATATAATGCTGTTTATAGACTGATTTTCAGACTAAAGCATACAAAGAGAGGTACAGCTTAGATGGAAGTGCAATTTGTGACGGACATACAGAAGTATTCCATACACGATGGGGAAGGAATACGCACCACTATATTTTTTAAGGGATGTCCGCTTTCCTGTATCTGGTGCCATAATCCGGAGACACAGGAGTATGGGCAGCAGTTCATGTGGAATCAGGAAAAATGTGCGGGGTGCGGGGAATGTGCTGCAGCTTGTCCCAGCGGAGCTGTTTCCATGGATGGACACAGGCCGGTGACAGATGAAAATAAGTGTGGAATCTGCCATACATGTGAAGAATACTGTCTGCAAAATGCCAGAGAATTCGCAGGCAGAGAATATACAGTGGAGGAACTGGCTGCGGAAGCAGTAAAAGACCAGCCCTTTTATGAACAGTCTCACGGCGGAGTTACGCTCTCAGGCGGAGAGGTATTGGCCAGGGACATGGATTTTGTGGAGCGGCTGATGCTTGAGCTGACTAAGCGGGGGATTCGGGTAAACGTAGATACCTGCGGATACATACCATGGAAGAATATAGAGCGGATAATTCCTTATACGGATACCTTTTTATATGATATAAAGCTCATGGATTCCCGGCTGCATCAGGAAATGACCGGAGTAGGGAATGAAGAGATCCTGGAAAACCTCATAAGGCTTTCCAAAAGTAAAGCAGCCATTTGGATCCGTATTCCCGTTGTGGGCGGTGTAAATGATACGGATAGGAATATGGAGGAAACACTGGAGTTCCTCAGTTCCCACGCCATTTCACCAAAATGGATTCACCTGCTGCCTTACCATAATACAGGGAGCGGAAAGTATCCAAGACTGGGGCAAAAATACCAGGGCAGGGATCTTACCACCCCCAAGGGATCACGTATGCAGGAGCTGCTGGATATGTGTCTGGCGCGGGGATATCAGGCAGGAATAGGAGGTTAATATAGATGGAACAGGGAATGAACGAAAGGATCCGAAGGCTTCGCCGGGAGAGCCTGGAGACAGAAGCACATATTGATATGGAACGTGCAAAAATAGAGACAGAGGTGTACCGCAGATACGAGGGCACCGTATCCGTGCCGGAACTTCGGGCATTGGTTTTAAAACACTATTTTGCCGAAAAGACACTGTACATAGGAGAAGGTGAATTGTTGGTGGGAGAGAAGGGAAACGGGCCGCAGGCAGCCCCTACGTTTCCGGAGCTTTGCTGCCATACTGTGCAGGATCTTCATGTGATGAATGACAGGGAGCTGATCAGCTTCAAGGTGCGGGAGGAGGATTATACGTTTCAGGAAAAGGAGATGATCCCTTTTTGGGAAAGACGTTCCATCCGGCACCGGATCCTGGAAAAAATGACACCGGAATGGAAGAAAGCATATAAATGTGGAATCTTCACGGAATTTATGGAACAGAGAGGCCCGGGTCATACTGTGGGCTCTGAGAATATATACAAGAGAGGGCTTCTGGATTATAAAGAGAAAATCCAAGAGGCAAGGAAGAATCTGGATTACAGCCAGGACCCGGAAGCCCTGGACAAAGAAAATGAGCTTCATGCTATGGAAATTGCCTGTGACGCAGTAATACTTCTGGGCAGGCGGTATCATGACTATGCGCTGGAGCTGGCGGAAAAAGAGGAGGATAGTGTCCGCAGAGAGGAGCTTTTGCAGATTGCCCAAAACTGCAGCGTTGTTCCGGCGCACAGACCGGAGACATACTGGCAGGCCCTTCAGATGTATTGGTTTGTTCATCTGGCTGTGACAAGTGAGCTGAACCCCTGGGATGCATACAGCCCCGGCCGGCTTGACCAGCACTTGATCCCCTTCTACAGAAAGGATGTTAAAGAGGGGGTTCTGAACCGGGAACGTGCAAAAGAGCTGTTGGAATGCCTGTGGGTGAAATTCAACAATCAGCCTGCGCCGCCAAAAGTGGGGATTACATTGAAAGAAAGCGGTACTTACACAGACTTTGCCAATATCAATACCGGCGGGGTGACACCAGAGGGACAAGACGGTGTCAATGAAGTGAGCTATCTGATCCTGGAGTGTATGGATGAAATGAAATTACTGCAGCCCAGTTCAAATGTGCAGATCAGTAAAAAGACGCCTCAGGAGTTTTTATTAAAAGCATGTGAGATTTCCAGAAAGGGATGGGGACAGCCGGCCTTTTATAATACAGAGAGTATCATCCAGGAGCTCCTAAACGCGGGAAAATCCATTGCAGATGCCAGAAAAGGTGGTACCAGCGGGTGTGTGGAGACAGGTGCTTTTGGAAATGAAGCATATATCCTGACCGGTTATTTCAATCTGCCTAAAATACTGGAAATTACCCTTTGCAATGGATATGATCCTGTTGCAGGGGAAATGCTTGGCCTGCCCCTTGGCAAAGCGGAGGAATTTCAATCCTATGAGGAACTTTTCGAGGCTTATAAAAAGCAGATTCTGTATTTCCTGGATATTAAGATGCGGGGCAATCATGTGATTGAAGGGATTTATGCCCGCTATATGCCTGTGCCGTTCCTCTCTGTGATCACGAATGACTGCATTGCAGCGGGGAAAGATTATAATGCCGGAGGGGCCAGATACAACACCAATTATCTGCAGGGAGTAGGGATCGGGACCATCACCGACAGCCTTGCAGCCATAAAATATAATGTATTTGACAAGAAAAAGTTCACCATGTCGGAATTGATGCAGGCACTGAAAGACAATTATGAGGGACATGGCCGAATCCGGAATCTTGTCAGCAATAAAACACCTAAGTACGGCAATGATGATGATTATGCGGACGATATTATGAAAGACGTGTTTCAGTTCTACTATGAAAGTGTGACCGGGCGGCCCAATATGAAAGGCGGAAAATACCGCATCAATATGCTGCCGACCACCTGTCATGTTTATTTCGGGGAAGTCATGATGGCAAGTCCCAATGGCCGCATGGCGCATAAACCCGTATCCGAAGGAATTTCCCCGGAAAAGGGGGCGGATGTGCAAGGTCCTACCGCAGTAGTGAAATCCTGTTCCAAGATGGATCACTTAAACACAGGGGGCACTTTGCTGAACCAGAAATTCACGCCTCAGGTGGTGTCCGGTGATAACGGACTGATGCAGATGGCAAATCTGGTACGGACTTATTTTAATCTGGATGGACATCACATACAGTTTAATGTGATCGACCGCAGAACCCTTCTGGAGGCGCAGGCTCATCCGGATGAATATAAGGATCTGATCGTGCGTGTAGCAGGATACAGTGACCATTTCCGGAATCTGAGCAAAGCACTGCAGGACGAGATCATTGACAGAACAGAACAGTCATTTGGCTGATTTTTTCCGGTTCCCAAAGGCCGGGCAAAGATTTACCCTTTGTCCGGCCTGCTCCGGGACATTGGACTGTGAACAGTAATCATTATTTACCTGTAAACATAAAACTTTTATAAAGTCATTGCATTTACGGGATAGAAAGAATATAATGAACCTACATTTCTGAAATGGCAAATTTAATTTTCAACGGCGTGTCAGCCGAAATTTCAGCTTAAAAGCATGTGGAAAACAGATAAAAAGTACAATTGAAATGCAAATTGATATATTGTATAATATAAGAAAAACAGTGCGTATCTTTGACTATATTATATGGTACCTGCATGGAGTCTGTCTGTTTTCCCGAGGAGGACAGATGAAAAAACAAAGAATACCTGAAGTATCATGGAATGCAAAGGATGGGGAAATATATGAGCGCTTGTCTGATAATGAAGTGTTTGCAGACTTGTTTAATGGCGTTGTCTTTCAAGGGGAAGAGATAATAAAACCTGAGTATTTGGAAGAGATGAACGAGAAAAAACAACTAAAGATTCCGGGGAGAGACGGTCAGCCTGTGGTGATCAAAAAACTGCGTGACGTGCAAAAAAAATGTGGATTGGATGGGAGCCTTCTGGGTATCATGCTTGCAGCAGAGGGGCAGCGAACGGTCCATTATGGAATGCCGGTGAGACATATGCTTTATGATGCGGTTGATTACACAAAACAAATGCTGGACCTGGAGAAAAAGCACAGAAGAGGCAGGGATTTGTCTTCCAGTGCAGAATTCCTTTCCGGGATGCTAAGGGAAGACAGGCTCCGCCCGGTCATCACCCTGGCATTGTTCTATGGGGAAGACCAGTTATGGGATGGTCCTATGTGTCTTCACGATATGTTGGAATTGCCAAAGGCACTGGAACCGTGGAAAACATATATACCCAATTATCCGCTGAATTTGGTATACAGCGGTAATGTCTGTCCTGAAAATTTTCGGACAGGTCTGCGGGAAGTGTTCGAGCTGCTGCGGGTAGCAAAGGACAAAGATTCTATGGAGGCATTTCTCAGGGAGAACCAGGAGCGTTACAGAAATCTGGACTGGAAGAAAGGTGAGTTGATCGGAGATTTTTTGGATGTTCCGCTGATAAAAGATAATGCGGATGCCATTAGGACAGAGGAGGGAGGGATGAATATGTGCACAGCATTTCAGCAAATGCGCAGGGAAGGTGAAGTGGAAGGCGAACAGAGAGGTAGAAAAATAGGGGAAGAAAAACTATCCAGGCTTGTGCAGAGTCTTTTCCATGACAACAGGATTGAAGATTTACAGAAGGCTTCTCTGGATGCAGGATATAGAGAGGTCCTGTACAAAGAATATGGGCTGGACCATGAAGAGCTTCCGGATTAGAAAAACATAAAGTATACAAATATTCCTTCATGCGTTATGATATAAAGACGAAGAATAAATGAGAAAAGGAATATGAAGTAATAATGAAGAGGGATTTGACAACAGGAAATATTATTAAGACTATGCTGATATTTGCAGGCCCTATGATCATCGGAAATCTTCTGCAGCAATTTTATAACATAGCGGATACACTGATCGTAGGCAGATTTGTAGGGGCTGATGCCATGGCTTCTGTGGGAGCGGCTTATACGCTGATGACTTTTTTGACTTCCATACTAATTGGATTATGTATGGGCAGCGGCTCTCTGGTATCCTTTTATTTCGGAAAACAGGACAAGGTAAAGATGGAGGTATGTGTACAGGGGTCATTTCTGCTGATAGGCGTTGTCACAGTAGTTATTAATGTGCTGGTGTTTGTATTCATTGATCAAATTTTGCGGATACTGCAGATACCAACAGAAATATTAGCCATGTCTCACGAGTATGTGATCATAATTTTTGCTGGTATATTTTTCGTGTTTCTCTATAATTATTATGCTTATCTTCTGAGGTCTATCGGTAATTCTGTCATTCCGCTTGTTTTTTTGGGAACAACCTCGGTTTTGAATGTTGTCCTTGATATCATATTTGTGGTGACCTTTCAATGGGGGATCGGAGGTGCAGCACAGGCGACTGTAATATCACAGGCCATATCCGGGATTGGTATTTCCATATATGTGTGGGTGAAGGAACCGGCGTTCAGGATTCGGCTGTTTGGAAAACATCGTGTCTCTCTGACAAGGGAGTCCATGAAGGAGATTACAAGATTTTCATTCGCGGCATCTATCCAGCAGTCGGTAATGAATCTGGGTATACTGATGATACAGGGGCTGGTAAACAGTTTCGGCGTTGCAGTTATGGCTGCCTTTACAGCGGCAGTCAAAATAGATTCTTTTGCCTATATGCCTGCACAGGAATTTGGGAATGCGTTTTCCCTGTTCATATCCCAGAATCACGGCGCCGGGAAAGAAGACAGGATCCGGAAAGGTACCAGGCAGGCTTTTGCAGTTTCCGCAGTGTTCTGCGCAGTGATCTCCGTACTTGTGTTTCTTCTTGCAAAGGAGCTTATGCTGTTATTTGTTTCACAGTCTGATACGGAGATCATAAGTATCGGAATGGGCTACCTGCGGATCGAGGGCACATTTTACATAGGAATTGGGATTTTATTTTTGCTTTATGGATATTACAGAGGAATCAATCTGCCTGAAATGTCGTTGGTCTTAACTATCATATCCCTGGGCACCAGGGTGATTCTTGCTTATATTTTAGCCCCGGTAGAGGCCATAGGGGTTGCCGGAATCTGGTGGGCCATACCGATTGGCTGGTTCTTGGCAGATATTACCGGAATTATTTATATGCGTCACAGAGAACAGAAAAAGCATTTGCGCATATGATTGAGATTTCAGTATTATTTCGCGGAATTTTTTGTGCAATGATACTGCAATAGGCGTACACTAAAACGGAATAGCCACACCTATTTGTTATCAAATGGTGTGGCTGTTTTATCAGCCCTCGATCCGCTTAAAGCTAACACTTCCTTTTGCCTTTTCCCCCGTCACAGTGATTTTATATGTACCGCTTTCTTCAATAGGGACCTGAAAGGAATTGGATGTCAGAATTTTTTCCGCTGCATATACAGGTGTCTCATGATCTTTTTGGATCTTGATCCACAGTCTACCGGAATCGCATATGATCTCCGCATCTATCACATCTCCTTTTTCCAGTTCCAGCAGTTGTGAATCCGTTGTATTGAAGATTCGGTAGCTCATAATGAGCTGATTTTCGTTTCCGGTCCTGCTGCCGTCAAAAAGTGTTCCTGTGCAGGAAGTCAGAAGTATTGTACATAATATAGAACAAAATATAAAACAAAACAGTTGAAAATACCTTCTCAATCTTTACACCTCCCATTTATTAAATGTACGCTGATCTTCTAAAGAATAATAGGATATAAAGCTAAAGTATTTCTAAAGGATGTATAGTAAAATCTGTCTCTT
>ENA-UAPG01000547-UAPG01000547.1-human-gut-metagenome-genome-assembly--contig:-NODE-547-length-12113-cov-10.522392_pt1 | contig 12113 bp, 4 predicted proteins | sample MGYA00243478_ERZ654573 | MGnify/ENA primary metagenome ERZ654573 (study PRJEB26926, sample SAMN06164711) | human gut metagenome | biome: ENVO:00009003; feature: ENVO:2100002; material: ENVO:00002003... | reverse complement strand
GTGATGACCTGCACGAGTTCAACCCAATGATGGGACATCGTGGATGCCGTCTGGCAGTGACCTATCCGGAAATTGCTAAGATGCAGACAAGAGCCGTGATCGAAGCTGCGATCGAAGTAAAAGAAGAGATGGGATATGATATCGTTCCGGAGATCATGATTCCGTTAGTAGGCGAGAAGAAAGAGCTGAAATTCGTTAAAGATGTTGTTGTTGCAACAGCTGAGGAAGTTATGAAAGAGAAAGGCGAATACATCAACTACCATGTAGGAACCATGATCGAGATTCCTCGTGCAGCTCTGACAGCTGATGAGATCGCTGAAGAAGCAGAATTCTTCTCCTTCGGTACCAATGACTTAACACAGATGACATTCGGTTTCTCCCGTGATGATGCCGGTAAATTCTTAGGTTCCTACTACAGCAACAAGATCTACGAATCTGACCCATTTGCAAAACTGGATCAGACAGGTGTAGGCCAGTTAGTACAGATGGCTGCAGAAAAAGGACGTAAGACAAACCCGACTCTGAAAATGGGTATCTGCGGCGAGCACGGCGGAGATCCGTCTTCCGTAGAATTCTGCCACAAAGTTGGTCTGAACTACGTTTCCTGTTCACCGTTCCGTGTGCCGATCGCAAGACTTGCAGCAGCACAGGCAGCGCTGAATAATAAATAATCTATTTTGCCAATAGAATAAATGTACGCGAAAGCGTATTGTGTCCAAGCAGAAAGCACCCCCGCATGTAAGTGTGGGGGTGTTTTAATGGGGGAAGAAAAAATGTTTCAGCCGTATTTCCTGGAACAAATGGTAAATTTGATGCATGCGCCATTTTACATGTTCACTGACCGGAATGAAATGATACAAAAATTTGGCGGCAGAGAGATAGAGACAATTCTTTTTGAAAAAAACCCGGAATTGGTGCAGAATGCATTTTCTAAGAAAAATAAAGAGCATCCGGTTATCTTTACAGACAAGGTTCTGGTATTCGCGGTGTTTGACAGCGGCATGGCAGAGGGAAACATTATGATTGCCGGGCCTGTAACCATAGGACGTCTGACTCAGGAAACACTGCTCCAGCTACGCAGGGAATATAAACTGGGAAGAAAGAGCGGATATGTCCCTCCTGTGTGCCCGCTGGATAAATTTGTCTCAGGGATTTTGCTGCTCCACTGGCATCTGACGGGACAGGAACTGACATCCGCTGAACTTTGGCAGAAGAATCAGCGATACTATTCAGCGACCGTAAATATTCAGAACCGTATATCTCAGGATATTTTTATGAGGCAGGAAAATGCGGGGCTGCACAATCCCTATGAGCAGGAGCTAAGAGAGCTGGACAGCATTGAAAGAGGAGATACAGAGGCTTTGAAACGAAGTATCTCAGAGACCTATGAGGGTGAGATCGGAATCCTTGCAAAAGACCCTCTCCGCTCCCATAAAAACGTAGCGGTGGGTAATATTACATTGGCCTCAAGAGCTGCGATCCGGGGAGGGATGAGCGTAGAAAAATCATTTTCCATGGCGGACAGTTTTATACAGCAGGTGGAGGAAATTGACAATGTGCCGGAAGTGGAGGCATTTAAGCGGGAGTCCCAGTATTTTTATGCCAGGCTTGTAAACGAGGAAAATACCCGGGGAGGAGAAAAGCAGAATGTTAGAACGAATCCGCTGATCGGACAGGTCAAGGATTATATTTTCAACCACCTGCACGATACTATACAGGTGTCAGACATCGCAGTGCACATGCAGGTGAATCCGGACTACCTCTCCCATCTGTTCAGTTCCCAGGAAAAAATGACCATCACCAGCTATATCCGTCAGGAGAAGGTCAGAAGAGGGGAGAACCTCCTGAAATATTCGGATTACCGGGTTCAGGAAATTGCATTTTATCTGGGTTTCTGTTCTCAAAGCCATTTTGCCAGAGTGTTTCAGCAGATTGTGGGTATAAGTCCAAATGAATACCGCAAGAAATTTGGAAATAGGAAAAAATGGAAAATGAAATAAGATTTGTGATTAACAGCTAAGATATATGATATATCTTGGCTGTTTTTTTCTTTATAATTATAAAAGGTAACAGCATGGCTGTGATCAGGACATGCATCTCAACAGTAATTGGGAAAGTACCGAAAAGGAGATTAGGAGGAAAGAAAATGAAAGGTTTTAAGAGAGGAATTGCTGCGGCATCCACAGTGGCACTCTGCCTGACGTCCATACCGATGAACGGGCTTTGCCTGGTTTCTGCGGCAGAACTGGACAGGACAGTTAAGCTTCAGCCCAGTCTCGCATCCACCTTCCATGACACCAATGAAGACGGTCTCGGTGAATTTGAAGGATGGGGAACGTCGCTCTGCTGGTGGGCAAACCGCATTGGCTACAGTGATGCAATGACAGATAAAGCGGCAGAAGTGTTCTTCAGTGATAAGGGACTGGACATGAACATTGGCCGTTATAATGTGGGCGGCGGTGACCATGTGGGAGTGCCCACGGAAGTGCCGGTAAATGAAAAGGCACAGTTTTACGATCTGGAAACAGAAGGGTATACACCGGAGTATTCGGGAAGTAAAATGGCAGTTGGTGAGAATGCAGCAATGAAGGACCTGCAGTATACAGTGTCGGATGCTGATTTTGGTATTACAAAGGGAAATAAAGTTGGGACTTTTAAGTCGATTGGCTGGATCAATAAGCTGGGAGATAAACCGGGTGACGGAGATAATCTTCGCTACACAGTCAATGCAAAAGAGGAAGGCAAATATACGGTAAAACTGTTATTGACCCTGACAGGCAGCAACAAAAGGGACGTGGCTATCCGGGTGAATGACAGTGAGGATCATATCATAGACGCGGATACCATCAACAGTAATCTGATTGCGTCGGGAAACAATAATCTGCTGTTTCTTGTGACAATTCCGGACGTGGTATTGAAGGCTGGAGAGAACACCATCAACATTGCAGGAAAAAATGACTGGACACTGGATTTTGTAAAGATGGCAGTGATCAAATCCGGTGAGGAAGGTACATTGCCCGAGGGGGAAGAATATCTTCACAGCCCACATATTACCCGTTCTGATTCCGCAGTTCCGGGATATGCGAAAGATGTGACAAAGATTGATACCAACAAGCATGAGTTATCATGGTATGAGACGGAATATGACAGAGCTGATGAGGCGTGCGGCTATGCGTGGAATTATGACTGGGATGCAGATGTAAACCAGCTCAACATTTTAAAAGCGGCAGCAGAAGCCAGCGGTGAAGATTTCATAGCAGAAGCCTTCTCCAACTCTCCGCCGTATTTTATGACAAACAGCGGCTGCAGTTCAGGCGCAGTGGATTCCGGCAAGGATAATCTGCGTGCGGACTCCTATCATGCGTTTGCGGTTTATATGGCAGATGTGATCGAACATTGGAATAATGAGGGTGTTATTACCTTCCAGAGTGCCACACCTATGAATGAGCCATATACCAACTATTGGGGAGCGTACAGCAACAAGCAGGAAGGATGTCATTTTGACCAGGGAGAATCCCAGTCAAAGATCATAGAGGCATTAAATGAGGAACTGGAGAAAAAAGGGATTGACATTATAATCTCAGGAACAGATGAGACAAGCATTGATACAGCTATCAGTTCCTACAATGCTCTCTCTGATGAAGCAAAGAATATTATCCAAAGAATCGATACCCATTCATACGGCGGTTCCAAACGTTCCGAACTGAAATCCCTGGCAGAAGACCAGGAAAAGAATCTGTGGATGTCAGAAGTGGACGGCGCCTACACAGAAGGAACCAATGCAGGAGAAATGAGTGCCGCCCTTGGCTTGGCAAAAGCCATGATGAAGGACGTAAACGGACTGAACGCAAATGCATGGATTCTCTGGAATGCTATTGATATGCATGTGGACAAGGAGATCCAAACCAGCAGTGATGCTGATTATGCAAGTTTGGACGAGTTGTATAAGAGAGTTAATATGAACAGCGGTTACTGGGGCATTGCCATAGGTGACCATGACAATGAAGATATCCTGCTTACCAAAAAGTATTATGCATACGGACAGCTTTCCAGATATATCCGTCCTGGCTATACGATCATTGGTTCCAGTGACGATACACTGGCAGCATATGACCCGGAAGGCGGAAAAGTCGTAGTCGCAGCAGTGAATACTTCAGGTGAGGACAAGACATGGAAATTTGATCTGTCCAGCTTCAGTACTATGGGTGACCATGTGACTGCCATTCGTACCAGCGGTTCTCTGGCAGATGGAGAAAACTGGGCTGATGTTTCCTCAGACGGTGATATTACTGCAGATACGGCAAAAAAGAGTATCACTGCCACACTGAAAGCGAACTCCATTACTACATATATTGTTGATGGTGTCACTTATGATAGTACAACAGAAGAGATCACTAAGATCGAGGATGTAAATGTATATACCATAGAAGGTGTTCCGGCTGTACTGCCAAAAACAGTGGAGACTGTTACCAATAAAAACAATACCACAGAAAAGAAAGTAACATGGAATCTTGAGGATGTGGATTTGACCCAGAGTGGAGAAGTTACAGGTACAGTGGAAGGCACAACATTGCCAGCTAAAGCAAAGGTACAGGTTGTGGCACCTAATATGATTTATTTTATTGACTGCAACAGCCCGGAATCACCTAAATATGCGGCCATGGATCAGTATGCGGACCTTCTTAATGAAAAGGCAGATCAGGCATATACAGAAGATTCATGGGGATATCTGGATGAGTATGGGAAGTACAATGGTGATGTAAACGATGAATATGATACCGGCTGGTATGCAAAATCCGGTCAGTCCATCAAGTACACAGTCCCCCTTGATGAAGGAACCTATAAAGTTACCTTTGGCTTTAAAGAATGGTGGCGGGATAGTAATAAATCTCGTAAGATGACAATATCTGCAACACAAAACAACGGGACAAAAGAACTTGGATCGTCCAATACATGGAACGGTGACAACTGGTGGAATACTGATACATTTGACCTGGTGTGTGAGGATACCGGAAATGTAACGTTCAGTATTGAAAAACAATCCGGACAGCCGGACCCGGCGCTTTCTTTTATCCAGATTCAGAAAATCTTGAATTTAGATGAATTAAAAGCAGCGCTGAAGGCAGCCTCCGAAGTGAACAGAGGACAGTACCCTGCATCAAAACTGGCTGTTCTGGATGAGGCAGTAGAAGCAGGAAAAGACCTTGCGCTAAAATCTTCCGCAACACAGGAGCAGATTGATGACAGTGCAAAAGCCATCACAAAAGCTATGGAAGCGCTGGGCACAGGATATACAGAGGAAGAGATCGCGGCAAACGATTATGTACTGTATTTGGTAAACTGTGGTACTCCAGATGCATCTGTTGTACCGGACAGCTATATCCGCGGCTTATATCAGTCCAATGTTGACCAGCAGTATGCAGCAGATGCCAATACAGGTTTAAGCTGGGGTTACGAGCCAAATGATGAGAATTCAAGGATCGTCAACGGCGGCAGCAGCACAGCGGATATTACTGGCAGCTATATTTATATGGCAGATACAGGCATTACATTTGTCAAAGATGTCAGTGGATTCAAATATAAATTTGAACTCCCGGACAGAGCAAACAGCGATTATGCTGTGACATTAGGATTCAAAAATCCATGGGATACAAGAAATGTAGATATCAAGCTGGAAGGGGAGACCGTTGAGAGCGATCTGACTCTGACAAAATCACAGTTGATTGAAAAAACTTACAAAACAGAGGTTACAGACGGAGAACTGAACGTGATGGTCCACAGTCCCAAACGTACAAACCAGTACGGGGACCCTGTACTCAATTATATCATTGTCAAAGCCGTTGCGGCATACACAACGGACAGAATCACAGAAATGATCGCATCCTATCAGTCAGCCATGGACGGTCACAACTATTCCGAATCAACCAAAGGAGCTTTTGATAAAGCAGTACAGGAAGCCCAGACGTTAGTTGATAACAATTCAACTGATCAGAAGGCAATCAAAGACGCTTTGAACAAACTGGAAGAAGCGTATAATGCGCTGAAGGAAGTTTATACCTATTCTTCTATTACAGGTACAAACGGAGCGCAGCTTTTTGACAACAACGGCAATAAGATCCAGGCACACGGCGGACAGATTCAGCAGTTCACGATCAACGGGGAAACCAAGTATTATTGGTACGGGGAAGATAAAACAAATGGTTACCGCCCGGTTGTAGGGGTACATTTGTATACCTCTTCAGATTTGTACAACTGGACAGACGAAGGTGTTGTGCTGAGAAGTATTCCTGTATCTGAGGAAGACTATGATAAAGACCAGACGGAAGGGTATAAAGCAGACCTTTCTATCTTTGAGACAGATGAATATTTCAAAAATCTGTATGGCGAATATGAAGGCCAGGACCCGGATGATACGGACAACTACAGCAGTAAGCTGGAAGAGGTTTACTGGAATCTGGCTGAGGACAGAACCGTTATTGAGCGGCCAAAAGTTTTATACAATGATGCAACCGGAAAATATGTAATGTGGTTCCATGCAGATGGACGTACCCCTACCAGTGATGCTGATTACGGCAAAGCAAGGGCCGGCATTGCTATCAGTGACAGTCCTGCAGGACCTTTTAAACTGCTGGGAACCTATAAGCTGCATGACAGTAAAGATGCTGATCACAGTTGGGATAATGCGGGCGGTGCAGTACGTGATATGAACCTGTTTAAAGATGAGGACGGACAGGGATATGTTATTTATTCATCAGATGGAAACCTGACAACTTATATTGCAAAATTAAATGAGTCTTATACAGGCTTGATCGCAGATCCTAAAGAGGCCGTGGAGGGTACAGGCAAAGATGTAGAAGAACTGACAGCATCTGATTATACGAGAAACTTTATCAATGCTTCAAGAGAAGCACCGGCAATGTTTAAATACAAAGGAAAATATTATATTGTCAACTCAGGATGTACGGGATGGGCACCAAATAAGGCCCAGTATGCCGTAGCAGACCATCCTCTGGGACCATGGACCGTGATGGGTGACCCATGTGTAGGCGATACAAAGGGAACGACTTTTGACACCCAGAGCACTTGCGTATTCCCTGTTGATGCAGAGAACGGCAAATTTATTTACATGGGTGACCGCTGGTACAATCCGGACACAGGCGGAGATTTAAGTGATTCCAGATATGTATGGCTGCCGGTTGAATTCCTTCCGGGCGATCAGATCCAATTAAAAGACTATGCGGACTGGACATTGGATGAACTGGAAAATAAGGCTAGTTTTGAGATCGTCAGTGACCTCCCCACTGTTGTGAGCTCTGTACCTGAGATTGCAGATGCCCTGCCAAGTACAGTCACAGTTGATTTTGGAAGCACTACTGCTGAGAAAGAGGTGACATGGGATCTGGGCAATCTTGCTGAGGATAAACTGGGTACTGCCACAGTGACCGGAATCCTGACTGACGGAAACAGGGAATTTACACATAATATCAGCATCGTGAATCCTAAATTGATCTACTTCTTTGACAGCGGTGCAGATACATCCGTATACTTTGATACAGTAAACGCAAATCTGTTTGGCAGATTAAAGAACAGTGTACCGGACCGCGCTTACACGGAAGAAAACGGTGCCGGCTATACCGGTGTTTTGCAGTCCCAGGATGAAGATAACTATGATCTGGGACATCACTCCGGCGATGACTATCTCTCAAATGGCTGGTGGGCAGGTTCCGGAAAAAATATTGAATATGCATTTGATCTTAAACCGGGTACCTACACGTTATCTGCCGGATTCCAGGAATGGTGGAATACAAGCAGACCATCAAGGATGACGATCACCTCAGGAGACGAGAAAATAGCAGAAAAGGACTTTACTGTTTATAATTCAAGTACAGACCTTCAGGTTAACCAGACATTTACCGTGACAGAAGAAAATGCAGGTAAGATCACAGTTACCATCAGCAAAACCGGAAATCCTGACCCTGTGCTCAGCTGGATCGCAGTGACACATGACGATGCTGCGGTAAATACAGATAAGCTGGACACATTGATCGAGGCAGCCAGTGTTTTGAAGGAAGAGAACTATTCAGCGGAAACCTGGGAAGCTCTTTCAATCGCTCTGGAAGAAGCAAAGAATGCGCAGGGAATGGAAGAAGCAGACCAGAAAGCCATAGACAAGGCTGTTAAAGCTTTGATGACTGCGATTGAGGCCCTGGAAAGCACAGTTGACAAGAAAGTGCTTCAGGAACTGGTTGACGAAGTAAATGAATTCCAGAATTCCATATATACGGCTGCGTCCTGGAGTGAATACGAGGCAGAAACAGCACAGGCTAAAGAAGATGCACAGGGAGTGCTGGATAATAAGGCGGCATTAAAAGAGGATGTGGATAAGGCACTGAAAGCGCTGCGATCCGCATTTACATCCGGAAAAGAGAAATTAGTTACTATCCAGTCTGTGCTGGAATCCGGTATTGCAGAAAATGAGATTCCGGAGAGCAGCAAGGATAGTTATACAGAAGAGAGCTGGGCAGAATATGAGGCAGCTTTGTCAGCAGCCAAATCATTGATCGGTTCTAACGATGAGGACGCTGTGAATGCAGCTGTTGCTGATCTTGCAGCAGCAAGGACAGGGCTGACAGAAAAACCAGACCATGTTGTTAACAAGGCAGAACTTATTGAGGGAATTGAGAATGCACCTTCAGAAGAAGAAGCTGGGCTGTATACTTTAGATTCCTGGACGCCTTACGCAGCGGCATTGGCAGAAGCTATAAGTGCTCGTGACAAGGATGAGGCGTCACAGCTGGATGTCGACAGTGCATTGGCGGCATTGAAACTTGCGCAGGGAAAACTGGTGACGTTAGAAACGAAACTGGCAGAAATGATTGAAAAGTATGAAGCAGATATCTCTTCTCAGGAAACTTATACAGAAGAAAGCTGGACAGCCTATGCAAACGCACTTGCAGCAGCAAAGGGCCTGCAGGGCAAAGAAGGTCTTACAGAGGAAGAAATAGATGCAGCAGAGCTGGCTTTATCGGATGCATATGAAGGTCTTACACAAAAAGAAGTGAACACAGTTGATAAGGACGCGCTGAAAGTGGTTCTTGGGCAGGCTGAGCAGCTGAAAAAAGAGGATTACACAGAACAAGCATGGGCTGCATTTACAGATGCACTCAACAAAGCCAAGGCTGTTTACGACAACAAAGATGCATCTCAGGAGGAGGTAAATAAAGAGGTTACCGCCCTTGCGGAGGCAATGGCAGAGCTGAAAAAACATCCGGCCGAAACAGATGAAAAGACTGATAAATCTGCTTTGAAAGCAATTTTAGATAAGGCTTCCCAGTTGAAGAAAGATGATTACACAGGAACAACATGGGAGAAATTCCAGAAAGCCTTTGACGATGCATCAAACATCTATGAGAGCACCAAAGCTACACAGGAGCAGATTGATGCAGCAGCTGCAGCTTTGGAAGCAGCAATGGGCCAACTGGAAAAAGTCACTGCCGGACCAAATGAAAAACCGAAAGCACCGTCAGACAACAAAAACAACGGCACTGGAAGCACTGTCAAAAAACCATCCACCAGCGGAGGAAGCCAAAAAGGAACCTCTTCTGCAAAAACCGGAGACGAAACGCCAATTGGCATGTTTGCAGGAGTTGGAGCACTTGCACTGGTTGCTATATTAGCGTGTGTGCTCAGCATTTTAAAGAAGAGAAAAAGGGCATAATCGGGAACAAAAATAGAAACTACGCTATTATGTTGAAACATCCTGGCAGTTGGTCACATTCACAACTGCCGGGAAAAAGGAAGAATGCCTTTATCTTCCACGAAAAAGTTTTGTATAACAGGAAGAATCCTCTGTATATAGATACAGGGGATTTTTCAATGTAGATATCAGGTGCGAATGCCTAGCGAACATAAAATACAGGGGGGATTCGCACCTATTTTTTGATGGAAAAAGGGGGTACTTTGTGGTAAAATAAAATGGTAGATATATAAAACTTATTATATTTATGCGAAATTCATAAAAACTGTATATGGTTTTTGTGGAATTTTGCTGTCACTCTCTGCGAGGAGAGTGTGGATTGAAATTGCTGCTGCCGCTGCATCTTCAGCCGCTTGCTTTGGTCACTCTCTGCGAGGAGAGTGTGGATTGAAATCCGCTACCCGTCTCTCCATAAATATAGGTCACGGTCACTCTCTGCGAGGAGAGTGTGGATTGAAATCGCTTAACAGCTTCTTAGTTAGGGGTAAAGTGCTGTCACTCTCTGCGAGGAGAGTGTGGATTGAAATCGGTAATACCCTTAATATTGACCTTGGTAAGGCGGGTCACTCTCTGCGAGGAGAGTGTGGATTGAAATATCAAAACAGGGATAACTGTTCTGGATCAGAAGCGTCACTCTCTGCGAGGAGAGTGTGGATTGAAATACAGGTGAAAGCAGCATGGTTGAAATCGGACGGGCTAGTCACTCTCTGCGAGGAGAGTGTGGATTGAAATCTAAATTCGTGAGGAATGTGTTCGGGAATAGTGCGTCACTCTCTGCGAGGAGAGTGTGGATTGAAATAATATCCGCTGCTGATGAAATTAAAAAATATAAGTCACTCTCTGCGAGGAGAGTGTGGATTGAAATCGGTACCGTTACTGGTTAATGTACCATCTGGGTTTGTCACTCTCTGCGAGGAGAGTGTGGATTGAAATGCAAAAGCCTTGGCAATATCACAGGGACATGCATGTCACTCTCTGCGAGGAGAGTGTGGATTGAAATCTTTTACTGCTCTCATGCTTTATCCTCCTTACACGTCACTCTCTGCGAGGAGAGTGTGGATTGAAATATGGGGAGACTGAGCAGGTTGCCACGACAGGCGCGGTCACTCTCTGCGAGGAGAGTGTGGATTGAAATTTGATAAAACAGTCTCTCTGATCCCTGGAATAGGTCACTCTCTGCGAGGAGAGTGTGGATTGAAATTTTAACTTGGACATAGATTTTGTCCAGGAGAACCGTCACTCTCTGCGAGGAGAGTGTGGATTGAAATTGTGAAGTCTGGATGGCATACCACAGTGCGTTCTAGTCACTCTCTGCGAGGAGAGTGTGGATTGAAATTGTACCCATGTTCCAGACATCGAAACAACAGTTTGTCACTCTCTGCGAGGAGAGTGTGGATTGAAATAATGCTCGGTCGTGGAATATTAAAGGCCGTTCTGAGTCACTCTCTGCGAGGAGAGTGTGGATTGAAATCTATACTTGCTCCGTGTTGGGATATCACTTCATTGTCACTCTCTGCGAGGAGAGTGTGGATTGAAATTTATCTTTGATAACTCGATACATTCCATATATAAGTCACTCTCTGCGAGGAGAGTGTGGATTGAAATCGGTCTACTCCATAGGACTTCATAACATGCTCCGTCACTCTCTGCGAGGAGAGTGTGGATTGAAATCACTGGAAGATGGGTATCCCGATTTTCGGGAGTGTCACTCTCTGCGAGGAGAGTGTACCTCCAAACTGGTCACTCTTCACAAGAACAGAATAACATTCTACCGGAGCATCTGCCGAAGACAAAGACGGCAGGTGCTCTGTTATCTTTATTTGCATAAAACAGTAAAATATTGTTATTAAGATAATTTTATTAGACTATTTGCTGAAATCTGTTATAATACCTTTTAGATGTATTAAGGAGGAAAGCTATGCACAACAAACAAAAAAAGAATGCATGGATACCCTCATACGCAGTATTTCCGCTGCTTTCCTGTGTGACGGTGAATTGTATCGTATATTTTGGGATTTCCAGGATTGCCGACGAGTGGAAGCATTATGACCTGACGCTGCCGGTTGACAGGGCAGTGCCTCTGATTCCCGGATTCGTATCGGTTTATCTGGGGTGCTATCTTTTTTGGGTCATCAATTACATATTGATCGCGAAACAGGGTGAAGAACACTGTGTCCGTTTTGCCGCGGCAGATATTATGTCAAGACTGGTCTGCTGTGTGTTTTTTTTATTGCTGCCCACAACCAATGTGAGGCCTGTACTGTACGGGGACGGTATTTGGGTGAGCTTACTGCAGGCTGTATATAAGATGGATGCACCGACGAATCTTTTTCCGTCCATCCACTGTCTGGTAAGC
>ENA-UAPG01000542-UAPG01000542.1-human-gut-metagenome-genome-assembly--contig:-NODE-542-length-12230-cov-8.967721_pt1 | contig 12230 bp, 11 predicted proteins | sample MGYA00243478_ERZ654573 | MGnify/ENA primary metagenome ERZ654573 (study PRJEB26926, sample SAMN06164711) | human gut metagenome | biome: ENVO:00009003; feature: ENVO:2100002; material: ENVO:00002003... | reverse complement strand
GTTTTACAGATGGTCCGCCCTTAATTATACCCTTTTGGTCATTCTGCCTGTTATTTTGGGAATACTGTGCACCATGCTTATGTACGACGAAAATCAGTATGATATGCTAAAACAACTGTGGATCGTACCAGTGGGCAAAATGCAATACTTTTTCAGTAAATTTTTTGTGGTATTGATTTATTCTATAAGTTTTATGCTGATCACAACCGCTGCCTCCGTCATCTCCAGCGCACTTTCCGGCTGCGTTGCATTTGAATGGGGGAGTGCTTTGCTTTTGCTGAAAATGTGTTTAGAGAATAGTGTGCTCACCGCTTTGGCAATGCTGCCGGTCCTGGCAGTTGCTGCGTCCCAGAAAGGATATATCCTTCCGGTTTGTGTAACCTTGGTTTACGTTTTTATCGGCTTTATTATAGTTCCGGTAAATATGTATGTGCACCCGTTATCCAGCATGACGGTTATCATCATGCGGAACGGCATTGTTCCGGGCATTTTATTTACACAGGCGATCAACATCCCGCTGGCGTTTCTATGCATCTTTGTATGGGATATCGGGGCTGTATTACTAGCAAATATATCGCTTCAAAGAAGGATGTGAGGGGTGGATCATGATAAAATTACTCTGGGCGGAACGTCAGAAGCTTCGCCGTTCCAATATTGTTTGGATCACAATTTTCGCAGCAGTCATGGCAGCAGTGATTGTCTTTGCAGGAGGGCTGGATGTGTATGAGGGACCGGATGTGCAATATGGTTTAAAAGCTGTGCATGATGGAGTCCGGTTGATCGACAACCCGGGCTGGTATATGGATGAAGTCCAGCCATGGGCAACCTTTTTTGTTCTGCCGGCGGTCATTGCTCTTTTGGGCAGTTATATGATCTGCCGTGAAGAGCAGGAGGACACTATGAAATCCCTGCGGCTGATCCCCGTGGACGAAGCAAAATTAACCATAGCCAAAATGATGATCACATTTCTGTTCAGTATCCTTCTTTACTTACTGCTTTTTGCTATCACATTTTTGATAGAGGCGGTTCTGCATTTTTCTGATCTGTCGGCTGCATTGGTTATGGGTTCTCTGAAAGAATATTTTCTGGACGGTGTAGGTGTATTCCTTGCGGTCTCCCCCATTATTGCATTGGTGTCGCGCATGAAAAAAGGGTATTGGCTTGCATTAGTGTACACTGAAATTTATTCTTTTGCCGGATTATTGGCAGGTATGTCCAACATCCTGAAAAATTATTATCCCATAATGGCTGTCTTTAACCTGTCCGGCTACCATATAACCACTGTAGGAAACATATTGAAAAGTACAGTAGTCCTGCTGCTGTGCGGCTGTTTTTCTGTTTTTATACTGAGAGGGCTTCCGCATAGAGAGCATTGGCATGCATTCCGGTAAACTGCCGCAATTCCATAAAATGTTGCGGATTTTATCTCTGTGAATTATAATAAAAAATAGTAGAATAATCTGCTCACCACACCGCAAAAAATGGATACCAGGAACTGGAAAAACCGCATAAACACTATGTTTTTGCGGCTTTGCCAGTTCCTGTGGCAGCGGTAAAAAAATCTGTTCTGCCGCCCGTTTGACGCACTAACTCGACGGGGAGAGATAAACCGCCATAGTCTGCATTTCGGACAATAAAGAGGAAAATTTTTCAGTTCTGTATCTGCCTGTATTTGTAACCTTGTTTTATTACCACAAACAGGGCAACGTATCCATTTAGTTTTCTACATTAGAATATTACCTTTCTGCAATCAAATTTGACGTACATATTTTCATATGGTTATTTACCGTTAGAACGCCCCATGTTTTTTTATTAGCAGGTGAAGCAGGAGGTATAAAAACAGCTTCTGCAATTATATTGCTTTGAATTTTTCCTAAATTGGTAATACTATAACCGTTTTGTGAACCATATCCAAACATATTTCTTCCTACAAATGTTCCCGCTTTACTTGCAAAGTCTCCTAATGTAGATATTGCAACAGCGTCAATCAGTTCTGGCAGCATATGTATATAACAGGCAAGCACAAGCATTTCTTTCTGTGGGTGTTGGCATATATTTATAACTTGTGACGCTGCGCGCTTTGCAAGGGTAATAACATCTTCTCCGTTCTTTTTGACGGAAACGCTAAAAGCAGTAGAATAATTTCCCATTGCCCCTTGTTTGTAGCATTTTGTCTGATTACGAATATCGGCAGCAATCAGCACCTTATTTGTATTTTCTTCCAACATCATCTTTGCAATCAGCCAGTCATTTACAGTAATATTCTGTTGTTTGCATAAAACCAGTATTTCTTCTAACTCCCGATTGCAGACGGTGAGAATTTCCCGCTTTATTTTGTGTTTTTGAATATAGGCTCTTTCAAATGCGCTATATTCCTCATACATAACTTGCTGCCCCTCTTTTTTCCACCTCCTGTTTGCGTCGCCTATAATCAATTTGCTGATAAAAGGTAAATCGCTATTGGGGGGAAGGTCGTTTAAGCCTTGAATTACGTGTTCTGGGGCAAATTGCGGCATTACTCCGTTAGCATAATGTTCTGTAAATTCCTCCACCAGTTGTAAAAGCCCTCTGCCGTCACACAAAAGATGGTGGGCAATAAAAAGTATTTGAAATTCACTTCCTTTTGGATAAACCGCTACTTTTAGCAGACATTCTTTCTTGACATTCCACCCACGGACGGATATTTCTTCATAATGCTGTTGCCACAAAGCAACTTCTTCTTTTACCATTACAGGGATATTCAAGTAATCTTGTGTCTGATAATAAATTCTACCAGTATCCGTTTCCTCTGCGATTAAACTTTGCAGAAAGGGGTGCGCTTTCTGCAAAGTGTCTATGCTTTGTATTAGCCGTTCTTCATCATAATTGCTTTCTATTTTTGCCATAATCCCAAAGTGCATATTAGGACACATAAAGTGTGCGCGTTCTGTAAACACATAATTTCTATCTGGTTTCATATTTTTTCTCCAATTCATTATTTTCTCCTATGGCAATATCATTCAACACATTATCTTGATGTGCTTCAATGGCTACTAAGATTAACAAAACGGCAAACATAATTCCTGATAAAAACCCAAAAATGATAGATAACCAGTGCCACTTTGCCACCCAAAATATAATGCCAAATACAAACAATGCGCCAATGATTTTCATCATAATAAGCCCCGGTTCAAGCATATTTAGTTTGTATTTATAGCGGCTATCATAGCATATATTCTTATGCTTCATTTCCCTAACCTCCATTATTTTCGTTATGATATAACTTGAAACTTGCACATGCTTCTGTAAGTAGCTGCCTTATTTCTTCGGGTGCAATGTTCGTTGTGTTCGTAGAAACAATCGTTGCGATACCATGCGTAAATATCCATGTTTTTACAAACACTTCTGGTTCAATCGGAATAGGAACGTGCTTAGCCAAATCGTAAAGGCTTTCAAGTCTTGTTCCGCTATTTGACATACATAGAAGCTGAAACAGATTTTTTTCATTTTGAGCCAGTTCCACATACTTTAGTCCCATACTTAAAAAATAGGGTGTTTCTGTATCAGAGGGGTGTTGTAACATGGTTTCTTCAAATAGTTTTTGCGTTTTTTTGTAAACTTCTTCCTTTAGTTCTTCCATATTGCGAAAAGCATGAAACACTGGTTGAGTAGAGCATTTTAATTCACTGGCAAGCAAGCGCGCGGTTACTTTTTCAAAACCATATGCTTTTGTCAGTTCAAATGCTTTTTCAATAATAGCTTCTCTGGGTATCTTAACTTTTGGTGGCATAATTGTCCTCCCGTTAATAACTAAGTTATATATCAATGTTATCATACGCTTCGCAAGGATTTTTGTCAATTCCTACGGCTAATATTCGCCCAATTTTCACCATTACGAAAGACGGTATAACGGTATAGCGGTAATATAAATTATTTTGACTAACCATTTCTGCGAATGGCTGCGTGATTGCCCCGGCTACAAGGTTTATCTTATCCTTGCCGATTTCGCCGGACGGGAGTATAATACCCTTGTCTAAAAGCTCGTTTTTCATGTCGTCCTCCTGTTCATGCGCCTGAATTTTTGACGCTATTTTGCCGCCCTTGCTCCAAAAGCGGGCTTGTAAAGAGATACGGCGTGGTATAAACAGAGGCGGCAAAAGCCTTGAAAATCAAGGGTTTCTGCCGCTTCCTATAAAGACTTGTGAGAAGTAATAAGACGATTTCCGTCTATAAAATCAATAAAAAATAAATGCACCGCCTGGGCGGTGAAGTAAGGCGGGGAATAGAGACTAAATGGATACGCATTCTAAAAAAAATATATTGATCGTGGAAGATGACCGGAAACTGAATAATGGAATCCGTCTTGCCCTCAAAGGGCAGGAGTATCACTGTCTGCAGTGTGAATCTGTCACTGACGGAAAGGCAGCACTTGAGCAGGAAAAGGTAGATCTGATCTTGCTGGATATTAATCTGCCGGACGGAAATGGGATGGACTGGCTGGTGGAGATTCGGCAGCGCAGTGCCTTGCCGGTGATCCTCATCTCAGCGAATAATATGGAGATGGATATTGTGACAGGTCTGCAGCTGGGGGCAAACGACTATATCACAAAACCTTTCAGCCTGATGGTCCTTCGGGCAAGGATTGAAGTCCAGTTCAGGGAAACGGAGGCTGAAAGTCCGGAGATCTTCCAGACAGATAATTATTATTTTGATTTTCGGAAAATGGTTTTCCGGGTGGATGACAGCCCTGTGGAACTGAGCCGGACCGAACAGAGACTCCTGCGGAAATTGGTGGAAAACCCCGGCGCGGTTTTAACAAGAGAAATCCTGACGGATGAAATATGGTCCGGTGATTCGGATTTTGTGGAGGAACATGCACTTACTGTGGTGATAAAAAGGCTGCGGGGAAAGCTGCGGGAATCGGAGCATCCGGCGTCTTATATTAAAACGGTTTATGGCATTGGCTACGCATGGGAGCGGCAGGAAAAGGGTAAAAGGACATGAATACAACGGTTATCATAGGAATCTGCGTGTGTATTATCATCTGCCTTCTGGCACTGCTGGCCGCTGTCATAGCGGCCTGCAGACTGCGCGAGAAAAAACTGCTCAGGCGCCTGCAGGAAATGCTGGAGGATGCGGTTGCAGGTACTTTTTCAGAGGGAAAGCTTATGGATACGGGGATTTCGGAACTGGAGAGTGCCATGTGGCGGTTCTTGAATGACAGCCAGTTGTCCTCTGTTCAGCTGGCTGAACAGAAACAGCGGATCCAGTCCCTGATCTCTGATATTTCCCATCAGACAGTCACGCCCATTGCAAATATTAAAATATATGCGGAACTGCTGGGAGAACAGCAGGAAAAATGGAAAGCAGGGGACAGCTCTGTAAAAGAGGATATCGCGGAGGAGATTGAAGCTGTCATTGACCAGGTGGACAAACTGGATTTTCTCATAGGATCACTGGTAAAGCTGTCACGGCTGGAAAACGGCATTCTGGAACTGGAACCAAAAAGATGCTGTATCCGGGAAGTCTTGTCTGCCATTAACAGACAGTTTCAACCCAAGGCGCAGCAAAAGGGGATCACCCTTGTAATAGATGACTCCGGGGAAGAGGCAGAATTTGACCTAAAGTGGACCATAGAAGCCGTGGGAAATATTGTGGACAATGCGATAAAGTATACACCAAAAGGAGGAACCGTATCGCTGCATGTAGTCTTATATTCCATGTTTCTGCGTCTGGATGTGGCAGACACAGGAATCGGAATTGCAGAGCAGGAGCAGGCCTCTGTCTTTACACGTTTTTACCGTTCCAGGAAAGCTGCGGAGCAGCCGGGAGTGGGGATTGGCCTGTACTTTGCAAGAGAAGTGCTGCGCAGGGAGAGGGGATATATCAAGGTCTCATCAGAGCCGGATAAAGGCTCCGTCTTTTCCGTTTTTTTATACAGAGGATAATGTGTCAGTTCTGATATATTCCTGACACGGGTTGGAAATATTTTTATGGTATAGTCTGTATTGTAATAATACAGGCTATTTTGCGTGAAGGAGATAATCATGGTGATTTTACAGGCAAAAGATCTAAGGAAAGTATTCGGCAGCGGGGAATCGGAGGTGACGGCCCTTGACGGTGTGAACCTGACTGTTTTAAAAGGGGAGTTTGTGGCAATTGTTGGGACCTCGGGCAGCGGTAAATCCACCCTTCTTAATCTGCTGGGCGGCCTGGATGTTCCCACAAGCGGAAGCGTGATCATGGATATGAAACAGCTGGAACAGCTCAGTGACGATGAATTGACTATTTTCCGCAGAAGAAAGATAGGGTTTATTTTCCAGCAGTTTAATCTGATCCCCATGCTGAATGTGTGGGAAAATATCATTCTGCCGCTGAAGCTGGATAATAAAAGGGTGGATAAAAAGTATATCCAGGATATTATTGGGATCCTGGGACTGGAAAAGAAATGCGACAGCCTGCCGGGGCAGCTTTCAGGCGGACAGCAGCAGAGGGTGGCGATTGCCAGGGCAATGGCAATTAAGCCATCCGTGATCCTGGCTGATGAGCCTACCGGAAATCTTGACTCTAAAACCAGTCAGGATGTACTCGGAATCCTGAAAGTGACCAGTGAGCAGTACCATCAGACGATCGTTATGATCACCCACAATGAAGAGATTGCGCAGATGGCTGACAGGATCGTCCGAATCGAGGATGGAAAAATAGTTTGATGATGGGGAGGAGACCAATGGAAAGACAGGAAGAGGCAGACAGCAGGTTATGTCTGCGGCATCGTTTTATGAGGAGCTATAAAAAGAATACCCTTGCCTTATTATCCTGCTTTGTACTCAGTGTAACGCTGATCACATCCTTATTGATCCTGGTCCACACGAATCATAAGATGGAAAATATTCAGGGTAAGATGCTTTTTACGGATTCTGACTGCAGCATAAATGAAATTGATGGCAGCAAGGTGGAAAAGCTGGCTTCTGACCCGGATTTGGAGTGGTATGCAGTGAAGCAGCTGGAGTACCCGGAATATCAGAAGGATTTTCAAGACAATCACCTGGAGCGGGGGGACAGCCGCTTTATAACGCTGACCGCCATCGTAGAAAAGGGAAGACTGCCAAAGACGGAGCATGAAGTGGCAGCAGAGCGCTGGGCACTTTTAAATATGGGGATAGAACCCGTATGCGGGCAGGAAGTGGAGATATACAGCGAAAAGGAAAACCGTACAGAGACGTATAAAGTAGTCGGGATCCTGTCGGATGTGCCGAGCAATAAAAAATACGGGGTCAAAACGCTCTATGCACCTATAAAGTCCAGGGGAGAGGACAGCTTTTCTGTGTATGTCCGTTTCCGGGATGGAACGGATTACGATAAAAAAGTAAGCAAAGTCTGCAGGGATTTGGGCATAGAGAAAAAGCAGGTGAAGAAATGTCCCGGCAGGGAAGATATTCAGGGGTTATGGCTGACTGACTTTAAGTTTATCAGTGTGCTGCTTCTGATCACTATGATCGTCTTTTATGGGATATTTCAGATCACTATGATGTCGCGGAGAAATCCATATGGGATCCTGAGGGCGGTGGGTATGCAGGCAGGCCAGCTTAGGAGGCTTATTTTGTCGGAAATGTATGAGATATATCTTCTCAGCATTCCGGTAGGGGGAATCCTGGGTATTGGCATTGCATTGCTTATTTCCGAATTATCAGGAGACAGCAGTCAGGAAATTTATCTGAATAATGAAAAAATTTCATTTGCACCTGTTATCCCCATTTGGCAGATCGCGGTCTGCATCGCAGTCATTGCACTTCTGATCGGACTTGTGGGATATTTTACAGGGAAAAAGATCGTACGTGAGCCGGTGCCGGATCTGATCGCCAACCATGGGAATAAAGTGAACCTGAGTGTCCTGTTCATGCGTCATTTTCACTGGAACAGAAACGAGGACAGACACGGAAGGGCATATACATTGTTCTCACTTGGCAGCAAATATATTTTAAAGGAGAAAAAGACTTCAATTTTTGTTATACTTACCATATGTGCCGGGGTTACCTTGTTTACAGGTCTGGCCTATCAGACAAAGATTGCAGAACACTACCGGGAAGATACGGCAGAGATGTATTATTTAAACGGGCAGTACGAGATGGGGACACTGCATATAAACAGTACGGCAGATGGGGTATCCAGGGAGTGCGCAGAAGAGATATCCTCTTTGGAGGGGATCCGCAGTATAAAGACCCAGGCCGGAATCCCGGTTCGTGTGATCGATGATAAAAAGATCAAGAGAAATGATGCCTATTATAAGGAGAGGAATGAAGCGTTCCTGAAATATCAGGGGTATCCCCTCGCTGGAAATGACGGGAAGGATCAGATTTTTAAATCGCTTATCTATGGGTACAATAAAAATGCATTGTCGGAATTAAAGAAATATGTGATAGACGGGGATTTTGATGAAAACGGATTAAAAGATGACGAGATCATTCTCTCGATCCTGCACATGGATGACACGAAGAATAATCCGTATCCCGGAAATTATAAGGAAGGTACCCCGCTGATGCAGTACCGGGCAGGGGACGAGATCCAGGTCAAGTACCGCAAAGATTTTGACACCGGGCAATTGCCGTATGAACAGTTGACCGATACAGAGGCCCAGTATTGTTACAAAACTTATAAAGTGGCAGCGGTCGTTTCCTTTGCCTACATGTATGACTGCAACATTACCGTGTACCCGCTTTTGATCACCAGCGATGACCAGGTACAGAAGCTGTGCCCGGACAGTCGTTTCCAGCGCATATACATGGACGGAGAGGAGGACCTGACAGAGAAAGACCGGGATAAATTGGAACGGAAGCTGATTCAGCTTGGCAATCAGTTTCAGGGGATATCCACCCGGAGTATGATATCTGATATCCAAAAAAATGAGGTGCTTTTCCGGAAACAGATGGTATATGTGGCAGGGATCGCAGTGATTTCTTTTATCCTTGTATTGATAAACATAATCAATAACCTGAGTTACCGGATGCAGATAAGAACACAGGAGATCTGCATGTTCCGTGCCATAGGCATGAGTGTAAAAATGATCCGCCGCATGATGATATTTGAAAATACCATGCTTGGGCTTTGTGGCGCGGTACTGGCATATTTCTGCTCCATTCCTGTACTCCGGTATCTGTATAGGCAGTCCGATATGAGGGCCTTTGGCCACAAATACCAGTTTGACTATCCGGCCTTTTTCATGATTTCCGCTGTGGCGGTTTTACTGTGTATCCTGCTGGCCGGCCGCCTGTCAAAAGACTGGAAAACGAAAAAAATCATGGAGCAGATGAATAAGGTAGTTTAATAAAGATCAAGTTTCTGCAGAAGAATGCAGCCATGAAATTTATGATCGGGCATACGCTTTACAGCGGATGCCCGATCATTATCTTTGGTCTATTCTGCATCTGCCTGAAGGGAGGCAAGAATACTTTCTTTCAGCTCATTGAGCTTGTCCATAGAATCCCCTTTCAGAGCGGATCTGATGGTGACTGCAGGTTCCAGTATCTGTATCTGCTTCATTTCTTCCAGTAATGTTCTTATCTGTTTGGTACTGGTCGGTGCCCAGGTGCCGTTTTCTATGAGACCAATGGTCCGGTTCTGGAGATTCAGGGCCTTCATATCATGGAGCAGATTTAAAGCGGCCGGATAGATCCCGCCGTTGTAAGTAGGTGACGCGATCACAAGATGGCTGCAGCGGAATGCCTCTGCGATCAAAGTGGAGATATGGGTGTTTGAGATATCGTAGACAGTCAGATTTCTCACTCCTGCTTCTGCCAGTCCGGCGGCCAGTATATTGGCAGCGTTTTCCGTATCTCCGTACATGGAAGCATAAAACAGTGCCACAGCCTGTTCTTCCGGCTGATAACTGCTCCAGTGGGCATATTTGTCCAGGAGGTACTCCAGGTTTTCTCTCCAGACAGGGCCGTGGAGAGGGCAGATCATACGGATATCCAGTCCGGACAGTTTTTTCAGCGCGGATGTGACCTGAACGCCGTATTTTCCCACAATATTGCTGTAATAGCGCCGTGCATCAGGCAGCCAGTCTTTGTCAAAATCCACCTCATCGCTGAACAAATGTCCGTTCAGTGCACCGAAGCTTCCGAAAGCATCTGCGGAGAAAAGGATTTTTTCGCTTTCCTCATAAGTAACCATGACTTCTGGCCAGTGTACCATAGGTGCGAAATAAAAACGCAGCGTATGGGCACCAAGGGAAATCGAATCATTTTCCTTTACAGTGATGGTCTTGCCTTCCAGATCTGTGTCATAAAACTGTTTGGCAAATGCCAGAGTTTTGGCATTCCCCACAACTTTTAGATCAGGGAACCGCAGCAGAAGTTCTTCGATATTGGCACAGTGGTCCGGCTCCATGTGATTGATGATCAGATAGTCCAGAGGACGTCCGTCCAGGACATAGTAAATATTTTCCAGGAACTGATGGGTAATAGAGGCATCCACTGTGTCGATCAATGCTGTTTTTTCATCTGTGATCAGGTAGGAGTTGTAAGAAACACCCCGCGGTATGGGAAACAGGTTTTCAAAAAGTGCCAGTCTGCGGTCATTGCCGCCTACCCAGCTTATTGTGTTATTCAATTTTCGCGTGCAGTGCATAAATGATTGCTCCTTTCGTAGAGAAACTTTCATAATAATATGTATTTTATTTATGTACGTTAGAATTTGCTAACTTATAAAAGGATATAACATTTTTCAGCAAAAATCAATAGAACCAAAGGAACATCTTATGGTTTTCTTAAAAAACAAAATTGTGGTATAATAAAACAAAAGATACCGGACGGGCAGGACAGCGCGTGGAGCCGGAAAACGATGAAAATAAAGGAACATCAAAAAACATAAGATGCATTCTGCTTTTAAACAGTGCAGAAAGAGAGGGGATAATCATGGGACTGATCCGTTACGAAACATATCCGAAACAGATACTTATTGGAAATGTGCTGCTTATAGTCTGCTGTGTTTTTTACCTGGCGTGGTGGCTGCTGGCGTTTCGGCCTGAAAATCCTGTCAAAGGAATGAAATCAGGCTGGCTGCTCCTGCCTGCGGCGGTGTCGGGGCTTTTGTCGGTTATTGTGTTACTGAGAGGTATGGATGCGGTACCCCGTTACAGAGAATTGTATTCCGGCGGCATTATATTGTGGGGCGGAATCGCAGTGTATTTTATTTTGCTGGCTGTTACCCTGTTTTGTTTTAAAAGGCCGATGACCACAGAACTGTTATTGATCGTGGGGTGGGCGATGTTGGCTCTGGCTGAAATCAATGCTCTGTATTCCTGCCAATGTTTTTCCTGGGGCGCGGCTGTTGTATTTATAATTGTGATCGGTATAGCGGCGGTCATCAGTCTGGTCTGTTATGTGCGTTATTATCATCTGGACAGCAGTGCGCGCTATTATGACGGCATGGTACCCTTATGGATGGCTGCACTGGTGATGTTGGGGATCACCATCGTCATGGTGACCCGCAGATAATGAAAAAATTTCCTAATATATCCACTTGCTTTTGAAAAGCAAGTGTGTTATATTAACAAAAGGTTAGCATTGACTAACTGCTGACCACTAGCTGTCAACCATACACAATCAAATCGCATACATGATTTCCGTCTTATTGGAGTCAGAAGTATTTCATAGACTGGCTGCACCCCGGAGGATGTGGAAGAAATGCCGGGAATGATTTGACACCATACAGACAATAATAAGACTAGTGCTCCATCCGGTCAGAAACATGACAGATGGAGCACTGGAAAACAGTACATCACTAACAATACATCACTAGGAGGTAATATATGTCATTAATAAACAAAGAAATCGGAGACTTTACTGTCCAGGCTTATGCGGACGGGGATTTTAAAACAATAACAAAGGCAGATGTGATTGGAAAATGGAGTGTATTCTTTTTCTATCCTGCTGACTTCACCTTTGTTTGCCCCACAGAGCTGGAAGACCTGGCAAATAAATATGAAGAGTTCAAAGGCATTGGATGTGAGATTTACAGTGTCTCCTGCGATTCCCATTTTGTGCATAAAGCATGGCATGACGCATCCAAAACCATTCAAAAGATCAAGTATCCTATGCTGGCAGACCCCACCGGTGCTTTGACAAGAGACTTTGAGGTGATGATCGAGAAGGATGGTATGGCAGAGCGGGGAAGTTTCATTGTGAACCCGGAAGGAAAGATCGTGGCATATGAAGTGATCGCCGGCAATGTCGGAAGGAATGCGGATGAAC
>ENA-UAPG01000538-UAPG01000538.1-human-gut-metagenome-genome-assembly--contig:-NODE-538-length-12271-cov-14.687050_pt1 | contig 12271 bp, 10 predicted proteins | sample MGYA00243478_ERZ654573 | MGnify/ENA primary metagenome ERZ654573 (study PRJEB26926, sample SAMN06164711) | human gut metagenome | biome: ENVO:00009003; feature: ENVO:2100002; material: ENVO:00002003... | reverse complement strand
TTCTTCCCCATTACAATAAAATGTATATTGCTTTTTATTTCCTGCTGCCTGGAATGTAAGCTGCCCTTTCAGCTGTTCTTCCGATAATACATAAACTGTTTCATTCTCCAGATCTGCTGCTTTCTTCCGTAAAACTACAACCTGTTTTCCATCTCTTACTGTGCAGAACAGTGAAAAATGATAATCATCACTGCTGCGAATTACAATTCCAGCCTCATCAGATTCATCTTTCACTTCTGCCTTCAAATCCACTTCAAATGTAAAATCAAATTCGGACTGGCGAATCAGCCAGCATGCCCCTGTTCCATCACTTAAAGATTCTTTGTTACCATTGATTTTTAAAACTTTATCTTTAAATTTGTAACATTCCGGATGCGCATCACGCGGAGACACAATTTGTAACGGCATTGTTTTCTGACTCATATCAAGGCAGAATGTCTTTTCCCAATTCTGTGTTTCTGCAATAGTTCCTTCCCACTGCTCCGGTAGATTTCCTGTTTCTGAAACAAGCCATCCATCCTCCGTCCATCTCGCAGGTGTCAGAACTGTCTCTCTTCCGAGAAGAGTCTGATGTCTTAAATGTCTTGTACCTAATGCAACCAGATAATCTTTTCCGTCTGGTCCAATAATCCAGTCTGCATGTCCTACACACTGAATCGACTCTTTTGCACACTCTCTGTTTGTAAGAATCGGATTATGTGGACTCGCTTCAAACGGTCCCCATAAACTCTCGCCACGCATCAATGTCTCCATATGACCTTCTCTGGTTCCGCCTTCTGCAAGCATCAGATAATAGTACCCATTTTTCTTCCACATATGTGGTCCTTCTGCATCTCTTCCTCCACATCCAGTCGTCAGCATAATTGGTCCCTTTATAATATTTCCTGTTTCTTCATCAATCTCAATTTGAAATATTTCACCACGTCCGGCATATTGAATATAAGTATGTCCATTTTCCCAGTAAAAACTCGGATCAATCCCCTTAAAATCCAGAAATATCGGATCTGACCACTCTCCTGCCGGATCTTCAGCTGTGACAAAAAAGTTTCTAAAGCAGTCTCTGCACGCACAAGTTGTAATCATATAAAATTTCCCAGCATGATAACGGATTACAGGAGCGAACACGCCCCCGGAACAATCCGTGTTAGACAGATCCAGCTGTGCTTTTCTTGTAAGACAATTTCCAATCTGTTTCCAGTTAATCAGATCAGTACTCTCAAAGACCGGAACACCCGGGAAATACTCAAATGTCGAATTCACAAGATAATATACACCATCTTTATAACATACTGAGGGATCTGGATACATTCCTCTAATAATCGGATTCTGATATAACATCTAATTTTCCTCTTTCTCTCTTATATTTAAAAAGTTTTCTTTATTTTTCATTTTCCCGAATCATATTATCATTAAATCCAAAGAAATAAGTCGCAATGGTTGTTCCAACAAAAGAAATCAAAGATGCTACTACTGTATATGCACCTCCCGGACAAAGTCCTAATGTTGGCAGTGTCAACATACTTGTTGTCATAATTCCCGGATACTGTGCATTTCCAAATGACATAATGATTCCACCAATACCGGTAAAAATGCAGCACATAATAAAGGGTTTCTTATACTTTAACGTAACTCCGTAAATTCCCGGCTCTGTAATTCCTCCAAGAATTGCTGAAAATGTTGCGCCACCGGCAACTTCCTTTAATTTTCTGTTCTTTGTTTTTAAAAATACTCCAAGGCAGGCCCCCATTGTTGCAAAGTTGCTTCCTACTGTAATCGGAGAAAATGTATCGTATCCAAAAGTAGAAATCTGCTGGATTGCAATCGGAATAAATCCCCAGTGAAGTCCGAATATAACTGTAATTGGCCAAAACAGACCCAGAATCGCACATGCTACAACCGGACATGCTGAAAATGCAACCTGATATGCCTGAGCCATCAGAACACCTGCATAATAAGTAGCAGGTCCTACGATAAGTAATGCCAGCGGGAAAGCTACAACTACAGTACACAGTGGTGTAAGAATCGTATCCAGAGTTTCCGGAATAATCTTCTTAAAAAACTTATAGATTTTAGAAATCATCCATACAACAACGATTGGCGGAATAACTGTACTTGTATAATCAATCAGCTTTAACGGGATAAAACCAAACAATTTATAAATGACATTTTCTCCCATCGCCGGAATAATATCCGGATAAACCATTGCAAGAACTACAGCTAATGCAATAAACTTGTTTACCTTAAATTTCTCCGCTGATGATACAGTCAATGCGATTGGCAGGAAGTAGAAAAATCCCTGTGCCAGTGCATATAAGACAATATATGTATCACTTTCTACTGAAAGAACCCCAAGTGTTGTGCAACCTACAAGGATACCTTTTAAAATACCGACCGCTCCTAATGCAGGAATAATCGGAAGGAAAACTCCCGCAATCGTATCAATCAGCATACTAAATAGATTTTTCTTCTTTTTTTCCTCTTCTACATCACCGGAAGATTTCGTTTCAAACGGAAATGCTTTCAATGCTGCATCATAAACTTTTGTCACAGAAGTTCCGATCACTACCTGATACTGTCCTCCGGCAATAATCACATCAATAACTCCTTCTGTTTGTTTTAACACATCTACTTTTACTTTGCTTTCATCTTTTACAACCATGCGAAGTCTTGTCATACAGTGCATAATCTTTTCAATGTTTTCAGGACCACCTGCCAGAGTAATCACTTCGCGTGCGATTTTATTATAATCTTTAGCCATATTAATCTCCCTGATTTCTTAACAATATTCTATCCGCGGAAAGCTCTTTTGTTTATCGACAATATTAATATATATTATTTTCCTCTTTTTCTCCATAACAGTATTCCACTTATACATTGACAAAACCACAGGTTTATCTTGCCTTTTTTCTTTTATCTGTTATGATAAATTAAACAGAACTTTTATTGCTGTAAATAAATATACGGAGGAAATATCATTTATGAAACGATCTGCTCTTCAAAAAAAGATTTTGTCACTTTCAGAAAAAGAAGTTGCCTGTAAAAACGGCGCTGATATTATATCAGATCTTCCTTTTAAAACACGAATTATAAATGGAAAAGAAGTGAATTATATTCCAATCCGCGACATAGATAATTACAAATTTGGTCCACTCTTCACAATAAAAAAGCATTCTCGCTATCAGAATTTTCCAATCCATTGTCATGATTCTATCGAAATTAATTACATGTATTCCGGCTCCTGCCATCAGATTATCAACGGAAAAAAATATGAGCTTCAGACCGGTCAGACACTTTTACTGAATTTGAACACAATACATATGGTTCTCCCATTGAAAGAAACCGATACCTTATTAAATATTAATATCAATCAGGATTTCCTTATTTCACACTTTCTGATGCGCTTTTCTATTGACAGTGCTGTAACCCGTTTTTTAGTCAGTGCCCTGACTGACTCCATCCGCCAGGATAACTTTCTGTTATTCCGTTCTGAAAAAAGCGAACACTTAAAGCAATATATTGAAGATCTTCTCTGTGAATGGTATGATCCTTCTCTCGTATCTCAGGATATTTCAGAAAGTCTGCTTTCTCTTATAGTGCTTGAACTTGTACTTTCTTATAAAGAGACTTTTACACAGGAATTTACTTCCAATGGTGCTACACCTGTTCTTCCAATTCTTCGTTATATCGAAGAAAATTATCTTACCTGTACTCTGTCTGAGACAGCAAAGATTTTTAATCTGAACCAGAATTATCTATCCAATCTATTGAAAAAACATACTGGTCTTTCTTACCGGGAACTGGTTCAGCAGCAGAAACTCAGTGCTTCCGAACATCTGCTACAATCCTCTGATCTGAGTATCTCTGAAATTGCTCATATGTCCGGTTACGAAAATGTCAGTTTCTTTTATAAGAAATTTGTAGAAAAAAATAGTTGTAATCCTAATGAGTACAGAAAAAAGCATCGGATCAGTTAATCCGATGCTTTCTCTATCAAAAACGAAACTGGTCGCAGACCATCCATACAGGATGCAACCGTCGATTCCTCAAATCCTAAAAACTTACCACCTCCGGCAATCACACTGACCGGTAATTCCAACGTATGCCATGCCATATGGCAGAATCCTTCTGGCATGGCTGTACCAAACGGTTCTTCTGTGTAAAACACATCGCCTTCTTTGAATACCGGACAGGCTGAAAAACTCGGTTTCTTGCTTCTCTGCTCAGCCAGATCTTTAAACAATGCTGTCTTAAGTACCGTAATCTTACATCTCGACATTCTTATCTACTCCTTTTTCAAAATCCAACTACTGAACTTCCACCATCTACAACCAATGTTTGGCCTGTTATCATGGAAGAAAGATCACTTGCCAGGAATAATACCGCATTAGCAATTTCTTTTGGTTCTGACAACCTTCTGAGCGGAATCATATCAAATGCATCTTTCGGGAATTCCATTGATTTCATTTGTTCCGTCATGACACCCCCAGGTGCAATCGCATTAACACGGATTCCATATTGTCCCCATTCCGTTGCCGCCTGCATAGTCAACGCTTTTACCGCTCCTTTCGATGCACTGTAATGTGCTCCTGCCATCTCTGGCCGCATTCCACGAATACCTGACATAGACGAAAAATTGACAATCGTTCCTCCATACTCTTTCATAGATTGTCTCACCACTTCCTGCATTGTGAAGAAAAGACCTTTTGCATTTACATTCATTAAAAGATCCCACTTCTTTTCGGAAATTTCTATTCCCGGCAAACTCTCTAATATCCCTGCCGTCTGAATCAGAACATCTATTTTCCCCTGTTCCATACAAATTTTTGAAACTCCTTTTCGAATTTCTTCTGGATCTGACAAATTGATTTTATATCCTGTAGCTGCTCCAAACACTGAAAGTTCTTTTACTTTTTCCTGAATTTTCTGTTCTTCAATATCAACAAGAATGACCTTCGCATTTTCTTGCATCAATGTCTTTGCACAGGCAGATCCGATTCCACCTGTACCTCCGGTTATCACTACATTCTTATTTTTCAAATCAAATTCCATTATTTTTCCTCTTTTCTTGTATCATTCTTTTCATTTATCTACTTTATGGAATCAGTTTTACCACCTCTGTTTCAGACACACATTCTCCCGTGTTACAGACCACTTCTTTATAATCCTCTGTGTTTCCAATAACCATCATCACAGTCATATCGTATCCTTCATCTTCCAACATCTTAAACTGAACAGAAACCAGTGCTTCTCCTCTTTGCACTTTCTGCCCCTGTTTTATATGTGCATCAAAACCTCTGCCTTCTAGATTGACAGTTTCTACTCCTATATGGATCAAAATTTCCACACCTGCTTCTGTTGTGATTCCAATGGCATGCAGAGTTGGAAAAAGAACACTGATTTCACCTGACACCGGAGCACACACATCATCTACATCTTTTCGTGAAGTGATTCCCACTCCCTTTCCTAGCTCTTCTGATGCAAAAGCCGGATCTTTCACATCCTTAATTTCTACAACTGTACCTTCGAGTGGTGCTGTTAATGTATACGGTCTGTCCTCCATTTTTTTCTTAAATCTGTCAAACAATCCCATTTTTTTACCTCTTTTCTTAATTTTTCTATTTCATGTCTTTTCCTGGCATTTTTCTCGTTGCCATTGTAATAACTTTATTTTTATACTGATTATTCTCGTCACTAAATAATTTTACAATTTCCTGTGCAATATCTTCATATGTTACATAACTCTCGCCATCTTCATTAAAAATAATTTCCCTGTTTTCACCAATCAGACAATCTCCTGTATACGGACCTTGTGCATCAAATTTTCTGGATGGACAGATTACTGTCCAGTTCATTTCTTTGTGTTCCATCAATTCTTCAACACCTTTTGTTGTATAACTCGATATACCATACAGTCTTTTGGAAGCATGTGGTGCCTCATATTCTAAAATCTGATGTGTATGTTCTGTATAAAGACACCCTGCCCCAGCTATCACAAACAGTCTCTTAGAACTTCCTTCAAACAGCTCAATATATTTTTCAAATGCTTTCTGGTTAATGACCGGATCACAGCTGAATCCACTTCCAAACGCTGAAAATACTACCTCTACATCTTTCAGGTCATCTACTGTCAATTCAAAAAGATCTTTCTCCAGGAGTTCTGTATCCAAATCATATTTCTGTTTTTCTCTTACAATCGCTTTTACTTCGTATCCTGCTTCCAGTGCTCTTTTTGCTACACGTTTTCCCAGATTTCCCGTTGCTCCTATCACTGCAATTTTCATCTTTCCATCTCCTTACTTTTCTTTGTATTAATTCAATTTCATTGTATTTCGTTGCTTCTTTTTTCTTACAGCATAAATCTAACATACTTATTTTCCAAATCCGATATCTAAACCACACCTGTTTATTGACCTTTTCACAGATGTTTTTCCTATCCTGTTGACTTTCTTTTTTCTTTCATTTACAACTAAAATATGTCTGAAAAATAATTTCTATAAGATATAAAATGTATATAACAAGTTATGGGTAATCAGGATTTTGTCTGAACAGGACAAAGCTATATCGATTGAATAAAAACAAAATATACTATAACGTGAGAAACACAGATTGTAGGAATGATTTTTCAAACACACACTAACATTTTTAAAGAAAGAGAAGGTAACTTACATGATCAGACATATTTCCGTGTTCACATTAGAAGATAAAAAAGAACTTCCTCTGTTAAAATCACTCCTTGAAGAGGCAGGAAAAAAGTGCCCATTAATCAGACAGTCACAGATTGGCGAAAACATCTCTGCTCCACCCAAAGAAGGACTGGAAGGGCCTGATTTTGGCGATCTTGTACAGATTATAGATTTTGATACTCTAGAAGATGCCAAAGCATATCCAACATCAGAAGCACATATAAACCTATTTCACAATAGTCCTAAGATGAAAAAGGTAACTGCTATCGACTTTGAGTTTTAAGATTAATGTACTAAAACTTTCCACACCAATACGGTGTGTTGAATCTTGAAAATTTAACATTTCAGCCAGTAAAAAAAGGCATAAATCTGTTCCGTTTGCTATAATGAATTGATGAAAAGCCAACAAACTAGGAAAGATTTATGCCATGTCCAGTATACCACAAAACTATTCCGATGGTGTCACACTCTTCACGCAATTGGTAACAATATTTTACGTGCAATTATGTTTCCAAAACTTGGTTCCACTTACATTATAAAGGGTATTCTTTTAGAACTATTTGACCATTTGGCAGATCCTGCACACTTTCACTTTGCACCAGTTCATGTAGAAGCTGACAATGATTTTATATTATTTTCTCATACTTGCCATTTATTAGAAGATACAAATGGAAGAATTTCTTGATCCGAATTGGAACAGATATTAAACTATAGTGGCAATTGTCTGAATACAACTCTACAATTCCATCTATCATTCATTTTCCTGTTTCTAATAAACCACCATTCCATATCCCATAATGGAACCGGAACTGATCGCATAACTTCTCTCTCTTACCGCATCCCCGGAGTTTCCTTCTACGGTATAAACGGTTGTTCCGTCACAACGTTCCACGATTCCCACATGGTCGCACGTTCCATCGTGATCCCAATCAAAAAAAATGATGGCACCGGGACTTGGCATACTTCCAGCACCCTGCCATCTTCCTTGGTTCTGAAACCAGTTCTTTCCATCTGTGCAAAGGGAAAACTTGGGTACAGCACCGCTTTGAATGAGTCCTGCTTGGTCTGCACACCAGGACACGAAACAGGCACACCATTCCTCCCGGCTGTCAAATCCATACCATGACCAGAACTTCTGGCCGCCTTCGTTCCCCAACTGGCTTTTCGCAATGGTCACAAGCTGCCCATTTCCAAAAAGTCCGGCAAACAATCCCCCACCAGAATAATACCGAAGCACATGGGGTACATACTCCGGATCTCCATACCTTGGCCACCTGTGGGCGGCTGCCTGTTCCTGGGAAAACTGCAGCGCATTGGCTTCACTATAGCCTCCATGGTTTCGGATTGCCCATGAGATATACCCATTCCCGTAATTATAGCCCTGTAGACTAAGTTTTAGCTTGTCCATATCCTGTGGACTTTCACATCCAGCTTCCCTGACACAATCCGCATAATACTGTACGCCCACCTTGATGGAATAGTCTGCATCCTGGATCGCACCGGGCGTATTGGGATACTGGGTATTATACGGACACTCGCTGGCCTGCATGGGATCCGTTCCCCTTCCGCCACTCTCCTGCATCATGATCGCCTGGATGACAGGGACATATTCCGAGATTCCAAATTCACTGGCATACCGCTGGATCGCCGGGGTATGGGCCAGGACTTCCGCACTCAGCGGCTCGCTGCTCTGGGAACTCCCGATAAACGCAGCACCGCCAATGATTCCCACAATGAGGATCAAGATCACAAATACCATACCGCCTCCTGCCATCAACGTTGCAAACGCTGCCTTTACCGCATGGGCGGCAGCTTCTGCCATGGCTTTTATCCCTTTGGCTGTTGCCTGTGCTGTCTTTTTGCTTTGCTTGGCTGTCTGGACAGATCGCATGGCAGCCCGTTTTGCTTCCCTGGCTGCCCTCATGGATTTGAATGCCTGCTTTTTTTGTAAGAGTGCCTGGGTTTTTACCTTTTGAGAAGAAACCGGGGAGGCTTTCACCATACGGGGCGCTGTTTTCACCGTCCGTTTCCCGGCTTCCTTGATGTCCCCTCCTGTTTCCGGCTTGACCTTGATGCTCCTTCCGGCTCCTGTGCGCCCTTTCTTTGCCCTTGTCTGTCCTGTCTGGGCAGATGTTCCACCGCTTCCTGTTTCGCTGTCCAACGGGGCTGTAACGGCTTCTCTTTGTCTCTGCTCTTTTATCTTCTCATAAGTTTTCACTGCCAGCTTCTTTCCACCACGATAGGCAGCCGAAGCGCTCTCCTTTCCAGCCCGCTGTTCCACCCGTTCTATCCGGTTTCCGGCGTATTCCACCGGAGATTCCTCTCCGGTTTCTCTTCCCACCTTGTCTGCCGCCATCCGGGATTTCTCTTTCGTTTCCAGCATGGCATAACGCACCAGTTCTTTGGGAAGCCGGGAGGCAGGATTACGGATCTTCGGGTTCTTATCCCGTACCTTCTCTTTGATGTCTTTCAAACACACACCTCCCTGTATCGCATTACCGTTCCCTGCTCTGTTTCTTTTGTCTCTTCTGCTGTTCTTCCAGCTTTCCCAGTTCCCTTACCGCTTCCTGCACCAGCGGATGATTGGCATAATAGGGAACATAGGACAATAACTTTTTTCCCTTCTCCCCGGTTGCTAATGGATATTCTCCCTCGTTATACAGCGGATCGTCTGCATGGTGGAGAGAAAATTCCAAAGACGGAACCATCTGAGGGGAACGCTTGCAAAATCTCTGGTAATACAGGAACGCCTCTTTTAAAGATGTGCATTCGATGCATTCCCCCATCCCATGAAACTCTCCGCACTCTGAAGCAAGAAAGGTAATGGTTGTTTCTTCTTTCATGGCTTTCACCTCCCTTCAGAAAACTCCCCTTTATCGAATCGCTGCCTTCTGTTTTTCTTCTTTCCCAAGCTGACGGGGTGCTGTTTCCTGCCGAAGCTCCTGCAAGGTATCTTTTAAAGATGCCTGTTTTCCTTGTCTTTCTTCCAGTTTCCCGATCTGCTGCTGCAATCGCTCCGTTTTTTGTTCCAGCTTATGGATGCTCCGCATGGATTGGAATAACACCTTCTGGGTTTGGAAGATGATCCCCTGTTCCGGATTTCGCTCTGTGATCTTTGCGGTATCTTTTCCGTTCATTTCCAAAAATGCGTTTTTCAGATGCCCTTTGGCAGCGTGCAGTTCCTCCGCCATACTCCCCAGACGGTCAATCTTCTGATCCATCGACAGCATGACCGTATGTAAGGAAGACTGCAGCTTTTGCAAGCCTTGGGTAAGGTGCATGCCTTTTACCGCAGAGGCAAGGGCATCTTTACCTTTTTCTTTAAAATCAAACACTGCCTGTTCTGCCCGTTCCACAAACTTTCGTTTCCATTCTCCCACCTGAAAACGAAGTGTTTGCACCTGATGTTCCGCCTTCTGGATCGTGTTCACCGCAAAGAGCTTGACCTTGCTTTCCTGCATCACACCCAGTTGCTTCTTCATCTCCCCCAGTTCCTTCAAGACGGTTCCTAGCTGCATTTCCATGGAATCGATATGATCTGCCATGCGGATCACATCCCCTTTTTCCTGTTCCATGCCCTGTTGTTCCAAAAGCTCCAGTAACGCCCGGATACTGTCCTGCTCCCGAAGCGGTCCTCTCGTTTCCTGGCTTTCCACTGTTTTTCCTTCTTCCATTTACATTCCCTCCTTCCCAAAAGAATGCTGCCGAAGAACGTTCAGCAGCACCCCACAAAAATATCTTTTTTACTAGCATTCCCCTGGTTTTGTCGTCATCAAGCGGTACAGCTTCGTGTTCTTCGGGAAGCTGTTCTCAAATGGCACCAGATTCCCGGAACAGCGGATCAGACCTTTCCCTGCGCCTACATTGGTGATATAGGATAACTGGTTCTCGGAAATGTTCAAAAGGATGGCCAGTTCATCCCGGTCTGTGGCAGCCTGGTTCAAAAGGATCAAAAACTCACTGTTTGCCAGCATCAGTCTTGCCGTATCCGACTTCAAAAGTTCCTCTACGTTCTGCGTTAAACCTGTGACAAATCCATGGTATTTACGGATTCTCTTGTAGAGCCGGTAGAAAAAGTCCGCACTATACTGATAGCGGAACAACAGATAAAACTCATCGGCAAAGATCCAGGTAGTCTTTCCTTTCTTCCAGTTCTGGATCACCCGGTTGAAGATGCTGTCCAAGGTGACCAGCATTCCCAGAGGCATGAGCTGCTCTCCCAGTTCCCGGATATCATAGGCAATGATGCGATTCTTCGTATTTACATTGGTTTTCTGGGCGAAGGTATTTAGGCTTCCGTTGATGAACAATTCTGAAGACAAGGCAAGCCCCCTGGCTTCCTCTTCCGGCTGGAGCATGAGCTGTCGGTACAGCTCTTTCAAGGTCGGTACTTCGCTTTGGTAACCGCTTCGGATATATTCCCGGTACACATCTGCGGTACAGCGGTCCAGGATGGATTTTTCCTTGGCGGATAGATTTCCAGCACCCACCAACTGTTCAAACAGGGACAGGATAAACTCCGACTTCTCGATCAGCGGATTCTTGTCATTGCCATAGGCAGAGTCCATATCCAGCGCGTTCAGATGGGTGTGGGACGTTGCAGAAATGGAGATCACTTCCCCATTCAGCGCTTCCACCAAAGAACCGAATTCCGACTCTGGATCTAAAATGAGGATGTCATCTTCCGTAGACAGGGCAAGGTCCACGATCTCTTCTTTTGCTGAGAAACTCTTTCCTGAACCGCTGACACCCAATCGGAAGGAGTTTCCATTCAATAACTTCCTCCGGTCTGCCACCAGCATATTTTTGCTCACTGCATTCTGCCCATAATAAATACCGCCCGGCTGCATGATCTCCTGGGTATGGAAGGGGATCAGCACTGCGGTGGATTCTGTGGTCAGGGTACGAAGGGCATTGATCTTGCGGATGCCATAAGGCAGTACCGTATTGAGTCCATCCACTTGCTGCCATTTCAAGGTTGCCATCTGACATAAATGCTTTCTTGCCACCGACAGGATGCTCTCCGTATCCGAATCCAACTGTTTCTTGCTGTCTGCCATATGCACCATGGTGAGGATGCCGAACATCATTCGCTGGTCCCTGGTGGTCAGGTCATCCAGCATCTCTTTGGTTTCCTTCCTTTGCAATTCCATATCATAAGGCACAATGGCAGAAAAGTTATTGTTGGCATTCTGGCGTCTCTGCCAGTTGGTCACATTGGTCTCCACGCCAGGCAGACGGTTCTGGATCTCACGCACCGCTTCGTCTGTGGGTACCGGGAGGATATCGATGGACAGCATCAAGTCCCGGCTTAGATCGCACAGCTCCGAGATCATGTCATCCTTGACATAACTGGCATAGTCCTGCATATACAGCACCCGCCCGAACCGTTCATTGATCTTGAAGCAGTCTTTGGAAAATTCCATGGACTGTGGACAGATCCAGTCCTTGAAGCTGCTCCCCTTTTTGGCAAAAGCCTTCATATCGAAAGGAAAGCACTGGGGTTCATCTGCCCGGAAGAAATCCCGGAAGATCTGTAACCTCTGTTCTGCATCCAGTTCTTCCCCAATGGAGGACAGCTTGCTCAG
>ENA-UAPG01000529-UAPG01000529.1-human-gut-metagenome-genome-assembly--contig:-NODE-529-length-12360-cov-11.182852_pt1 | contig 12360 bp, 20 predicted proteins | sample MGYA00243478_ERZ654573 | MGnify/ENA primary metagenome ERZ654573 (study PRJEB26926, sample SAMN06164711) | human gut metagenome | biome: ENVO:00009003; feature: ENVO:2100002; material: ENVO:00002003... | reverse complement strand
CACCATGTCTAAGCAGGGGATATCTGTTTATGACTTATATACCCACTATAATGTCAGCCGCTTCAGATCAATCGCCTCAAGCATAATCAAAATGTCCATACAAATACTCTCGATCGGCTTTGTAATATTCTGCAGTGCGATCTTAATGATATAGCAGAACATATCCATGATGACAATCGATTCTAAGCAAAAGATACCTATTTTCGAATAGATAAAGGCGACCACAGGGGCCGCCTATTTTTCTTTGTTTCTATCTGTTTTTTGTAAACTCATCCTTCCAATTCGCTCTGCCCCTTGAAAGATTTTTTGAAACTCTTCTCGATTTGTAGCCTTTCTGATATCTTGTCCATCTTCACAGAGTTCTTCCCAATCACAAAGGTTACAAGTATTATTAAGAATTTCCTCTGGAATTCCCTCACGCTCAAATGCTTCTTCCGACTTCATCGCGTGAGCGTATTCCTGCTCACTGACAATGGCGGTCTGTTCACCGCGGGGACAATCCCACCGATAAAGAAGCTCTATAATTCCCGCCTCTTTAAGATCAGTGAGAAGTTTTTGGCAGGAAGCATATGATAAATGCGTATGTCTGCACAGTGGCCCATAATATAAATATCCTCTATTTCCCATACAAGAAAGATGTCTGTCGATTGCCCACATCTGTTCTGTTGATAAGTAAGTGATCTTTCGAAGTTCTGGAAAGCATAACTTTTCTTTTCCCGGCGCTTCTTTTCGCAGCCTCTTCTCATAGATTGCAGTCCATTTCTTATGCTGTTCTTCACTGACACAATAGCGGATGTCTTTGATAAAGGACTCTGCTGCCTCCAAAGAAACTTCCGAGAGATCTTCTTTGGTAATAAGACTTGCCCGCTTCTGAAACTGCTTTTTCTTCGCATTTAATTCTGTTTGTTCTTTCTGGATTTCCATCCACTGCTCCCTAAGATATTGTATCTTTTTCATATATCCTCCGCTCTTTATCTGAGAATTTCATATACTTCTTGAAATTCTCCTAAAAACCCCTCTAAAGTCTCATTTATATAATCTTCTTTATGTAAACACCCATCGCTCCACGGACAATCTGTTTCATTACAATCAATTAGACGGTGCTCTATTAGAAGTCTATTCTGTGACGTTTTAGGCCCTGTCGCCAAAGCAATCTTTAACGTTAAATATTCCTCCTTTGAGATGGATAATCTTTTCGTTCCAGTTATATTACAATACCGGATAAACTGAGATGTAATGATTCCTTTCTTTTTAAGGAAAATAATCAGTTTCATAAATGATGTTTTTGGTAGATCATAAAAACCTACACGCGTAAATTGATATCCCCTTCCTCCTCTTGTCAGAAAGAGGTCTGCTGCCTTCAACTCCTCTCTCGGCAAAAAGTCTGCGGTGGCAAGTTCCTGGTAATAGTACTTATATGATTGATTTTCAGTCTTATTTTCCATCTCTACTCCTTTATATTATAATTTCATGGTTATGTTGTCTTCGGACACAGAACGTTCTCCCGAAACCATGTCCTCCTATTTATAGTATGATGAAAACTATTTATTTTTTTGCATGATAAAGGCGCCCTCCCATCACATATCTGTGACAAAAAGGCGCCAGCCATTGTAAATTCTTAAAACACATTCTTTTCTATTTTGCTCTGACTTTGTTACCATGTGTTTTTTTAGAAATTAATTAATAGTAATCATATAAAAAACCATGCACAACAAAAACCGGCCTAAGATAATGACCAGGTGACTGATTTCCTGTGTATAAAAAATATATTGAAGAAATGCAATCTTTCCTTCTATATATCTATGACAGAAAATCACATAGACGACAACAAGACCGCCTATGATAATAAGGGCAGCAACTATTACCGAAATTACTGCTATTAATGAAATTATTATCATTTTATTACCTCCTGACTATAGAAAGGTAACAAAGTAGATAATCTTTCTGGAGTAAACTCTATATAAGTTTCTCTATTATTTTCATTCTAAATTCAAACATCTTTTTAGTTTTAATCTCTTTAAATTCCCTGAAATATTTCCAGGTATAGTCTAATTATCTATCTCAACAATTTTTGAAATAGCAAAATATCCCGACGCACGGATGATCTAATAATAAAACAAAGGATACGTCAATTCCTTCTGCTAATATCATATAATATTTTGTTTCACTTTTCAAGAATCAATTCAGTCTCATTTACGTCTCATTTTGGTTTCAAACCTTACTTCCATAAAAAGGTATCCAGAAAATACCAGCATCTTTTATCGAACATATGTTTCTTTCTCTTCGCATCTTATGTTATACTTTAACAAGAAAGGAGTGACCTATGTATGAGATGGAGGGTGCCTATGAAAACAGATCGTGCAAGACAATTTCTTCCGTTCGCCGCTTTAAAAGGATACGAAGAAATGCTCCGTGAAATGGAACGGACAACGGAACCGAAACGTGAATTGATGGAAGAGGATGCAAGACGATTAAATGAAATTATAAAATGTATAAAGAAGGGATCTTATGTGTATATCCTCCATTATGAAAATGGAACATATACAACGACAGAAGGTTCAGTAGCTTTTATCGATGAGGTCTACCATAAAATTTTCATTGGGGAAGATAAGATTGATTTTAACGATATCTGGGATATTGTAATAAAGAGTTGAATTCTCCACGATTTCTGTATAACAAAAGCCCTATACAATACTGTAATGTATAGGGCCTTAATTTAAGATATATTTAGTTATCGATTACACTCAACGCACAGAGGATATCCTCTGAAATTTCTTCATGATCCTTTAAGATTGATAATGCTTGTTCTTTTTCCATGGCCTGCCGATATACTCGATCTGATCTTAATGCGTCATACATATCTGCCGCTAATAAAATTGGATACAATTCATATATAAGCGAATGGATTTGGATGTTGTCTGGCCGATATCTCTTTTTCCCGTGGTGCATTAACACCAACTGACAAATGATATCCGGGTACCCAAACTCCAAAAGCTGCATATACCCATAATAGGAATGCATATCAACGACCATACGTTCCATAAGACTTAATGGTCTCTTTGCATTCAGGACATACTCTGGAATATAAAACTTTCCGATGTCATGTATTTTCCCGGCTTCAGATAAGATCTCCACATAATCTTTATCGAGAATCAGAAACAATGCTATTTTTTTGCAAAGCTCCGATACCTTCAAACCATGCAACCGCCATTCTTTTGTAAGAAAATGATCCGTTTTATGCCTCATAAGCCTTTCTCCTTTTCAGGCTATCATTGATTTTAGTGTCTTTTACTCATAAGAAATGAATATTTCTTGGATTTGCTTCGAACCATCCTTGATACACGCTATCCTCTTCTCTTGTAATATCTTGCAATATAACAGAGAATTGTGGAAGCATACTATCAGAGAATCCATAATAACGAATGCCAGAGAAACGACAAATACATTGCGTTTTCCCTGTATCCAGATGAACTAGCTCTCTCCTCTTTAAGGATTCAAAGGTATCCTTTTTTCGAAGGCAGAAAAGAAATGATTTGATATCTTCGACAAACCACTGAAATGCTTTGCGAATACCAGAATTTTTAATGTGCTGCATTTGCTCTTTTAAATAAATTCCCATTGTTTTCCTCCTATCATCTATGCATAACCGTTTGTAGAGCCGCATTCTGCCCAAAAGGGACCATAATTCCCATACAGATAGACTCTTCCGTTCAAAGGACTTTCTGCGATTAATGTGATAACGCCGTTTTTGTATCCGTTTGTTTTGGCAATCTTTAAAACATCCGCAAACGTAACCTTTAATAAACGTTCGTTATCTACGAAGTGAATAACGTAATTCTGATCAAATATGATCTTTAAAATATCCGCATACCCTATGGAGTCAGTTTCTCCTATTTTTGTATGAGAAGATTCCCGTTTATTCTGCACACCCACCTTGTCATCAACCTCAGGAAATTCCATCTGAAAAGCTTCCTCACAAATGTCTTGGATATGATCCATCAGGTTAAGGATTCCTTCTGGCTCTACAGATAATCTTCCCGGCGGCAGCTCTTTGATCTGCCGATACAGCCAGCTTTTCTGCTTCATAAATTCGGCAGTGTCAATTGCTTCAAATGTCCCTTCTAGCAATTCCACTGATTTCTGTATAGCAACTATTGCCTGTTCTATCAACTCCGGCGTGTCCTGAACCTCTCTTCCATACGGCGGTTCTTGATATGCGACTGCATAGCTTCCAAGAGTTTTCATCAATTCTTCCATCACTTTCTTCATGCTCGCCTCCAAATCTTTATACGTTCTTCCCATTCTCCTCCAATAACTTAGGTAATCCCTTTCTGACAATTTCTTTTGTGGCACGCTCAATCACTCTTTCAATTATTTTATCTTTTTCGGAGTAGATGTAACTTTTCACAGCCTTGTCCACTCCGTCACGAACACCACACTTTGATTCCCTAAATTCTGCTCCTCGTTCTTCCATAAACTGTCTTGCAATTTTTTCCTCCACAAGCCTAGAAATGTTTTCTTCTCTTATTTCTACCTCTATTTTCATGCCATGTTCCTCCTTAAATTTTGATGTAAATTTATGATTACCCCTTTTATATACTCAATCGAGAAATAATTGGGTTTGTGGTAAATTGATTATTTCATGAACTGTTCAGCTTTAAATCTATCTCCCATATCAGTAAAATAACTATACAAAAAGTTTTTTTGCTTTTTCGTAAGTGGCTTTTGATGGGATACGATATATCCTTTATCACCTGTAGGATTATGGATTAAAGCATATCCTTTTTCATAGATCAAGAAATCACGGTATAAGACCATTTTCATGGGGTTACGCTTCTCATCTATTACCCATTCATCACGTTGAAACCTTTTTTCTTTGCAAATCTTTTTTGCTGATTCCTCATGAGTTCCAAAGTCAGATTCACAAAAAGTTCCAGACGGTGAAAGCCATCCGAATGGTTTTGTTTCAGACTTTTTGACATCCGATTGTTTTGTATTGGAGCCCTTCGGCATTATTCCATTTATAAAGTTTTGATAGTGTAAATCAAGCTTTTCTTCATTAATTTTTCGGCTTACAAAATCTTTGTATTTCAGCCCTTTATTATCATCATCACAGAGGAGAAACATGCGGCAAGTACCGAACTCTTGAATGCAAAAATTCACCCCATAACATTCCATGACATAAAACATTCCAATCCTTAGATCTGAGTTCAGCTCCAATGCATCAATATAGTTTTTTCTGCTTAAAGCGTCCCAGACGATATGGAAATAATAACTAAATCCCTTTTCAAAAGTTTCGCATTTACCATCTTCATCTAAAGAGACAAATTCACTGCATTCATCTTTGTTCTGATAAAATTTGCAGGATGTGTTTCTGCAGGTAATCTTCCTTTTTCCCATACTTCTTTTCCTCCAAAAGATTCTCTAAACTTTTAGCGTAAATTCATGTGTTAATGCTTTTTTGATTTCCCTATTTGAAATGGTATGCCTCCTTAAATCTTAATTGATTTGCATTTTTGCCCCACATTGAGGACAATATTTGGCTTCATTATATTCCGGCGTATCCCATTCATAACCACAATCTGAACAAGCATTATACCCATATCTATCCTCTACCCAATTTGCATGCTTCATTGGTGGCTCCGTGTATGTCGTGCTATTTTTAATGATTTTCATACACCTTTTAGTAGCAGGTTCCCTTGAAAGCAATTTGTTTTTATTTATTTCTTTCATTACCTCATCTGCATCTATTAATCTCATATTATCTTCCTCCAATAAATCCTAAATTAATTAACTCTCAGTTTAGTTCATTGGCATCTCATACAGATCAGTGGTTTTGTTCCACCCACTTGTTGTGATTTCTGAAAAGATTTCACAAACTCTTTTTTTGTCACGGTACTTACCAAGTATATATTTTTGTTCTGGATTCTTATTATCTAAACATTTTATATTTAGGCCGCTCGTCTCAATCTCGTGTACATCGTATACGACCCCTTCTTGTGATTTAATTTTCACATGATCCCTCCTAAATTCTAATCAAACGGCTTTAGCGCCTTTTCTACTTTATCGCAAATCCTTTTTATAATTTTTTCATTTTCGCTTTCTGTTAAAACGCCATGTAAGAATAACATTGCCCTAGCATTTTTAATTTTTTCTAGCCTATTTGCATCTTCTCCAAGCGTATAACCGCTGTGATTTGCTTGCGCTTCCAAAGTATCCGACATCGCTCCAAATTCAAATATCATATATTATTCAATTTCTCTTGCCGCCGATCTAAACATCATGAGTAGCATTTCTGATACAGATCTTTTCCGGTCTTTTCTTGCTGCCTTTTTTACAGATCGCAAATCATACCAATCACCCCGTCCGCTCTTTCCATTTGGTATATACACGCCTACTGCATGCGGTATTTCGTTTTGTACTGCAATGTATACTTCTTCCGGCATTACATAGTAATTAAAGTCTCCAATGAAGTTATGTCCATTTTTTGATCGAAAATCTTCCACGGATGATTTTACCTCGTAGCAATAGAAATCGCCTTTTTCAATGCCAGATATAGTATTGTTCACAGGCTTAAAACGCATAAAATCCACCCTTATTGCATTGCTGGTTCCATAGTCAAATGTGACTTCTGCCGCCCAATAAATTCTAGGATCATTGCGTTGATTTATATGCCTTCTAACAGATAAAGACAACATTTTTGTTATCTCTGGTCGCTTACTCATTCTGTACCTCCTTAAATCTTAATTTCCTAATTTACATCAATCCCCGTAATTTGATAATAGGTCATTACCTCACAGGCAAGCATAGGACAATATATAATTCCCCATTCCTGAGCATTTTCCCATTGTAACCATTTTTCAGGCATAGTCTCCTCCTCTAAATCCTAATCTTCCGGTCTGTACGGTTCAGGCAGCGGCATCCAAGCTATTGGCTGACAACTTTGATATGGCCAGTAAGGGTCATGCTGTCCATCTGCATAAATATCGAACAATCCTTGCTCAACCTTGTTTCCGTCTGTCACAATGAACCGTCCGTCATTTTTGCAGTATTCCTTCGCATTTGGCAATCGCTCCGATACCGGAATCCACCCCGTCAGCAACTCCCCATCCATAATCTCTTCCGGTGTAAGCCCGGTGTCTTCATATTCTTTTAGCGCCCAGTATATTGTCATAGCCTCTTTTCTTACCGCTCTTGCATCTATCACTGTTCGTCTTATTCCACCCTCTATATGTTCGTCCGGAATAGTTAGTCTATCCATATTTCCCACCTCCACAAAATCTTAATTTCCATACCTGTTTTCACACCACAAAAGCGCATCTTTTTTTACCTTATATATCCTGATTCTTTTAAAGCAATCTCCTTTACCACAAATTTTGCAGTCCTTTATTTAATATCTCTTTCTTGCTTCACTGAAGCTTGCCATATTTCTTTCGGCCAGATCCTTCATAAATTTTTCATCAGCATCTGTTACCTTATAACAGGGCTTGTGGCCGAAAAATACCAGCCACGTATCTGTCATTGTCTCATGCATGACTGTCGTATATTCCTTCGTCATAGCACATCCGCTGATGACAGGGTTTCCATCTTTTGTGATATCAAAGCCCGTACAAGTACTCCCCCATAACTGAGGAAACACAATCGCTTCAAACTGCATAGCAGCATGTTTCTCCAAAAGCAACTGCTGGGACTTATATTCTATCAACTCCAAATTTGGGTACCTCGGGTTCATCAAACTCATCTCTTCTCCTCCTCATAATATTTCATTTCTTCATCTTCATGAAACGACATGATAAGTCCAGGAATAACATATCCCAGATCAATTACAATAAATTCGTCGAATTCCTGCAGTTCTCTCCACTCTTCCTCATTCGGAATCTTAGCTCCAAGAATTTCATAGATATCCTCCTTACTTCCACCGGCATCCAATATCCGATGCAGTGTATCTTCCAGCGCACTGGCGATATCCGTTGATCCACTTCTGACGATACAGTAATACGGTATGTAAGAATCCGATATGGCATATTTCGCAAACACCTCTCCATCAGACACCAGATCGTTTAGTACACATTGCATAGACATACACATCCTCCTTTTTTGTGCGTCATTTACATCTTAAATTTTTCTTCTCCTTTCCTTCTAAAAAATGCTTCATAGATAGTATGACAATAAAGAAGGAGACAAAGGGTTTCCTCGTCTCCTGTTTGTTACATAACAAATACCCCATTATTTCTTTCAATACCTCGGATGTCAACACGCCATCCAGCATCTGTGAGGGGCTTTAGTTCTTGATAAAGTTTTTTGATCATACCTTTTGCATATGCCTGCTCTTCATCATAGCGCCGTTTCTTGTCTGGATATTCCAGACTCTGTTTTTCTTTCTCTTCAATTTCACTAGTTAGTCGTTCCACCATCCCGCTGCTTAAAACACGAGAGATCTTTTTAAACCGTATGAAAAATCTAAATGGATTTTTCGTTGACTTCACATAGTAAAGCTTCATAAATTCAAGTAAAGTACTTATCCTCTTTTGATTTTTATACTTTATGGCGATATCCACTCCTCTTATCAGATCCGGATGAGCTGGGTTTGGCTTCATGGGCGGCGGTGATCCTTTAAACCTTATGAGTATCTCTTTTTCTGACGCGGGAAGTAGCGACGGAAATCTGACAGGAAATAAAATATAAAACCTTTTTGTCTCATATCGGATATACTGAGAAGTATCCTTGGTTTCTTTCCTTTCCATCAATGTAAAAAACTCCTCCGGCAGATACTCCTCAAGAATCATTTCCATAAACACTTTCTCATCAAAACAAGAAAAGTTATGATCCCTTTTGAATTTTCCAATCTGCTTCAAAAAATCTGATCCGGGAGTGCTTTCTTCTATCTGCTTTTTCATTGCCTCAAGTTTTTTCTTTTCTTCTTGTATTTCTCTAAGGATAATGTCTTTTGTATTCATCATAATATTTCTACACCTTTCTCTATGTATAACTGAATTTCTTCTAATATCTTTTGAAACTTTAGGGTACTTTTCTTTATCTGAATTCCTTTTTCATAAAGTGCATCCAATTGATAGGCTCCATCCTTTTTGATAAAAGAATAGAGGAATGGAGGTTTCCAGAAGAGTGCCTCTTTATCTTGATTAATTTTTCCATCATGCCCATCCTTTGCAATCCCCCGATAAAGAAGACAGATTTCTCTAAGTGCCTTTCTGGTCCGGATCCTCATAAAGTTTTCTGGAAGAAATTTTTCAAGCTTTTGAAATACAGAATCTCTTGGAATCTTGATAACGCCCATCCTCCTACATTGGATCTGGTTTTCCAAATAATCAGCTTCGTCAAATAAGGATTTTCTTCCTGGATAGAAGATTCGAATTTTTTTATGGACAATTTTCGCCCTCTGACAAATTTCAAAAAAAGTTGCACTCATTCCACCAACTCTCTTTGTCCATGGATTTACTCCAAGAAAGATGGAACACAATATCTCCCCGACCGTATTCTGCTGAAGGCGGAGTTTATACTCCGTTACAATCTGCTCTTCAATCCTCTTCTCTTTGAAAGAAAGAAGTTTTATAAGTTCCTTATCTTGGATTTTGTTCTTCACCTTAAGCAGCATATAGAAATATTCCGGATGATGACGATTAATAGAATCTCCTTCTGGTAACTTTTCTTGCAATACAGGGGCCCCTTTATAGTTTTCTATAAAGTAATGTTCAAAAGAGCGATACCTGACAGCATCGGAAAGTTCCATTTTAAGTATCCAAGGTTCAGCATCAGATATCATGTTTGCTACACACCGGCCAAACCCTCCACTGCGACATAATGCAGAGAAAATGCCAACAAATACTTCTTTTAGTTCCCCATAGACCTTTTGAATGGTACATAGGTTTTGAATACTAAATGGATAAAGTTTTCCATTGATGGCTTCATAATAAACACCAGCATTGCTAAAGAAGAAAAGAATCTTGAATTTACTTTTCATAAAATATCCAACAATCTTTTCTTCTCTTTGCAGTGTTTTTCCAGCACGGACACAGATTCCTTTATAGGCGTAAAAATTCACTTCCGCACTTTGCCGCCGCACTAAAAACGATGCCTGTATATTATTTTTCATAATGACATATTGATCTTTCGCTTCCATGGGATAGTCTTGGCGGATCTCTTTTTCGGGAATTGTAGATAGCCTTGTCCTATCATAAAACAGTTCATCTAATTCCTTTAAAAATGGGTTCTCTTTTTGAAGAAAATCATAAAACTTTTTAGAACTTTCCCATAGATGCCACTTATCAGTTTTATGCGCCTTCATAAACTCAAGAATATCTCTTTTTGAAATGCGTTCATCTGCAGGCTTCCCAGTTCGCGCCACATATATCAGATACTTCTTCACATGTTCCACCTCAGAATCTATAATTTTTTCGTCACATGGATCGTAAAGAAAGGAAGCGATAGACGTAAGAATCCGTTCCGCATCCTCTCCATGGTAAGGTAGTCTTTCTAGGATTTGGAGTGTTCCCTGCATATCATCTTCCCTTTGGAAAAAACAGAGAACCTCATATAAGCAAGATAAGGGAAGGTACAAAGGGCCCTCGAATAGTTTCCACAGTCGCTTTTTCACCTCTTTTTTATCCTTTACCGTCATAAGGCAAGAAATAACCGTTTTTCTTTGGTTTACAGAATGGTAGGAAAGTTTGTTCACACGTTCAAAAAACTTTATAGAATCATCGATCGAAAGATCACAGTTTACAAAGATATGAGCCAAGCATTCCAATTCATCAATTGAATTTTTCAGATCTTTGAAATATAACAGTTTATCTTCTGAAATTCCCTTCTTTCTAAGGCGTAAGTATAGTTTTTCGTGCATCTTTCTCACAGTATCAGCTCCTTTCACATAACAATATCGGCTTCATTGATTTTGGCGACACATGTAACAGTCACATAGGATGCTCACGCTGCTCCCATCCATATATGGTGCCATATAGGGTCAGAAGCTTTTTTCCCACTATCACCAATAAAAAATTTTCGGACGCCAGATCTTTTTTCGCCTTTTTTTGTGCCTTTTAAGACTGCTTGGTAAAAGTACCTCCCCACTCGATTCATGGAAACGATGTTCTAACATTTCTAATCGCTGCTTCCATACTTCATATTTTTTTGCAGCCGAATTAAGCCGGGTAATAACCTCGGGCCGGCCAACTTTTTTCTCTCCTTTTAGGGCTGCCCGAAGGCGCCTTATCATTTCTTCCTGCTTTCTTAGTTCCTCCTTCTTCATGCGCAAATAGTTATAGACTGTCTTCCGGCTGATTCCAAGTTTTTCTCCTATAGCAGTTTGTGTAAATCCTTGATTGTAAAGGGTATAGATCTTCTCCTTTTGATTTTTCATCTTCTGGCATTTGTATTCCCCTTTTTTGAATTTTTTCCTGCGTTTCTTTTGATCGTATCTTTTTTGGCATTCCTTTTTTCGCACGTTTTCACCGATCTTTATCCCAGCTTCTTTTTTAATTACATCGTCTATCCCTAGCTGATCTAAGATAGTCTGATTCCTTAAGGGCATAGGATCTGTTGTGCGGATATCAAATCGGAGCTGTCTTTCAATGAGTGGGCACAAAAACCCCTTATTAAATTTCACCGCTTTTTCAACAGCGTCTTCTTGGTCGCCGGAGATCAAGTAACAATATTTGCAATAGATCCAACACATGACCTCGCGGTGCCCTGCCATGATACGTTTTTTATTAAGAAATGTCTGATATGCTTTTAAATCCTCTAAGACTTGTCTGTTGTGCATCTCCAGATTTTTTAAAACTTTTTTTCTCCTTTTTGTGCTTCTTTTTCTCTTTTTCCATCCCCCGTACCAACCTGGCAATGCAGGAAGGATTTCTTCAACATAATAATCAAGGGTATATTTCTTTGTGTTTGTTCTTTCAACACGAACCATTTCCATCCCTTTGGTATTGATGCTTCCCGGCAAGCGCAGAAAAGACGTAAGCTTCTGTGGTTCAGCATAAAGATCCAATTCTTCATTGATCTTTTGACACATGACCTTCATAATTCTTTCAATCAGGACAAAAAGGTTCTTTTTTCGTTTGCGATTAAAGACCGGTTTATACAGGACATAGATCAGACGCAGCTGATGCCCTGTTTCAATCCAGTTTGGCCATGGGAGTCCAAGGAAATTCTCGCTCATAAGCCATTGTTTGATCGTCTGTGGATCCTTATCTTTTAAAGCTTCATTCTGCCGGTAATCAATGTCGATCGCAAATGATTTGATCGCATGGATATTCATTTTTGAGAAACGATCGGAATCTTTTTGGTATGTATTCATTGTGATGGAAAGGTTAGCGAGATTCCTTTTTTGAAGGATCTCTTGTA
>ENA-UAPG01000528-UAPG01000528.1-human-gut-metagenome-genome-assembly--contig:-NODE-528-length-12401-cov-10.542038_pt1 | contig 12401 bp, 12 predicted proteins | sample MGYA00243478_ERZ654573 | MGnify/ENA primary metagenome ERZ654573 (study PRJEB26926, sample SAMN06164711) | human gut metagenome | biome: ENVO:00009003; feature: ENVO:2100002; material: ENVO:00002003... | reverse complement strand
GCATATGGTGGAGCTTTCGGAGGATTTTCTATACAGATATCCCCACAGTATGAGCGGCGGGCAGAGACAGAGGATTGGCATAGCCAGGGCCTTGTCCCTGGAGCCTGAGGTGTTGGTATGTGATGAAGCCACCTCAGCGCTGGATGTGTCCATACAGAAGACAATCATAGAACTGCTGGTGAAGCTTCAGAGAGAAAAGAATATCAGCATTGTATTTATCTGTCATGATATCGCGCTGATACAGGCATTCGCCCATCAAATCGCGGTGATGTATTTGGGACATATCGTGGAGGTCATACCAGGGGAGGCCGTGGGGACCCAGGCAGCCCATCCCTATACGCAGGCACTTTTGGGGGCGCTGTTTTCCATAAATATGGAGCAGGACCGTGCGATTGAGAGTATTAAGGGGGAAGTGCCAAGCCCCCTGGATATTTTGGAGGGCTGTCCGTTTCAGGGAAGATGCGGTTTTTGCAGCGACAGGTGCAGAACAGAGAAACCAAAGCTCAGGGAGATAGGGCCAGGGCATCAAGCGGCCTGCCACCGCTTTTTGTGACCAGGCAGGTGACGGTGTTGAAGGCATAGACGATGGGATTAGGTGAAGATGATGGAGATGAAACAACTGCAGTATTTTGTCATGAGTGTGGATACCGGCTCTCTCAGCAAAGCAGCGGATATGCTGTATACAACACAGCCCCATGTGAGCATGACGATCAGCAAACTGGAGAAAAGCCTGGGCGTCTGTCTTTTGAAACGCAGTAAAAAAGGTGTGGAGATGACCCCGGAGGGGGAACTTGTTTATGAGCAGGCGCGCAGGATCTTAAAGGATATGCAGGTGATCCAGCAGGTACAAAGGAGTGTAAGGTCCGAAGTGTTTAGCCTTTCCTCCATGCCAAGTAATCTTCTGGCCGGTCTTTTTGCGGATTTTTACAGGGAGGAACAAAATCTGCAGGCCAGATATCTGGAAGGAACCCTGGAAATGGTGCTGCATCAGGTGACACACCGCCGGGCGGAACTGGGATTTATTTTTGTCTCAGAATTTCAAAAAAATGCATTTGACAGAATGCTGGAACAGAGGCATTTGGAATTCTGCAAGTTAAAAGATACCAGGCTGGTTTTATTCGCCGGTCCCGGCAACCCGTATTATGACAGGAAAAGTGTGACAAAAGCGGAGCTGCAGAAGATACGGTTTGTCCAGAATCTGGAGGAAGGGATTCCCTTGTTTCAGCATCCTGGCAATCTCAAAGAAAAGTTGGTGGACTCCCAGTTTTTTTACAGAGGGGTGGAGGTATGCAGTGACCATGCCATGACCCAGCTTCTGCTGAAATCGGATTTGGGAAATATAAGCTGCCTGATGGATGAAAAGAAACGAAAGGACGGCAGGATACACAGAATTGAGCTGGAGGACTGCAGCGTGAAGGTATGCTGCGGATATATCAAACGTGCGGGAAGGGAACTGAGTGGCTGCGGCAAAAGATATATTGAATATGTGAAAAGAGGTCTGGAATAAAAGGGAGATTTTGTACACCCGAGCAACGCCCGGCTTGCCGGGCGTTTTTGTTTCAGATGATTGTAAGGTTGACATGACAAATGCGGAGGTGTATACTTTGTGTAAAGTTAACATGACAGAAAGGAACTGTAATGAAAAACAGGATCAGGGAATTGAGGGAGCAAAGAGGGATGACCCAGGAACAGTTGGGAAACCTGGTGGGGACATCCAGGCAGGCGATCAATGCCATTGAGACAGAAAAGTTTGAACCGTCAATCTGGCTTGCCTATGATATTTCGTGTGTTTTTGCCTGCTCTATTGAGGAGGTATTTTTGTTCGATAAAAGCCCGAGAAAGTCAAGGGCGGAAAGCAGCAGGAGGGACAACCATGGCAATAAGAGAACTGCGGTATGACGGAGATCCTATATTGAGGAAGCAATGCAGAGAAGTGGAGAACATTGATGGCAGAATCCGGCAGATCCTGGATGACATGATGGATACTCTGCATCACACGGAAAACGGCGCTGCACTGGCGGCAAACCAAGTGGGGATCTTGAAAAGGCTGGTGGTCATTGATTACCTCGACCATACGCTGAAGCTGATCAATCCGCAGATCATTGGCAGCAGCGGGGTTCTGGAATGTATAGAAGGATGCCTGAGCTTTCCGAACCGCTTTGTAAAGACTATCCGTCCACAGCGCGTTACCATTCAGGCAGTCAATGAAAATGGGGAGGAGATCATCCTGACAGGGGAAGATGAGATGGCAAAGTGTTTTTGCCACGAGCTTGAGCATTTGGACGGTGTGGTCTTTCTGGATAAGGCAGTCAAGGATACAGAGTGATCAACAAGTCCTTTTTAATGGCATTTTTATTTCTTTTCTCTATCACTTTTACCGTTTTAATACGGCTGGTGATAGGATAGATGCCATAGGAGGGACAGTTATGACACAGATTAGAAAGTCGATTCAGAGAGCGGAAAACAGGTTTGACACCACAGCGGCCCATTTTGCGCGGAGGCATCCGTGTATCAGCCTGCTCTGTACTTTTATCGGTATACCGGTATTTATTCTGGGAGCCGTCTATGCGCTTGCGTCTGCTGTTGTTTGCCCAATAGCGTGGGCCTGCGGGTGGATGTGACTATAGTTATTATTCAGCCTTCCGGCTTCATAGCAACAAAAGCATGCACAGTTCTGCCCTTCAGGGTACAGACTGCATAAACCGCAGTCTGGCGCGTGGCTGTCTCGGGATTGCCTTGCAATTGCAGGGCAACACCTGGCGGGACAGAGGAAGGCTGAACTGTTACGGAATATATACTATTTCCTCTTTTTGTTCCTTGCATAAACACAGGGCATTTGATAGAATGATAGAAAATGAATCGTAAGTTTCGATGATCTCAGATAATTGACGGAGCCATGGAACAAAAATAGGAGCCATATGGGCAATATGAAAAATAAAGAACATAGAACGTCGCTGCCTAAGGAAATGGGCGGTTATGACCTGCAGATCCTGAGTGATAATATTCCGGGCGGCATGTTTTCCTGCCGTTTTGATGAGAAATTAACTCTTTTGCAGATGAATAAAGGATTTCTGTCCATGCTGGGTTATACGCAGCAGGATATAGAAGAAAAGTTTCAGAACAGCTTTTGGGAAATGATAGAGCAGAGGGACCGTGAGGTCACCTTGGCGGAGGTGCAGAGACAGATGGCCCTTGGCCCGGATAAAGAGCTGGAGTATCGGATGACCTGTAAGGACGGACGCACGATTTGGGTTTTAGATAAAGGGCATCTGCTCCGTGATGAAGAGGGCAATCAGTATTTCTGTTGTGTGCTTGTAGATGTGACGCGGAGCAAGGAGCTGGAAGAGAAACTGCGCCTGTCCCTGGAGCGGCATCAGATCATCATGGACCAGACTACAGATATCCTTTTTGAGTGGGATATCCAGGCAGACACCATGATATTTTCCGGCAACTGGGAGAAAAAATTCGGATGTCCGCCGGTCACACAGCATGTGAGCCGTCTCTTTTGGCAGGCACCCTATATTCTGCCTGAGGACCAGCCGCTTTTTACAAAACTTCTTTCGCGCATCCGGGGCGGGGAACATTACGCGGAGGAGGAGATCCGTATTATAAACGGAAAACAGAATGCTGTCTGGTGCAGGATACGGATAACAGGACTGACAGACAAAACAGGACGGGCAGTGCGCGCAGTGGGGGCGATCCTGGACATTGACGCGGAGAAGAAAAAGGCCCAGAACCTTATGGAACGTGCACAGCGTGATATGCTGACCAAATTATATAACAAGGGAAGCAGCCAGGAGTATATCCAGGCCGTATTGGCAAACAATGTGCCGGGGAAGATGGCAGCACTGATGATAATCGACCTGGATAATTTCAAACATATGAATGATACCATGGGACATCTCTTTGGTGATGCCCTGCTCTCTGAAGTTGCCCACAGCATTCAGAAGCAATTCCGCAGTGAGGATATTGTAGGGCGGGTAGGCGGCGATGAATTTTTGGTATTTCTGGGGCAGATACCGAATGCTGCCCTGGCTGAACAAAAAGCAGTCCAGGTAATGAAGGCTATAGGGGAAATGGCAGTGCAGGAACTCACGGAAGTGGAGCTTTCCTGCAGCATTGGCATAGCCATTTATCCGGAGTGCGGCCAGACCTATCATGAACTGTTCCAGCGGGCGGACCAGGCACTGTACCGGGCGAAGAACCAGGGGAAAGGGAGATACTGTATAGCAGACGCAAAGCTGCTTTCTGAGGAGTTTCCCGTGCAGTCCTGCAGTGCAGCCAACACCCGGATCGATTCTTATGAGGAGACGGAGAGCAATGTGGAACTGCGTCTGTTTGAGTATGTGTTCAGGATCCTGTACAAATCATCGAATCTGGACACTGCGGTCAATGCCATTCTGGAGGTAGTGGGGCGCCAGTTTGATGTGAGCCGTGTCTACATATTTGAGGATGAGGAGGACCCGGATTATTGTACAAACACATATGAATGGTGCAATGAGGGCGTGAGACCGGAGATCGGGAATCTTCAGCATGTGCTGTACGCCAATGATCTGGAGGGCGGATACCAGAGTAATTTTAATGAGAGCGGCGTGTTCTACTGCCGGGACATTGATGTGCTGACGCAGCAGCAGCGGGAGATCCTGGAGCCTCAGGGAATTAAGTCCATGCTGCAGTGCGCCATTTATGACAAAGGGCAGTATAAGGGATTTGTGGGATTTGACGAGTGCCGTGTGAACCGCTACTGGACCCAGGAACAGGTGAATACGCTGGTATTCATTGCGGAAATACTGAGCACCTTCCTGCTGAAACTCCGGGCCCAGGATAAAGCAATCCAGAATGCGGCATCCCTGGAAGCCATTCTTGACAATCAAAGCTCCTGGGTGTATGTGGTGCGTCCCGAAACAAGGGAAATGCTTTATATCAACCGAAAGACCAGGGAGTGGGTACCGGAGGCAAAGCTGGGTAATACCTGTCATAAAGCATTCTTCCACCGGGATACGCCCTGTGATTTCTGTCCCATAAAGGATATGGACAGTGAACATCCCAGGTGTGTGCGGCAGGTTTACAATCCGTTTCTGCAGGTATGGACATCTGCAGATGCCTGTTATATAGAATGGAAGGGAGAGCAGGTGGTCCTGCTTACCTGCCATGATATAACTGATCTGAAAAAAGAAACAGGGAATGACCGGGACTGCGGGGATCGCGGCAGTGGTCAATAGAATGAAGGCAGTCATGCCGTGGTTTATCCAGCATGGCTGCCTTTATATGTTTTTTCCTGTTTTATTTGTCCTGAATGCTCACGCCTTTGATGGCAACGCTGCCTCCCCGCACTACCTCAATATTCTTAAAGTAATTGGAGAAGTAGGAGATGATCTCATCATTTCGTTTCTCCGTCTGAAGGCTCTCCAGCAGCATTTCCGTTTTGCCGTAGTCCACCACAGCCAGGTGGAAGATCGTTGCGATGCGGAAAACCTCTGTCTTTACAGCCTCGTCGCAGTCCTTGATCTTAATGTACAAAACTTCTTTTCTGTGGATGCGGGAATTGGTGAAGTCAATCACCTCGATTACCTCCACACAGCGGTTTAACTGTTTTTTGATCTGCTCAAAGGTGGAGTCATCGCTCTCCACACTGATGGTCATGCGGGAAATGGTGGGGTCCTCCGTGGTGCCTACCGTGAGGCTTGTGAGGTTGTATGATTTTCCGGAGAACAGGCCTGCGATTTTAGCCAGCACACCTACTTCATTTTCAACATATAAGGAAATCCATCTTTTCTTCATATTCTTCTCCTCCTAGCAGTCCAAGATCATGTTATGCAGCGGTTTTCCACCCTGTACCATAGGCAGGACCAGTTCATCGCTGTCAATGATAAATTCCAGAATCGTCGGGGCATCTGTGTTGCCTTTGGCAAACTGGAAGGCCCGGGCCATATCTTCCTCTTTCTCCACGCGCATACCGTAAGCACCATAGCTCTCTGCCAGCTTTACAAAGTTGGGAGTGTATTCCGGGCAGTCCTTTCCTGGCCCCTTGCAGTTGGCGCTGCAGGTCTTTCTGCGGCGTGTACAGGTGGAGGAATAACGTTTATCATAGAAAAGCTGCTGCCACTGGCGCACCATGCCCAGATAGCTGTTGTTGAAGATACAAATGATGACCGGGAGGCCGTATGCCACGGCAGTTGCCATCTCCTGGATATTCATCTGCATCCCTCCGTCACCGGAAACACATACCACAGGCTTCCCGGGGTATGCAAATTTGGCGCCCAGGGATGCAGGAAAGCCATACCCCATGGTGCCCAGGCCGCCGGAGGTGAGAAGCTGTTTTTTCTCGTCCATTTCCAGATATTGTGTTACCCACATCTGATGCTGGCCTACGTCTGTGACAAAGATGCCCTCCTCAAACTGTTCGTTGATGCACTGCACGATCTTCTGAGGTGTGATGCCCTTGTTCTGGTCCATGTCCAGAGGATGTTCCTTCTTCCAGTCCGCGATCTCATCCAGCCATTCCTTATGCTCACAGCACTTGATGTGTTTCAGCATGGCTTCCATGGCGTCCTTGGCGTCTGCCACGATGGGGATATCCACCTGGATGTTCCTGGAGATGGAGGCCGCGTCAATGTCCACATGGACAATTTTGGCATTCTTGGCAAACTCGTCAATCTTTCCGGTGATACGGTCATTAAAACGGGTGCCGATGGAGAAAAGCAGGTCACACTCACTGATGGCACGGTTAGCGGCATAGCAGCCGTGCATTCCCACATTGCCCACATAGAGTTCGTGGCTGGTAGGGATGGAGCCTTTTCCCATAATGGTGGTGATAACCGGGATTCTGGTAGTCTCCGCAAGAGTCAGGGCTGTCTCGTTTGCCCTTCCGATATTCACACCTCCGCCCATGAGGAACAGAGGCTTCTTGGCGTCTTTCATCAGCGTCATGGCTTTTTTTAACTGTCCCATGTGCACGCCGCTGCTGGGTTTGTAGCCGCGGATGTGTACTTCTTTGGGATAGTGCTCATCCCCTTCCTGCAGCATGATATCTTTTGGAAGATCGATCAGAACAGGTCCCTTCTTGCCGGTGTTGGCAATATAGAAGGCTTCCTTGATGATACGTCCCAGGTCATTGCGGTTGCGCACAGTCACGGCATATTTGCAGATCCCGCGGGTGATCCCCACAATATCAACCTCCTGGAACGCGTCGTTTCCAATGAGGTTTGTGGGAACCTGGCCGGTGAAGCACACCAGGGGAACACTGTCGTAGTTGGCGGTTGCGATTCCGGTTACCAGGTTCGTGGCTCCGGGGCCGCTTGTTACCAGACAGACACCGGTGCGTCCAGTAGCTCTGGCATAGCCGTCCGCGGCGTGGATCAGACCCTGCTCGTGGCGGGGGAGTATCACCTGGATGGAATCCTGTTTGTACAGCTCATCAAAGATGTCGATGGCGTAACCGCCGGGGTATGCGAAGAGATAATCAATGCCTTCTTTCTGCAGTGCTTTTACGAATAATTCATTTCCTGTCATGGACAAAATCCTCCTTTAACTCATTTTTAGATGGTCCTGATACAATGAAAAACGCCCTGAACTGAGAATTCAGTTCAGGGCGGATAAGTCATCCGTGGTACCACCTGATTTCAGGAAAAATCCTGCGCTTTGCCAGTACGGATAGTCATAGGGATATCGATACTGTTTTCCCTGTAACGTGGGAAAGGGACGTTGAGGTCTACTTAGAGATATCTCATCTCTGTTCGGCTCACTGCTCAGGGGCTACTTCCATACTTCCTTGCTGAAGATTCACACCATACATCTTCTCTCTGAAAGCCGGCTGGGTATGTACTCCTCCCCGTCACCGCATTTATCTAAATGCTTTTTTAATTGTTTTATAGCATAACACACAAAATGAATTCTGTCAATGGTTGAAAAATGAACAATTTGACGGCATACCGGGATTCCTGTATACTGGAAGAAAAAAGAGGAGGTCCATATGAGAACCAGAGAGGAAGCAGTTTCCTATTGTCTGAAAATGCCGGATGTATTTGAGGACTATCCTTTTCATGATCAGAACTGGACAGTTATCCGGATAAAAGGCAGCAGGAAGATTTTTGCGTGGATATTTGAGCGGGAGGGAAATATCTGGGTGAATCTGAAGACAGACCCCCAGTGGAGGGATTTCTGGCGTGCAGCCTATACCTCAGTGCTCCCTGCTTACCATCTGAATAAAGAGCATTGGAATTCCGTTATTTTGGACGGCTCTGTACCGGAGGAAGAAATCTGCAGGATGATAGGGGAAAGTTATGACCTGGTGAGAGGAAAGAAATGAGGCCGCTGTACATAGAATAGTGTAAAGCCGGAACAGCGGAGAGAACATGGAATTAAGAGAGAGCGAAACCTTTAAGAATCTGATAACGGCCTACAAAGGAGAACTACAGGCCTGCGGAAAATACCAGATCTATGCCAAACAGGCCAGAAATGAAGGCTACATGCATATCGGAGGGATTTTTGAGGAGACATCACGCAACGAACTGCATCACGCGGAGATATGGAAGAATGTCCTGAATGGCGGAAGTATGCCCGAGACCAGCAGGAATCTGGCCAAAGCCCATGAGGATGAGAAAAAAGAATGGTCGGAAATGTATGAGAACTTCGCTCAAAAAGCGGAGGAAGAGGGATTTAAAGGTGTGGCCAGGCTTTTCAGAGAGGTAGGAGAAATCGAACGGCACCATGATTACCGCTTTGAACAATTGACTCAGGATATTTTGACAAACCATGTATTCTGCAAAGACCTGGAAATGGTTTGGATCTGCATGAACTGCGGAAATATTGCGTTCGGGGACTGCGCACCCATCCGATGTCCGGTCTGCGGCTGCCCCCAGGGGTATTATAAACTGAACTGCGAAGATTATTGAGAGGGAAAATCTGTAGGTATTTTGGTTACTGTACACAGGCCACTGTACCGGGAGGCGTTTTCATGCTGGAAGCATGAGAATCCCGAGGAGGCCAGCGCGATATGGGGCAGAATGCGCCATATCTGTGCATCGCGAAGTATGTTACTGGAGACGGAGTGAACGGTAACGTGTTTTGTGTAAAATGTCATAATTGGGCAAAGTAACAGGTGCAATTTCAGTAATTTTGAGGTATACTATAACTATATTTAAGAAAAGCAGGAAGATAAAATTATGTTGGATCAGTACAGACGGAATATTGAATATATCCGCATCTCCATCACGGACCGCTGCAACCTGCGCTGCATGTACTGCATGCCGGAAGGCGGTATCGAACAGGTGGAGCACAGCGATATTCTGACCTACGATGAGATTGCCAGGCTGTGCCGCATTTTAGCGGAAAAAGGCATCAGCAAGGTAAAGATTACCGGCGGAGAGCCTCTGGTGAGAAAAGATGCGGCAGAGCTGGTAAGAATGATAAAAAACATACCGGGAATCGACAATGTGACCCTGACCACCAATGGAATGCTGCTGGGTGACCAGATGGAGGCTTTAGCGGAAGCGGGGATTGATGCCGTGAATATCAGTCTTGATGCCCTCTCCGGGGAGATGTTTGAGAAGATCACCAGGAGAAAAGGGCTTGACAGAGTTTTGGAGGCAATGGATAAAGCCCTGCAGTTTCCCCATGTGCGTGTGAAGGTAAATTGCGTCCTTCTGCATGGTGTGAATGAGGACCAGTGGATACCCATCGCAGGTATGGCAAAAGACAGACCGGTGGATGTTCGTTTCATTGAAATGATGCCCATAGGGTATGGCAGAAAATATTGCGGTGAGGAGACCGAGGACCATGTACGGCATCTGCTGGAAGAGGCTTACGGCAAAGCAGTGTCCTTAAGCGGCAGATTTGGCAACGGTCCCAGTACATATATGCTGCTGGATGGTTTTAAGGGGAAAATAGGATTCATCAGTGCCATATCCCACAAATTCTGCGGGGACTGCAACCGGGTCAGGCTCACCGCAGAGGGATTTTTAAAACCATGTCTGCAGTTTTCACACGGGGAGGATATGCGCAGTCTGTTAAGAGACGGAAGTTCGGATGCGCAGATCGGAGCCGTAATGGAAAAGACCATATTTGAGAAGCCCAGAAGCCACCGCTTTGGAGAGGCGCAGGAGGAAGGGCTGGAGAACAAAAAGATGTCTGAAATCGGAGGATGAATACAATGGGAAAGGTACTGGCTGTGTGTATCAGCGAAAAAAAAGGAACACAGAAAAAAAATATTCAGGAGGCCAATTTTATAGAAGATTTTGGCATTGAAAAGGATGCCCACGCAGGAAAATGGCATCGCCAGGTGAGCCTTCTGAGCTATGAAAAGATTGAGGATTTCCGGAACCGCGGAGCAGAGGTGGCGGACGGCGCCTTCGGAGAGAACCTGGTCGTCAGTGGATTTGATTTTAAGAACCTGCCCATTGGGACAAGATTTCGCTGTAACGATGTGGTGCTGGAGCTGACACAGATTGGGAAGGAATGTCATCACGGCTGTGAGATCTTCCAGAAGATGGGGGACTGTATTATGCCCAGAGAGGGGGTATTTACCAAGGTTCTTCACGGCGGAAGGATCAAAGTGGGGGATGAACTGGTGATACAGGAAGACTAACACAGAAAAAATAGAAGCCGGTACAGAGTTCTGTACTGGAGAGATAACAGAGGCTGCAAAGAGAAGCCGGTACAGAGTTCTGTACCGGAGAGATAACAGAGGCTGCGCAAAAAAGCAGTCTCTGTTTTTGGGTGTGGCAGCAGCAATCCTCCCGCAGAAACAAACCGTTTTTGTATATCCTGGAAGCATTGGGTGCATTCTATGAAAAGAAATATGGAACCGTAAAGGTACGAACCTTACAGGGACAGATAGAATGGAGGCTGCCATGACAAGTTTATGGATGGAGGAAACAGAGATACAGAGTTTTCCGGAACTGACACAGGACATCACAGCAGATGTGGCTGTGGTGGGCGGAGGAATGGCCGGGATACTGACAGCGCATTTTCTTACGGAACAGGGAATGCAGGTGGTGATACTGGAAGCGGATAGGGTTGGAAACGGCCAGACGGGAAAGACAACGGCCAAGATCACATCCCAGCACGGCGTGATTTATCAGAAGCTTCTGCAAAAGCATGGGGAAGAGGCTGCAGCAAAGTACAGCAGAGAAAACCAGAAAGCCATAGATCGGTACGAGGAAATCATACATGACAGGAAGATAGAGTGCGGATTTGTCCGTTGCCCGGCATATTTATACACTCTGGAATCACCTGATCTGCTGAAAGAGGAGGCAAAAAGCGCCGCCGGGCTGGGGATTGATGCCGGATTTACCGGGGATACAGAGCTTCCGTTTCAGGTGTCAGGTGCCGTACGTTTTGAAGATCAGGCCAGGTTTCATCCTCTTCAGTTTCTTCAGTCAATGGTCTGCGGACTCACCGTCTATGAGCATACAAGAGTGCTGCAGGCGGAGGGAAACAGACTTGTGACGGATAAGGGAAGCGTCAGCGCTAAGAAAATTGTTTTTGCCTGCCATTATCCATTTCTCAATGTGCCCGGATATTATTTCATGCGGATGCACCAGGAGCGCAGCTATGTACTGGGGCTTGGACAGGCGCCGGCACTTGAGGGAATGTATCTGGGTATAGACAGGGAAAATGCATGGTCCTTCAGAAGTGCCGGGGATCATCTGCTTTTTGGAGGAGGCGCACACCGGACCGGAGAGAACCGTGCAGGGGGAAAGTACGAACTGCTGAAAAGAAAAGCACAGGAATTCTATCCGGAAAGTAAGGTGCAGTATCAGTGGTCAGCGCAGGACTGCATGCCTATGGACCAAATCCCTTATATCGGCAGGTTTTCCGCGGAGACTCCTGACTGGTACACTGCCACGGGATTTGGAAAATGGGGGATGAGCTCATCCATGGCGGCAGCGGGCATGATAACAGAAAGCATCCTGGGTAAGGGGGATGATGCGGAGGTGTTTGGAATCTTTTCCCCGCAGCGTTTTACCCCATCGGCTTCTGCCGGAAATTTCTGCAAAGACAGCATACATGCGGTAAAGGATCTTGGCAGACGCATCTTTACGCAGGGCAGAAGTGATCTGGAGGAGCTTCCCCGCGGTCACGGGGGGATCGTGGACTATGATGGGGAAAAAGTCGGAGCATACAGGGATGAGGAGGGAGAGATCCATCTGGTATCAGCAAAGTGCCCTCATTTAGGCTGCCAGCTTGAATGGAACCCCGATGAAAAATGCTTTGAATGTCCCTGTCACGGCTCCCGGTTTGACTATATGGGACACTGTGTGGACGGCCCGGCACAGACAGGCATAGAGGAGGACAGAACCCATAAGTCTGACGGACATTCTGTCTGAAAAAAGTTGTAAAATCTGTAAAAATTTTGTATAATTAAGATAACTATTCAGTAGGTCTGCGCATTCACTGCG
>ENA-UAPG01000522-UAPG01000522.1-human-gut-metagenome-genome-assembly--contig:-NODE-522-length-12473-cov-4.018844_pt1 | contig 12473 bp, 6 predicted proteins | sample MGYA00243478_ERZ654573 | MGnify/ENA primary metagenome ERZ654573 (study PRJEB26926, sample SAMN06164711) | human gut metagenome | biome: ENVO:00009003; feature: ENVO:2100002; material: ENVO:00002003... | reverse complement strand
CTTCCATTTTCCGTTCTCTGCTACCCAATGAGGCTGCAGCTTTTTCGTAACCGTTACTTCAGCTGAACCCTCATTGCCCTTGCTGTCAGCTGCAGTGATAATTGCTTTGCCCTCTTTGATTCCTGTTACCTTGCCATTTTGATCCACAGCCGCAACTTTTTCATTCGAAGAGCTCCATGTCAGGCTTCCTTCATAATTTCCGGCTGCGGTGATCGTGAGACTGCTTCCGGCAGGTACAATTGCCTTAGCAGGATCCAGTTTGATTTCCACAGGCTCCTCCGGCTCTCTTGTAACGGTAACCTCTGCGGTTCCCTTGTTCCCCTTGCTGTCAGCAGCTGTAATGGTCACGGTTCCTTCTTTCACTCCTGTCACCTTGCCGCTCTGATCGACAACGGCAATAGCATCATCAGAGGAACTCCATGTCAGACTTCCCTCATAATTTCCGGTTGCGGTAAGAGCAACACTGCCGCCCTCAGCCACTTCTGCCTGAGAAGGATTCACCTTGATTTCTACCGGATCCACAGGTCCCTGACCGCTCAGCGGAATCATAATTACATTTACTGAATATCCAGGTACCTTATAAACCACTTTACTTCCAGCAATAGAAACTGAAGATTTCTGAGGTGTAATTCCTTCATTGTCCATAGTATTTACTGCATTCAGACTGTCACCCTTCAGAGATATAACAGATGCCTCACTGCCGGTGATATTCAGGTTAGACAGATTTAAGGTAATCTGCTTATTGCCGCTCTCTGTGTTTACTAATTTTACATATACATAGTCATCGTCTTTGGAGACAGTGTTGTAGATGTCGTTATGGTATGGCCTTAAGTTCATACTGTAATCCTCTGCATAGCGTGTCACACTTGCTGAGGTATAGCCAGCTTCCAGACGTTCGTTAATTCCATAGTTAAAGCTTACAGTTACCGCTTCATTTACTGGGAATTTCGTATATCCAGGAGATGAATAGTAACTGGAATTGTACCATTCATGATCGTTGGAGATTACATTGCCGTCTGAATTGGTACGTGACCTCTGGACACAGTTTCTGCTGTCCGACCATCCGCCCATGTTATACCAATAGTAGTCACTGCCGCTGGTGGCTCCTGCGCCTACCATAAATCCTTCATTGCCGGATTCTTTTACTACAACGGCCTCTACCTTATAGTTATACCATTCAGGATCGTTTACTACACTGGGAATCCATACCCCATTGGTGGCAGATGCCTGAGACAGGTACAGTTTTCCGTCCCTGATCTCAAAGCTGCCGCCTGAACCAGGGAATTTCTCCCAGAGATCCAGTGTTTCGCTGTCATCCTCAAAGGTTTCGTCCAAAAGTACTGTTCCGTCTTCTCTGGTAACCTTAACGCTTTCCACATACCCTTTCGTTGCGTAGGTAGCCAGTACCGGGCTTCCTGTATTCACCGTATACCGTTCTCCCTGTCTGTCAAGAAGCGCCTTTATCGTCTGATCCCCTGTGTACCTGGAGAACATCTGCTGCACATAGTAGTTAATAGATCCAATGCTGTTATACTCATCAAACCAGATAAGGTCAGTCTGCCAGTTGGTACTGCCCATTTTGTTAAACAGAGGTGCATAGGAAACATTCTTTACAATATCGCTGTTTCTCTCAATACCGGTCATATAAGCAGCATCTGACAATGCTGATTCCATGCTGTTGGGTACCCCAACATGGGTAGCATATTCACCCAGAAATACGGGAAGTCCGCCTTCCTCTTCTCTTAAGAAGTAGTCATAACGATCGTCCTGTCTCTGTGAGAAATTAGTACCTACATAGTAATGTTCATCCACCAGAATGTTATCGCCTGCATGGTTTTGCTTCAGCCAATTCCATGCCTTCTGATTGTTTCCGTCATCGGCGGCCGTACCGGAAGCTGCAATTACGGTCAGTTCCCGATCCGGATAATTGGCCTCTTTGTATTCCATGACTCTGTCATAGATAATGTCAAAGTTTTTAAAGTATTTGTCATCCCAGTTCTCATTTCCAATGCCCACGTATTTCAGGTCAAAGGTTTCCTCGTGTCCATTCTGTGCACGTTTGGCTGCCATTTCATTTGTGGAAGGATCTCCCCAGCAGTAATCCAGCAGATCCGTTGCATCCTTTACAAACTGATCTAGCAGTTCTCCGGTTGCTGCCGGTATATTATTGCTTCTTGCCTGGCAGAGCACACCTGCGTTGAGGATCGGATACGCTTCTGCGCCAATCTCCTCACAGAGGGACAGGATCTCATGGTATCCGAATCCATAGGACTGCATGTAACCGTAGGTAGCATCATTGCCCCAAAGGTTAGGAATCTGTTTTCTTTCCTCCAGAGGTCCAATGGTGTTTTCCCAGTCATAGTAAGTATCCCACTCATAAGCGCCCTCAATGATACAGCCGCCCGGGAAACGGATGAATCCAGGATTGATGTCCGCAATCTTCTGCACCAGGTCAGCTCTCAGACCAGCGCCGTGTCCATAATTGGTGTCCCCGTATCCAAACGTATCCTGAGGGCTGACGGAGATCATGTCCACACTGAGTTCTCCTGCTCCTGCTCCCTCTACTTTGAATACCAGCTGACCTTTTTCTGTTGCTTTTCCGGTAAGTTTTCCTGTTACCTTTGCCCACTCGCCTGTCTTAGCGGGCTGAACTGTGATTTCATCTGTCAGCGCCTCGCCTGCGGCGTTCTGGAGCTTCACCTTCATTACTCCGGTGTAGGATGGATCCGCCTTTGTAAATACAGAGAAGTTCATATCCACCCCTTCTTTTACCGCCATAGAAGGTGTTCCCAGAGAGTTAATAGGAGTATAGCCATTGTTTGTAAGTGTCAAATCTCCTGTGAGAACCGCATAGTTCGGGTTATTCCCGTTCAGAGGATTCTCAGAGGCAACTGCAAACTTATCTTCTGCGTCGCAGTTCCACATATTCTTGTAATCATTGACTCTGCTGCCCCTGTCATAGCGGTAATTCTCAAAGGAGTTATTCTTAACCATTTCAGGATTCAGGCCGCCGTCTGCGGAATTATTAATATCTTCAAAGAATAATCCCACCAGCCGATCGTTGATATCAACCCCGATATTATTTCCGTCAATGTCCATAGAATAATCGGTTGTCCCTGCTGGAAGCAGATAAGCCTCATATACTTTTTCCAGGCTGGCCTCTCCCTTGCTGAATGTAGCTGTAACCTTTATTTGCGTCTTTTCTTTTACATTTCCTACTACTTTACCTGCATTGGTAACATAGATAGGATTACCGCTGACCCATTTGATTCCTACATTATATTTGTCATCTCTTGTAAGAAGTCCCAGATCTCCGGTAATAATTCCATTGTCAATACCTTCTACTACATACTCTTCTGCTGCACGGCGGACAGATTCCTCGTCGGACAGCCCTTCAAGGTAGCTCTTCTCAATTTCTTCATCTGTCAGTGCCTTACTGTAAATCGTAATATCTTTAAATGAACCCTTAAAAATAGGATCGGGGTAGGATGACTTGCCCAGATATGCTGCCAGATCTGAACCAAAATCACTTACTTTTCGGTCTAACGGTACAGTTCCTACCTTTTCTCCATTCATATAGCCAGTGATTCCATCTTCTGTAATTACCGTAGTATATTTTACCCACTGTCCCTTCAGAGACTTTGTGGATGGTCCTGCAATCCCTTTTGTACTGTCTGAGGGTGAGATTCCCACCTCTGTCAAATAAGGTTTCTCTTCATCTACCGTATTGGTAAATACCGTTTTCATATTCCCGGCCGGGTTGGACGGATTGAGCAGCCAGTAGCTGACCGGCAGTTCTTCCTTTGTTCCGAAGAACATAGCCGCGTAATTATTCGGGTCTAATTCATTCTTTACCCACAGGTCCACGGTCAGGGTATTCTGGCCTGCAAACATACTGCCCGGAAGTTCCACATAATTTGTATTCTGGCTGGCAGTAGCTCCCGGAAGGGTGAGAACACCATCCTGGACGGTAACATTTCCTACTACCTTACCATTATTGCCGTGTCCGGATACATCCTTCACCCCATCGCTGAAATCGTATTTGGCAATAATGTCCGGATCCGGCTCTTCCTTATTTCCCTCAACCTTAACGGTCATGGTTACTTCCTGATACTGAGGATCCACAGCCTGATCTGCAGTCATTTTCAGAATTGGAGTACCGTCTGCTGCCCAGTGTACCGTCTTGATTCTGGCATGTCGGCCGGGATCATACAGAGGATCTCCGTTTACGGTTGTTGTAGATCTGGCATGGTACACAAAGATATCATTGCCATACTCATCTGTAGTAAATGAGTTGTGTCCTGGTCCGTATTCTCCTGTCACATCTGCTGAATTCAGTACGGGATACGGGGTCTTTGTCCAGTTATCCAGATCCAGAAGATCTGCATTTTCATCTGCTGTCATCATACCGATGCAGTATTCTGCTCCGGTACCTGCGGCTGAGAAGCACATATACACTTTTCCGTCCCGTTTTAATACAGAGGGACCCTCGTCCACGTTAAAACGGATACGCTCCCAGGCGTACTCCGGAACAGTAAGCACCTGCGGCTCCGAAGTCAGCTTCCACGGTTCATCCGGGTCGATGGTTGCGATCAGCAGACTGGAATTTCCAACGGATTGTGCCCAGATTACATAGTGCTGTCCGCCCGCCTCAAAGTGTGTCATATCCAAGGAGAAGTTTGTAAATGACAATGCATCTCCACTGGACGCTTCCATTCTCTGCACACTCCAGGATGCAGGATCCATTGGATTGCCGCCTTCTTTACATACAAGGATATGGGGACGAATGCCAAATGCGTTATTCTTTTCTACGCTTCCTGTGAAGAATACATACCATCTGCCGTTTATCTGGTGAATTTCCGGCGCCCATATATAGCGGTATACGCCCTCTGCAGCGCTCCAGTTCCAGATAGAGACTTCTTCCGCTGTCTGCAGGCCTTTGATGGTTTTAGCTCTTCGCAGTGTCACACGGCTGTACCCGTTGGAGTCACCCCCGCCGTTCATTGGATAAGATGCCGTAAAATAGTAATACCCGTCATCTCCCTTGGTAATCCATGGATCTGCCTTAGACTCAATAAACGGATTGTCATATTCAGGGTACCCCACCTTACCAGTTACAGTATAGGAACCATCCTGTTTATAGTTTACACTGGAATCATCCCAGGTAACAGGGATCTCTGCATTGGACCCGTCACTGTAGGATGCGTCCACAGACTGAACGGTATCCGGTAATTTACCCTCTTCTGCCTGAACGGTTACTGAAGATGGAAGACTGCTGACTCCTGTGTTTACAACGGGGGCCAGTTTCTTAACTACTCTATCATATTCTTCCTGGTTTACCTCCAGCACGTTGCCGGCATTTGCTCCGTCCGGTATGGCAGCCTCAACACGCTCCTTATCTCTTCCCTGTATTTCAACGGGAGCAGAGGCTGTTTTCAGATCTGCGGATGTGTTCTGATAGGTTTTCTCTCCATCTGTCCAGGTAATGATATATTTCTCACCATCCCACTCACATACCGGTTCCAAAACCTTCTTATCCGTATTCAGATCTAATTTCGATTCGTTGTTAAAAAGAAGCAGGTCTTCTGAGTCAAATACATATATGTAGCTGTAGTTATTATTATTGGTCGCCGCAAATGCATAGCTTCCGTCTGCCTTTCTGAAAAGATACGGTGATAAAATTCCATTCAAAGCATCTTTATTATCCGTAAAGCAGATACCGGAATCGTAATTCAGAGCACTGTAGGTACTGCCGTCCTGGCTGTATCCCATATGCAGGCTGTTTGCAAGGGCCGCTTTATTCTCACTGCTGGTATCGGAAAATCCTTTTTTGTCCTTCGATCCAGTGTAAGAAAGCAGGTATCCGTAAGGTTTCTGAAGGACTACGGCCGGAAAATCTTTATGTGCAGTTACGTCACCCAGGGTAATTTCCGCCTTCAGAGTAACATTCTTATCACCGTCTTCCGGTCTTGTAACCTTACCGTCATCTCCGATATAGTCTGGGCTGTCCGATGTCCATGTAACCGTGGCACCATTGGCAGCAGCGGCAGGCAGAGTGAGATCCTTGGTCACGTAGTACGTTCCAATAGAGAGATCTTTTACTGCTGCCACCAGATCTCCCTCAGGATTGTTGTACTTCACGGTAAGCGGAAACTCTTTTGTTACGGATTGCCCCTTTAATGTCAGGGTAGCTGTCAGCGTTACATTAACATCCTGGTCTGACGGTCTGTTTACCTTTCCGTCATTCGTAATATACTCTGTTTTATCAGATTCCCATGTAATAGAAGACTTATACACAGATCCAGCATTTGGAAGACTGATATCCCCTCTGATTTCCGTTGTGGGAAGGGTTAATGCTTCCTTATCCTTATTGAGCATTTCCAGGATAATCGATTCATCCGCTGTTTCACTGTAGTCTTCTATAATTTCATCCTCTGTTAAGGCCTTTGTATATACTCTAACATCCTTAACGCCGCCCTTATAGTACTTATCCGGATAGGAAGATCTTCCAATGTATCCTGCCAGATTGCTTCCGAATTGGGAAACAGGCCTGTTAGTCTCTACCGTGCCGACCTTTACACCATTGTAATATCCTGTGATAGAATCCTTTGTAATAACTGTGGAATAATAGGTCCAGTTTTCACCTGTAGCGGGTCCTGCAATTCCCTGAGAGGCATTTGTGGGCGATATCCCGTACTCCGTGGTCCAGGGTGAACTGCTGTTGCCGTTTGTAACAACTGATTTCATAAGTCCTGCCGGGTTGCATGGATTAAACAGCCAGTACTGTCTGGGGTAGTTTTCTGTAGTTCCGAAGAACATAGCTGCGTAATCCCCATTTTTTGTCTCGTTTTTAAGCCAGAAGGAGATTGTCAGGGTATTCCGCCCGTCAAACATCCCGGTTGGCATCTGTACATATGCTGCTCCTGATCCATTGGCACCGCCGGGAAGAGTTAATGTTCCATCGGTTATGCCGGCATTTTTTCCATGAATTGTACCATCGTTTCCATTTCCTGAGGTATCCGCAACAGTACTTCCGTCTGTCGCTGTCCCGTCGGCAAATTCATAGTGAAGGAGAAGGCTTTCCTCTTTTGTAAGCTCAGCCTGTGCCTTTACGGTAACAGGAAATTCTTTTGTCGTACTTGCGCCGAGAGTTCCATATGCAATGGTAGCAGTAAGTACCGCAGATTTATCCCCTTCCTCGGAAGGAGCCCTGTGGATGGTACCGTCTGCCTCTACCACAGATGCATCACTGGTCTCCCATGTGATGGAAGAACCATAATTCCCTGCATCCTGAAGCACCAGATCCTCCACAACAGCGTCCAGTCCTCCCATGGTCAGCTCAGAGGCATCCAGGTTTACGATACCCTGATCGTACTCTGCCTGTACCTCTTCGTCTGTAAGCTCATCGGTATATACTTTGACATCTCTGACTCCGCCTTTGTAAAGTTTGTCCGGATACAGAGATTTTCCGATGTAAGATACCAGATCGCTGCCAAAGTCACTGGCGCTTCTTCTTAAACTTACCGTACCTATATTTTCTCCGTTATAGTATCCGGTAAGTGTATCTGCAGTAATAACCGTGGTGTAAAGACCCCAGTTGTTGTCAGTAGTGGGTCCTACTATTCTTTCTCCGGTTGAGTCTTTGTTTGTGGTAAAACCAGCTTCATGGAGATAAGGCATTCCATCCTGTGCTACCTCGTCTGTAAGCGCAGTCTTTAAGGCCCCCTGCTCTAGATTACACGGATTTAAGATCCAGTAGTGAAGGGGCATGCCATTTACAAGTTCCTTGCTGCCGAAAAACATAGCTGCATAATTTCCCTTGCCGGTATCGTTTTTCAGCCACAGAGAAATGGTCAGGGTATCCTTTCCGTCAAACATTCCTTCCGGCAGTTCTACATATGCGGCATCACTCCCGTTATCGCCGCCCGGAAGGGTTAGAGTACCGTTAGAAATCTGTGCACGATTTCCCCTGATGACACCATCGTTGCCGTTCCCTGTGACATCCTCGATCAGCTGGCCGTCTTCGGCCGATGTTCCCGAGAAGTCATAATGCAAAAGCGGAGTCTTTTCAGGCTCCGCTTTTACTTCCAGAACAGTTCCCAGCATATCTGCCGGTATACTGCCCAGCACCAGAGCGAAGGTCAGCAACAATGCAATGATACGTTTGACTTTACTCTTCTTCATTTAATTTCCTCCTTTTTCTTTATAATATTTATATTATAAAAGTTGTATGGAGGGTGATTAAATGATGTTTTATATCCACTTTGTTGGATATTTTTCGCTCTTTTATTTTTTGTATTGCTTTTATGAACTTTGTTGGATATCTTATGGAATAAGTGTGTTTTCTTATGTATTTCTTGCCTGCAGCAATTTTAGCTTGTCCGTCCGTTTCAGCCGCTTTATGGCGTATTCCCTGCTCATTGCTTCCTCTTTTGTAGGGAACTCTTCCACGTAAACAAGTTCTACCGGACGCCTGGTCCTGGTATATTTGGCACCCTTTCCCGCATTGTGATCCGCCACTCTTTTTTCCAGATTGTTTGTCCAACCCGTGTATAGGGTTCCGTCTTCACACCTAAGTATATAAGTATAATTCATGGTACTGCTCCTGTACTATGTATATGTAAGATTTTGCAAACAAACTGTCTGCAAAATCTATCAGATTTATATAAAGCAACCGGAGGAGAAAAAGGTACTCTACCCAAAAAACAAACAACAAATAGTAAAGCTGTGAAAAACCGGCTGCTAATATTGGTATATGATTGCTCACATAGTATATTATACTCTATTTATCCAATCCTGTGCAAATCCTAAGGCAAATACATTACAGGATCAATTGGTGTTCCGTCTTTTGACATCTCAAAGTAAAGATTGCTTCCTTCTACGCTGTAGTACTTCGTTGGTTCACTGATGTATCCGATAACGGAACCGCTTGCCACGGTATCCCCCTCTTCATACGGAACTTCCTTTAACTGTCCATAGACAGCCTGGTAACCATTACCCATATCCATGGTAAGGGTAGTACCTGTCTCTTCATTGGTTGTGATTGACAATACCTGGCCGTTGGCTGCTGCCAAAACCGGTGCATTTACATCTGAGGAAATAACAATTGCAGGATTGTATTTATACTCGTTTAATGTTGGGAAATAAACAGTTTTGTCCATGCTGTAATCCAATAATACATCCCCGTTTAACGGCCACTCCATAAGAGAAGACTCAGAGAAATTAATTTCCGGAGCTTCTGCCTCTACATTCTCTGTGGCTGCACTTTCATTTGCTGCATTGTCCTGTGCTTCCGGATTTTCCTGTGTATTCTGTTCTGCCTGCGCATCCTCTGCTTCTGGTGTATTCTGGTCCGGCTGGTCCTCTACTTCTTTTGTTCCTTCTACATTCTCTGTCCCGGATTCCTGGCTTTCCTCTTCCTGCATATCCTGGCTGTCATTAGCCGCCAGTTCTTCTCCGTCTGTGTCTTTTGTTTCTTCCGCTAAACTCTGTTCCTTCTTCGTATTGGTACTCCCTGTCTTATAAACACCCACACAGGTGGCAACAATAGCTACCAACAGTACACTGCTAACAACAATACGAATCATTTTTTTACTGTTCATCATATTCTTCACCTCAACTTATAGTCAATTGTTGTAACTATAGGGTTTCCAGAATATGTGAAAGTATTCATTATTTTCTTAATTCTGACCAATTACTGTTTTTACATCCTGAATTTCCAAATCCGGGAAAAAATATGTAATAATTTCCTCGTAATTCTTTCCCTCTTTTCCCATCTGATCTGCGGTATACTGACTCATTCCCATTCCATGGCCGATTCCCTTGCACAGAAAGCGAATCTTCTCCCCCAGATCCTGCACGGTAAAACAAGAGGATGTAAGGCCCAGGGCATCTCTCAGCTCCTCACCCTGGAATTCCTGGTTTCCCACCTGAATCTCCAGGACATAATCTGTGCTGTCTGTTTTTATGATTTTTACGGGTTCCTCTTCCGAATCCCCCCATGCAAACCCTGGGTATTTCGTTTTCAGCTTCTCTTCTATTTCCTCAGAGGTAAAGTAAAAACCTTTTAAATAGTCTTCACTGTCAATGTCAGCGCCGGTATCTACAGAGGGCACATACGCATAAGTATCACCCAGAACCTCTTTTCCGTCCCTGGTCTTACCCCCGCTCAGTCTGCAGTAGGGAATATCTGTAAGTTTCCCCTGATTACAGAGGATTTTTCCTTCCGTCTCCTGTACCGCCTCCTGATAGTTTTGAAAACGTTCCAGAAAATCATCATCCATTTTATTTTCTTTTAACTGATCCACCGCATGTTTTATTTCTCCGGAAACAGCTCCCTCCTCTAATTGTGTATAGAGGTTGCTCCGGGATACTATGGCCTGCGCCTTGATCGCCTCTTTCGAATAGTTCCATGGGATTTCCATAGCCACAATAGCCGGGAGGTAGTCTTCCACCTCCACTTCTTTTATAATAGGACATGCTTCTCTCCCCGATATGAGAGCGGTAATTAATAAGGGGAGAAGGAGAATGATCAGCAGTAAACTTATGATAAGCTTGATATTTTCTTTCATATCATATCCAAAGATGTGTTCTTACATACTATATGAGAGAATGTTTGTCTTAAATGATAGTTTTGTGTATGTGAAGTTCGCGGTTATACAGGCGGGGGCATATATTTTATGCTTCTATTTTTTAAATATAAAAACTGGAATAGGCGGATGGTTGCCCCGGTTATAATAGGTATTCACTATCACAAGATACCTCCGGCTGTCCAGCCGCCTTAATTCTTCTAAGATTGCATCTCTCTCCTCAAAGCCTGTATCCCCTCCGCTATATATGCAAAGGCTCATCAATCCGCCCTCCTTTAGTATGTCCAGTCCTGTGCGTATGGCTCTTACGCTGGTATCCGGTTTTGTGGCCATGGCGTGATTACCCCCCGGTAAATATCCAAAGTTAAAACAGATGCAGTCCGCCTTTTCTTTCCCAATGTACTGCTCCATATTTGCATGGCTGTCAAGGATAAGCTGCGCCCTGGCTGTCAGCCCGCGCTGTTCCAGAAGTTTCCCTGTCCTTTCGACTGCCATCTCCTGAATGTCAAAAGCATAAACTTTCCCCTTTTCTCCTGCCAGTTCACAGAAAAAGGCCGTATCATAGCCATTTCCCATAGTGGCGTCTATATAAATACCTTCTCTTTGCACCTGGCTTTTTATTATCTCATGGCACCATTCGGTTATCTGGTACGACTTCATCATAGTGCTGCCTCTCCCTTCCTGCTATAAATTTGCTGCCTGCCTCAGTATAGCACAGGCACTATTCTTTTTATAGTAGTGATACTATTGTTTGAACTCTATGTTATAATTAGGATACTGTGCACCCCCCTCGCACAACTGGGGCGCCTGAACAGTACCCTGATTAGAATCTGTAAGAAATCCGTAAGAAATTTATTCATAAATTCGTAAGGCCTATCCCATAAACTAAACGTAGGCTCAAAGGAGGAGAGAACATGAGGGAATGCGTACTCGTGGTTGACGATGACAGAGAAATTGTAAAGGCTATATCCATTCTTTTGGAAAAAGAAGGCTTTCAGGTAATTAAGGCCTACGACGGTCTGGAAGCCCTGGAAAAAATTGCACAATATCCCATACAGATTATTCTCATAGACGTTATGATGCCTAAGCTGGACGGCTTGTCAGCGATTTTGAGGATCCGGGAAAGACGTAATCTGCCCATTATAGTACTGAGTGCAAAAAGTGAAGAGACAGACAAAGTGCTAGGACTCTCCATGGGAGCAGATGACTATGTGACAAAGCCTTATAATCCCCAGGAACTTACGGCAAGAGTAAAAAGTCATCTGCGGCGTTACACCAGACTTGGAGACGTACATGCCACTCAGATTTCCAATCGCTATGAAAATGGGCGCCTTCTGTATAACGCAGAGGAAAGAGTTCTGTATGCAGACGGGGATCCGGTAAGACTGACTGCTACCGAGACTAAAATTATTGATCTGCTGATGCGCAATCCGGGACGAATCTTTCCGGCAGAGGAGATTTACCAGAGAGTATGGGAGGAGGCTTCCTTTGCCCCTGAGAATACTGTAATGGTTCATATCCGCCGTATCCGGGAAAAAATTGAACTGAATCCGAAAGAGCCAGAATATTTAAAGGTGGTGTGGGGAATTGGATACAAAATGGAAAAAATGTAAATTAGTTATAAGCTATGCGTCCTTTGTTGCGGCATTATGTCTGCTGCTGGCTGTGCTTCTCATGGGATCCGGCCTCTTGGCTGCAATGAAGAGCATTGCTATAAGTCCTGCTGACGCATTCCAGGGAGATTATCAGGATACAAAGGCATTTCGGCAGTATATCAGTTATCGCCTGGAGGACTTTATTATGATGGCAGCCGGAGGCAGCCCCGGTGCATCCGTAGGAACTGCATATGCTTCAGACACTGGTGTATCTGTCTCTTATACACAT
>ENA-UAPG01000521-UAPG01000521.1-human-gut-metagenome-genome-assembly--contig:-NODE-521-length-12478-cov-12.197698_pt1 | contig 12478 bp, 8 predicted proteins | sample MGYA00243478_ERZ654573 | MGnify/ENA primary metagenome ERZ654573 (study PRJEB26926, sample SAMN06164711) | human gut metagenome | biome: ENVO:00009003; feature: ENVO:2100002; material: ENVO:00002003... | reverse complement strand
ACTAAGTTCATCGCCAGTGGGCTCTTCACTAAGTGTCTGGGGCAGGTGGATCTTCTGACCGCTCCGCGAAACATCGTTTTCCGGTTCCCCTCCCCCTCCGGCCCTGCTCTGCCCCTCCTCCTTCCCCTGATTTTGGCAGCGGTAGGATGCGACGGTAGGATATAGCGGTAGGATGCGACGGTAGGATATAGCGGTAGGATGCGACGGCAGGATATAGCGGTAGGATGCGACGGCAGGATACAGCGGTAGGAAGCGGCGGTAGGATACAGCGGTAGGAAGCGGTGGCAGAATACAGCTGTAGGATACAGTGGTAGGATGCAGCGGTGGGATGTAGCGGTAGGATGCTGCATAGGAAGCGGCGGTAGAGCGGTAGGATGTAGCGGTAGGAATCAGCGTAGGATGCGGTGGTAGGATATAGCGGTAGGATACAGTGGTAGGATGCAGCGGTAGGATGCGGTGGTAGGATGTAGCGGTAGGATGCAGCGTAGGATACAGTGGTAGGAAAGGGATTTAGTGGTAGGATGTGGATGGATTGAGTTTGGGTTGGCGAGGTAGATGGGATGAATAAGGTTTTAGGGAATAAGAGGAGTATTGCGGTGTTTGTGTTGCCGGCTTTTTTGATTTATGCGGTTTTTGTGTTGGTGCCGATTGGGTATAATGTGTATGTTAGTTTCCTGCAGACGGATTTGATGAGTCCTAGTAAGTTTGTGGGGTTGAAGAATTATGTAAACTTGTTTCGGGACTCTACTTTTACGGGGGCTTTGAGGAATAATATTTTGATGGTGATTGGGTCGCTGATCGCGCATTTGCCGTTGGCGCTGTTGTTTGGGAATATTTTGTTTCAGAAGATTAAGGGGAGCCATTTTTTTCAGACGGTGTTTTTTTTGCCGAGTGTTATCTGCGGGGTGGCAGTGGGGCTGACCTGGACGTTTGTGTATAACTCGGAGTTTGGGCTGCTCAATAAGTTTTTGGAAGTGATCGGTCTGGAGAGTCTGCAGCATGTGTGGCTGTCGGATAAAAATCTGGCACTGTTTTGTATCATTGTGGTTGTTATGTGGCAGTTTGTCGGGTATCACATGATCATTCAGCTTGCGGCTATGAAAAATATCCCGGCCTCTTATTATGAGGCGGCGGAGATTGACGGGGCTAGTAAATGGGTGCAGTTTAAGAGTATTACCTTTCCATTGATCAAGCCTATCTTGAAGGTGGATGCGGTACTGATCATTACAGGTTCCCTGAAATATTATGATCTGATCGCGGTTATGACCGGAGGCGGGCCAAATCATGCTACGGAACTTATGTCAACCTATATGTTTTATCAGGGGTTCAGGACGCTGAAGTATGGGTATTCCGCAGGGATTGGTGTGATCCTGCTGATCTTATGTATGTGTTCTGTGCTGCTGTCAAATTTGGTGTTCCGTTCGGAACCTGTTGAATTTTAGGAGGAGGGCGGAAAGATGAAAGTATCGGCAAAGGATAAGGTTTTTCTTGTACTGAAATATGTTGTGCTGGGGATTTTTACCGTTCTGTGTCTTTATCCTCTTTTGTGGCTGTTTTTGAGTTCCTTTAAGACCAATACGGAACTGTATGCCAATCCTTGGGGGCTGCCGGAGCAGTTCAGGCTGGATAATTATATCCAGGCCATAACAGAGGGGCACATTTTGCAATATTTCGGCAACTCTGTTATTATTGCAGTATCGGCCGTTTTGGTGGCAGTTGTGTTGAGCAGTATGGTGTCTTACGCCATCACAAGAATGCAGTGGAAGCTGTCTAAGCTGACGCTGAATGTATTTTTGCTGGGGATGATGATCCCGGTGTATGCCATGGTGGTTCCCTTGTTTTCCATGTTTAACAGGATGGGGCTTTTGAATACACATTTGGCGGTAATCATACCGCATATTGCGATCGCTTTTCCAATGGCTATTTTTATAATGACAGGATTTATGGGGTCTCTTCCCAAGGAGATGGAGGAGGCAGCGGTTATGGATGGGTGTAATATCTACCAGATATTTTTTAAGATCATTATGCCTATTTCAAAATCGTCGGTTGTGACGGTGGCGGTTGTGACTTTTATTAATATATGGAATGACTTGCTGCTTCCGCAGATTTTCCTGACGGATTCGTCCAAGATGACGCTCCCGGTGGGGCTGACAGAATTCCAGGGTCAGTATGCAACGAATTATGTGGCGGAGATCGCAGCAGTGATCATAACCATAATACCCAGTATCATTGTGTACATATGGCTTCATAAGCACATTATGGAGGGCATGGTAGCCGGGGCGGTCAAGGGATAGAGGAGGAGACATGAATTTACTGGTTGCGGATGATGAGATGGCGATACGGAGGGGGATGTTGTCCCTCCCATGGACAAGTATTGGCATTGAGGAAGTATATGAGGCGGAAAATGGACTGCAGGCAAAGGATATCCTGCGGCAAAAACGGGTGGACATTATAATCAGCGATATTAAGATGCCCGGACTTACAGGATTAGAGCTGGCCGAGTATGTGAAGGAGTATGATTTGGACACGGCAGTGATACTTCTGACAGGATTTTCTGACTTTTCCTATGCCCAGAAGGCAATCAGAAATGAAGTTTTTGACTATATGCTAAAGCCGCTGCGGCCTAAGGATATTCTGGAGACCGTGTCAGGTGTTATGAAGCGGCTGGAGCAGAGACGCTATCAGAAAAATGTAGTGCGCAGGTATGAGACCGACGCGGACAGCGTGGATCTGGGTGACCAGATACGGCATCATTTCAGAGGCATCAATACACAGTGTATGGATATCCTGCAGGATATGGCCCAGAGCTTTACGCAGGATATCACATTGAATTCCATTGCGGATACCTATCATTTCTCACCTGCGTATCTCTCCAGAATGATCAAGAAGGAGACAGGGTACTCTTTCAGCGAGATCTTAAACAGTATGCGTCTTGCAGAGGCAGTGTGGCTGCTCAGGGAAGACCATGTGAAAATCGGGCTGCTGTGTGAAAAATCAGGGTTTCGGGATGCCAGATATTTCAGCCAGGTGTTCAAAAAAGCGTTTGGATGCAGTCCCGGCGAATTTAGAAAAAATGCCGGACAGCAGAAAAACCACAGTATTAAGAGTATACTGGAACTGATTCAGGAGAAGAAATGAGATTACTCTTTGGCAGGTCTGCGCAGCTTGGAAGCAGCAGAGGTATCCGGAGGCATGTGATGACAGAAAAAAGAAAGCGGAAGCTGAGGATCACGGGGATCAGAAAAAAGATGCTGTTTGTATTTGCTGTGCTTATTACAATAACAGGTGCGGGCATCTCTGTTTTTTCTGCGGCAGTTTTCAAGCAGGGATACGGCAAGATTTCTAAAGTGTATCTCCAGGATGTAACACAGCAGACTACCAACAATCTTGAAAATATGATTCAGACTATAGAGGACATTAATATTCAGATCCTCTCCAGCGCTGTGATCCAGGAGCAGCTGGAGATTGTAAACGGGCAGGAGATGGAGCCTTACAGTATCCGGAACATCAGCAAGATCGTGGAGCGGGAGCTGGAGACAAACGCCCTGTTCAGTTCCGATGTGGTTTCACTGAGTGTTATCTCAAAGAGCGGTCTGGAGTTTTCCGTAAAAAAGATCACAGGGCGCGGGACTGACCTTGCCTTTTTGGAGGGAGATATCTATAAGGCCAATGGGACCACCCTTTGGGGACTGGTGGGACCTGACAAGGATATCTGTATTGCCAAGGCGATTCTGGATCTGACCACTATGAAGCCCATCGGATATATTAATATTGTTTACGAGAGGGAGTATTTCGGTGACATTGTAAAGGATAATTCCACGGAATACTCGGGCGCGTCATATGTGGTGGACCGGGATGGGATCATAGTTGTCACCAACCATGAAAAATATCTGGGCACCCGTTTCCCCGTGGCCATCGAGGCGCTGAGGGAAACGGACACATCCAGATATGATATATTAAATGATACTAATTCTTTCTATTATGTGGGAAACGAGATGCCAAATGGCTGGACCCTTGTGGAAGCGGTATCGGTAAAGGAGTTCTATAAAAATACATACAGAGTCATAGGGCTGACAGGCATTTTTCTTCTGGGGATCTTGATCCTAAGTTTTTTCTCTATCAATATGGCTACAAAACATATTGCCAGACCCACCCAGGACCTGCTGGAGAGTATGAAGCTGTTCGGAAAAGGAAACCTTTCCCACAGGGTGGAGGTAAAGACCACGGACGAGATTGGTCAGATAGGCAGCGAATACAACCGTATGGCCGAAAATATAGAGACTCTGATCGAAAAGGTCTACAAGATGGAGATCACCCAGAAGCAGGCGGAGATAGATTTTTTATGTATGCAGATCAATCCCCACTTTCTCTACAATACACTGGATACCATCAGCTGGATGGCTATTATGCAGGGAAACCTGGATATTTCGGAGATGACCATATCTCTGGCGGATTTACTCAGAGCCATGATCAAGAAGGACAGGTTTGTCACAGTGGAGGAGGAGATGAAGACCGTGAAGGATTATCTTCTGATACAGGGGCAGCGGTTCGGGGATAAGATATCTGTCCTTTATGATGTGGATGAACAGGCTTATCCCTGTCAGGTCCCCAATTTCATTCTTCAGCCGCTGATCGAAAACGCCATCATCCATGGGCTGGAACCAAAGCTGGAAAAAGGGATGCTCTGTGTGCGGATCAAACTGGAAAAGGACACCGTAGTATTCAGCATAGCGGATGACGGCGTGGGCATGAGCCGGGAAGAAATACGGGAACTCTATGAAAAATGTGAGATGAATGAGACCAATCAAAATATAGGGCTTAAAAATGTTTACCGCAGACTTATCCTGTGTTATGGTGAAAGCAGCAGGCTTCATATAGAGAGTGAGAAGCACAGGGGAACGAAAATTAATTTTATTCTGCCCATGATGATCAAGGATAACAGTTCAGACAAGCCTGAACTGTTATGATCAAGGGGCAGCAGCAGGAGGAAAACTAAATGAGAAATACGCAGAATTTCAAATGGGACGGCCTGTCCCTTGGAACTTGTTATTATCCGGAGCACTGGGACGAAAGCCTGTGGAGGGAAGACCTTCAGAGAATGAAGGCAAATGGTATTTTTACCATACGGATCGCGGAGTTCGCGTGGAGTAAGATTGAACCCCGGGAAGGGGAATTTACCTTTGGATTTTTTGATTCATTCCTTGATGTGGCTGAGGAGGAAGGGATGAAAGTCATATTCGGCACCCCCACAGCCACACCCCCGGCCTGGCTGACACGAAAGTATCCGGAAGTCCTGAACTGCCGTCTGGACGGTACGCCTTTCAGGCATGGGATGAGAAGACATTATAATTATAACTCTCCGGTCTATCAGAAGCTGTGTGCCGTTATTGTGGAAAAGGCGGCAGAACATTATGGACAGCGCCCCTGTATTGTGGGATGGCAGATCGACAATGAGATCAACTGCGAGGTGGATGTCTTCTATTCAGAGAGTGATACGGCAGCGTTTCGGATATTTCTGAAGGAAAAATATCAGACCCTTGACGCCCTCAACCGGGCCTGGGGGACGGTGTTCTGGAATCAGACGTATACAGAGTGGGAGGAGATTTATGTGCCGCGGCCTACGGTACATGACTCCACCAACCCCCATCAGGTGTTGGACTACACACGCTTTGTATCGGAAAGCGCAGTCCGGTTCTGCAGACTGCAGAGTGACATTATCAGGAAATATAAAAAACCCCAGGATTTTATCACCACAAACGGCATGTTTGGAAATCTGGATAATCATAAGATGCAGGATGAATGTCTGGATGTATATACTTATGACTCCTATCCTAATTTTGCGTACTGTCTGTGTGAGGACCCAAAACATTCCGATGACCTGAACGACAGGAAATGGAGCAGAAATCTGGCGGAGGTGCGGTCCATCTGCCCCCATTTCGGCATTATGGAACAGCAGTCCGGGGCCAACGGATGGAATACCCGCATGGAGGCCCCGGCTCCCAAGCCGGGACAGATGATGCTCTGGGCCATGCAGAGTATTGCCCATGGGGCAGATTATGTGAGCTTTTTCCGCTGGAGGACCGCTGTCATGGGAACCGAGATCTACTGGCATGGAATCCTGGATTATGACAACAGGGACAACCGGAAGCTGTCTGAACTGAACAGGATATGGAAACGAACAGAGGCCATAAATGAGATGGCAGGGGCCAAGTATCAGGCGGCTTTTGGACTGGTGCGGGATTACGACAATATCTGGGATGCACAGCTGGATGCCTGGCATATGCGGTTTGCCAAGAAAAGTGAAAAGGAAATATTCACGGCATCACAGATAAACCATACGCCTATGGATATGGTTTATCTCCTGGAAGGGACAGATGTGGAAGAGCTGCTTGCATATCCGGTACTTATTTATCCTCATCCCCTGATCCTTACAGAGAGAAGAGCAGAGGTTCTGAAACAGTATGTGGAGGCAGGCGGATGCCTGATTCTGGGATGCAGGACAGGGCAGAAGGATGAGACAGGAAAATGTGTGATGCAGCCAATGCCCGGTCTGCTCCGGTCCCTGACACAGACGGATGTGAAAGAATACACGTTTGTGGGTCCGGCGGATGACGCCGTTTACATGGAGTGGGAAGACAAACAGGTGGAAACAGGGCTGTTTAACGATATCCTGGCAGTCACGGGTCCGGATGCCAGGGTGCTGGCAAAATACAGCTCCAACTATTACGAAGGCCGCCCCGCATTGGTGGAGACAGCCTGCGGCAAGGGAAAGGTCCTGCATTTTGGCGGTACTTTTACCCGGGATAATGTAAAAGGATTTTTGGACCATACAGGGGTGCTGGAACCCTTTGAGGAACTGGCAGAAGTACCAAAAGCCTGTGAGATCGCCATGAGGGTGAAAGAGGGCAGAAAATATCTCTTTGTCCTGAATTATGACAAGGAACCTCAGAAGATCGTACTCAAACTACCAGTCATGGACATGGATACAAAAGATGAAGTACAGGGAAGCGTAATGCTGAATGCATACGGGACCAAGGTTTACCGAATCTTTTAACAGACAGAACGCAGAAGGCCTCCGGGATACGTGGAGCGCCTTCTGCGTTTTTCTATGGTGCTCCGTCATGGCCTGGACGGTTCTGTCCGTTTTTGCTAATAAGATTGAATCTTAATCCGCAAAAAGCTATAATGGTAATAAAGACAAAGAATGTCAGCGGATTCGGGGGATAAGTATATGGAGTTATCGGACAGGCATTACAAAACGAAAAAGAAATATAAGTATCCCGCGAAAAGCCGCAGAATCTGGATCATTATCTCTGTACTTTTAATATCCTGCTGTGTCCTGGATATGTTCTACTATAAAAAAATACAGGACGGTCTTCTGGAACAGACCTACAGTGATCTGCAAAAGGAGAGTAATGTTGCCCGGAGCAATCTGGAGAGCCGTCTGCAGGCAAAGCAGGAATGGCTGGAGATGATCGCGGCATTCTGTGATGTGCCTGACGGCTCCGGAAACGAGAACTGGTGGAACAAAACAAAGCAGTTCTGTACCGGGGACTACAGGCTGGAAATCGGAGATACAGAAGAGAATATTTACTTTGGGGACCATCAGTCCGGTTATGTTGGGGATAAGCCATATTATCAAGAGCTCATAGCAGGAAAGAGAAGCATATCAGGAATCCAATCCATGGGATACCAGGGGCAGGACAGCATTGTCGTGGGGGTTCCCATTCTGCGGGACGGTAAAGTACAGGGCGCGGTATGCGCGGAATATACGGTGAACAGCCTGGGAAAACTTATAAACAGTTCGGAAATGAGCCGATACGGAGCCAATCTGGCGTTTACCGCGGAGGGGATCATGGTAGCATCCTATTCCGGCATGGAAAAATTCGGGACAGTCTATGAGATGCTGGAGACCATGGAATATAAAAAACGGGGGGAGGTAGCCCGGCTGCGGAAAAATATTGAGGCTGGGGAATCCGGATATCTGGTCTATCATAATGAAGGCAGAATGCGGCTGTTCTATTACCAGCCTGTGGGAATCAGGGACTGGTACATTGCATCCCTTGTTGTGACAGACAGTTATGAGAAGATTTTTAATGAGCTGAGAAGCATGTCCATCATTATTCTGCTGGCTACCACAGCCCTGATCATGACAGCGGCCATCCTTACAGCCTATGCTCTGAAGGTCAGGCGAAAGGAAATAGAAAAGGTGAAAAAAGATGCTCTGACCGGAGTTTTCACCAGAGAGGCGGCAATACAGGTCATACAAAGAGAGTTTGCCAAAAAAGGCGGGGGAAGCTACAGGGTATGCATGTTTCTGGATATAGACCACTTTAAAGAGATCAATGACACGTATGGACATGATGCAGGGGACAGAGTTCTGATCGAAACAGGAACCATACTTAGAAAGTGTTTGAGAAATACTGATATTGTCAGCAGATATGGGGGCGATGAGTTCTGTATCTGGGTCTATGGAGATGTGGACAGTACAGTCCTGGTAAACATTGCAAACAGGATACTGGGGGAATACCGTCAGGCCGGGACCGTGAGTGTCAGTATCGGAATCGCGGCGGCAAAACAGGGGGATACTGACTATCAAACCGTCATAAAACGGGCAGACCAGGCTTTGTACAAGGCGAAACGACAGGGCAGAAACCAATATGTTTTGGATTATTCCAAATAGGACCAGCCATTTAAAGCGTAAAAAGGCATGAGATCAGCAGTTCTGATCCCATGCCTTTTTTGTCTGAAGGAAAAATTTGCCTAACTTGTCCGCTTTACAAGAAAAGGTTGTTATGATACTTTGGGTAAAGATGGTGTACAGGGCAAAAAATATTGCCGGAAGAAGGATACAGAGGTGAAACGTATGAGAAAGAAACAGGGCTTGTTTGTTCTGCTGACAATTCTTTTGTCTCTTGCAGGATGCGGAGGCAGGGTAGAGAAGGGCGGGGGGCTGGTGCAGTCAAAGGAACAGACAACAGAAGAGAAGACGGAGCTTGCCGTATTTTATTCGGGGGAGGATGCCAGGAGGATCTCCGTTATGGAGGAGCTGTGCGAGAAATTTATGGAGGAGAACCGGGATATCCGGCTTATAAGTGAGCACTCCGGAAGCGGCATTTATTCAGAGACACTGAAAGCAAAAGAGGCGGCAGGGGAGTTTCCCGACATTTTTGAGATCCAGGACCCCTATACCTTCGCGGAGGCAGGAAAGCTGGGGGTCATTTCAGAGGATGTGGGAAAACTGGTGGAACAGCCATTTACCATTGAGGGGGAAATCTTTGCCGTACCTTTTTACAAGACATCATTTGGGATCATCTATAACCAAGTGATATTCAAGGAACTGGGACTTCAGGTGCCGGGAACATACGGAGAGTTTCTGGAAACCTGCAGAGCTCTGAAAGAGAGCGGCATCGCCCCTCTGGCGGCAGGCGGAAATCCTACAGAGACGGGGAAATACTGGCTGAACTATTATTTTCAGGTGAATCTGGCAAAAGGGGTCCCGGATTGGCAGAAGGAGAGAAATCAGGGGCAGGTGTCTTTTCAGGATGAAAATGTGAAAGAGATGCTCACAAAATATCAGGACATGATGAACGGAGAATATATGCTGGAGGATTCCGTAAATATGAACGAAAATCAGGTAATCCAAGCCCTGCTTAACCAGGATGCCGCAATGGTCCTCACAGAGCCGTCCATGGTGTCAAAAATATGGGAGGCATACCCATTGGCAGTGGAATCCGGGAAGAACACACTGGGGGAGGAACTGGAAGAGGACCCTTGTATGTTCCGTCTGGGCTGGTTCTTTCTCCAGGATACGGAGGGGGAACCTGTGGTTGTCAGCGAAAAAGGCGCCCAGTGGGCCATATCAGATACCTGCGGCAATGACCGGGAAAAGAACAGGGCAGCCATGAAATTCCTGGAATTTTGTTATCGGAAGGAGAACTACAGGAAGGTACTCCAGACCGTATACGCCATCCCTGCCACAAAGGAGAAGATCCTGTATCCGGCTCCGGCTGTGCAGCAGAGTTTTCTTGTGGATTACCGTTACGCAGACAAAAGTGACGTCTACCTTGGGAACGAGGATACACCGGAGAATTTCAAACGCAGTATGTACGATGTGTTTTATTCTGTGGCCACCGGCACCATGAGTGTGGATACTGCAGCGGAAAAACTGGATGAATATTGGGACAATGTGCCGGGAAGCTGGTGAGAAGAATATGAGAAGAAGAGAAAAAGGACAGCATTACCAGAGTCTTTTTGTGAAATCCGTTGCAGCGCTGATCTTGATCGGGATCGTTCCCCTGCTGATCATGGGTATCTCTATCTACAGTGCATACATGGATTCTCTGAGAGAGACGCTTCTGTCCAATATGTACCGCAGTGCCCTTTATGTGGGGAAAAACGCGGCAGACTTGTTTCAGGAGATGGAGGAGACGACCAAATATCTCTATAACTATAATATCACAGAATACGATTATCTCTACGAGCTGATGGAAGATGAAACGATCACACAGTCGCGCAGGGAGGCCCTGGTGAATGATGTGCTCAGGGATATCTTATACATGAACCAGCACATTGACCATGTATTTTTTATAACCCCTGACCGGGAAAGGTATTCCGTCATGCGTCCCCCGGAAGTGATGGTAAAAGAGAAGGAGATGGAAGCGTTCCATAGGAAAAACTTTCAGGAAGGGGATAAGCAGATGCGTCTGCTGCCCACTCACGACACCGGCTACTATTCGGATTCCAGTGATTTTACTGTGTCAAGAAATATTATGAACACCAGGACCATACAGTCTGCGGATGAGCAGGTGCTGGGCACGCTGTACATTGATGTGAGTGCTGCTTATTTTGACGGCATCATCAACGAGACAGACCTGGAAGAAGGCTGCCGGATGTATGTGATCGACCGAAAAGAGAAGGTCTTTGTCTACAGCCAAGAGAAGGAAAACACAGGCGAAAGCATTGGGAAGCTGGAGGAGTACCTGCCGGATATGGATGAGGATAAACAGTACATAAAGGCGGACGGCAATTACTTTATTTACAGACTCATACCGAATACGGACTGGGTTGTGGTGGAGGAGATCCCTGCATTTAATCTGGAAAACAGCTATCAGGAGATACAGACAAATATTTTGATCATAATCGGGTTCAGTGTTATCCTTCTGATGATCATTTATTTCTTCTATTCCAAGATGATGAACAAGCCTATACGCACGCTGAAGGATGCCATGGAGCAGATCCAGGACGGCGATCTGGACACCAGAGTGACTATAAAGTCCAACGATGAAGTAGGATTTCTTGCAAAGGGTTTGAATCAAATGACGGAAAACCTTCAAAATCATATCCAGCAGGTCTACATAGCGGAGATCAGGCAGCGGGACGCAGAGATTGAGGCCTTGAAAACACAGATACAGCCCCATTATCTGTACAATACCCTGGATGTTATCCGCATGACTGCCATCACCAACGATGACAATGTGACAGCAGAGATGATCGACAGTCTGTCAGGACAGCTCAAATACCTCATAGGAAATGCCAGGGATATGGTGACCCTTCAGGCAGAGATTGACAGCATACGCAATTATTTTAAGATCATCCGGATCCGTTATGACAACCGTTTTGAGCTGGAGATAAATATTGAGGAAAATCTTCTGGGTTTGGAGGTCCCCCAGCTTATTATCCAGCCGGTGGTGGAAAACGCGGTAAAGTATGGACTGAAACCCAAAAGCGGAACAGGGGTCATAGCAATTAATGCAAAAGAGGAGGACGGCTGTCTGGAGATCACAGTGATGGACAACGGTGTGGGCATGGAGCCGGAGCGTATGAAAACCGTGCAGGAGCGGCTGCAAAGCACGGAGACGGTCAAACACCCCAGAAGCAAGCGGGCAAGTCTGGGACTGAAGAATGTGTATGACCGCATTAAGCTGATGTTCGGGGATACTTATGGGCTTGAGATAAGCAGCTTTGAAAATATAGGAACTATGGTAAAATACCGGCTTCCCATCATAGACGGAAACACGCCGGCCAAGGAAGATCCAGGAGGAGAAAATGTTTAAGATCATAATTGCAGACGATGAGCCGGTCATTATCAGAGGGCTGAAGAAAATGATAAACTGGGAGCGCCTGAGTGCAGAGGTGATTGGGGAGGCTGCCAACGGGGAGGAGCTGCTGAAAAAGACAGAGGAGCTGAAGCCTGATATTATCATCTCTGATGTGGCTATGCCAAGAAAGACAGGTCTGGATGTTATCCGCCGGATCCGGGAGAACGGCTGGAAGATAAAGGTGATCTTTCTGAGCGGATATCAGGAGTTTGACTATGTGAAAAAGGCGATCAGCTACGAGGCTGTTGATTATCTTTTGAAGCCAGTAGGACAGGAGGAGCTGGAACAGTCTATTCTCCGCGCTGAAAAAATGCTGCGCACAGACAGCCCTATGGAATACTGGGAGGAAGAGAAGGACGATATGCAGACAGTATTCA
>ENA-UAPG01000513-UAPG01000513.1-human-gut-metagenome-genome-assembly--contig:-NODE-513-length-12601-cov-4.393273_pt1 | contig 12601 bp, 5 predicted proteins | sample MGYA00243478_ERZ654573 | MGnify/ENA primary metagenome ERZ654573 (study PRJEB26926, sample SAMN06164711) | human gut metagenome | biome: ENVO:00009003; feature: ENVO:2100002; material: ENVO:00002003... | reverse complement strand
CGTCGGCAGCGTCAGATGTGTATAAGAGACAGTTATAGGATTAAAATTTACAATTAATTGTGATTCTCCATTTGGATATAGTGAGGAAAAAACTCTTACACTTACAGAAAGTGAAAAGGAATATACTATTCAGAATGATACAGATGATTTAGAGAATTATATTTATCCTGTTATTGAGATTAACCCAAAAGACGATAAAGATATCACTCTGACAAATATTACAGACAACTTATCTTCTATCACGTTTAATCCCATAGGCGCAAATAATACAATTTATATTGATTGTCAGCGACTTACCATTAAGAACTATATAGGTTCATTAATTCCTCTTACTGATTTAAACATCTTAGATCCACAAAAAATATATTGGTTTAAATTGTTATCTGGACAAAACAAAATAAAATTTTCTGGTAATGCAACTGTCAAAATAAAATATAGAGAATATAGAAAGGTTGGTGCATATTAATGAATTATACAAATAAATATGCTGTCCAACAGTTTATATATATTGCACAGCCAGGAAAAAGACTTTTAGGTGTTGTTGGTGGAGTTGATTATTCAACTGCTCAGATTAATAAAAAAGGAAATAATACTGTTTCTTTATCTTTTGTTGCTTATGAATCTTTCAATGGTGAAAAAAGTGCGTGGTATGATTATCTTGATGAATTAATGGAAATTTTTGTGGATGGAATTTGGTTCATCATTAAAAATCCACCAGAAGTAAATCATGATGGAAAGATTGAAAGTAAAACCATCGAAGCTGAATCTTATGAAATTGGATTGCAGAATTATGATATTCAGCGTTTTAAAATTGGACAAGGCACAGAATCATCTTATGAAATGATGTTCCAATCTAAATATCCAAAAGAAAAATATCCTGATAAATATAAAAATGGTATTCCAACAGTAAAATTCTATAATCCAGATGAACCAGAATTATCATTGTTACATATTCTTTTACATCATGCAGGTTTAATTCCTTCAAAAAAAGTAATTGATAGCGATGGAAATGAAATTGATAATTGGGTAGATAATATTGCAGATTCTCCTTGGCAGATTGGTGAAATTGATACCATGCCTCGCCATATAGATAGTTCTGGACAAGAATTAGAAAATCCTACATATCTTCCAGAAGATTCTTATGCATTTGATATTGACAATTCAGATTTATATTCTGTTCTTACGCAGGATGTTTCAAATGCATTTTCTTGTATTTTTACATTTGATACAATTAATTGTAAAATTAATGCAACTTATGTAGACCATATTGGGAAAGATACAAATGTTTATATTGGTTGGCGCAATATACAGAATTCTTTAAAAGCTACACGCAAGGATGAATTATTTACTACTGTTACTGTATCTGGTGGCGAAGGAATTGATAATATTGTTTCAGTAAACTTTGGCGATACAGATATTGAGGATTATTCATATCTTCTTGAAGACGAAAGATATATTCCTACATCTTTAAAAGAAAAGTATAAAGCATGGGTAAAATATAGAGAATCTAAACGATTAGATTATATTAATCTTCAAAAAAAATATGTGGATGTACAGGAAAAAGCTACTGAGGTAAAATCAAGAGTTCCTATAGACGGATCAACAGAAGATTGGTCAAGTAAATCTATTAAAGATTTAATGCAGGCATATGACGATTATACTGCTTTGATTCGTGCTTATGAATCTGAATATATAAAAGAAGATGGAAGTTTTGATTTAGATGCTTTGAAAAAATCCGCAGATTGGGATAGATATGAACAGATTGTAAATTACATCCTTCCTACAATCATTAATAAACTTGTAAGCACAACAGATTCCGAAGCAAATAATATTAAAGAATCTCTTAAAGATTATGGTTCTGGAAATATCTTAAAAAATGCAACATTTATCACATCTTCTAATTGGTATGGAATTGGGAGTTCTCTTAGTGAATGTAATGTACTTGATACTTCTCCTATTTATGGTGCAACTCGTTACATGACAATTCATAGTAATAGTGATTCTTGCGGAATAAAACAAAAGGAAATATCTACCTCTAAAGGAAGTACATATACTTTAAGTGCTTTTATTCGTTCAGCAAATGCTAATAAAATCAAATTAGGTTATTGTTCATCTAACGATAATAATGATTATTCAAAAGTCACTTATATAGAAAGAGATATTACTTCTACTTGGACAAGGGTTCAGATTACCTTTACTGCACCATCTGATATTTCAGAAATTTACTTTTTATGCGAAGGAACAAATATAGCTTTTGATATTACTGCGCCAATGCTAGAGTTAGGAGAAAGTGCATCTACATTTCAATATTTTCAAATGGATGAGGAATATCAAAAATCATACCTTACTGATTGGAAATTATATGGAGTAGATGAACTTACATCTTGCCAAAAAAAATATTCTGACCAAATGGGAGTATTGGAGAAATATTCTCAGGAATATGATTCTTCAATTACTGATAGCACAGAAGAAGTTTATAATTCTTATCATCAATTATATCTTGACTATAAAAAGTTATATGATGATTGCACATCTGCTCTTGCGGAAAGACAAAAAGAATATGACAATTTAATTTCAGAAAGAAATAATTATAAATCTGAATATGATACGATTGCGAAAAATGTAAAAAGAGAAAATTTTGAAAACGTACAGACTGAATATCCTGCTTTTACGAAATATGAAGAATTTCTTTTAAAGAAACTTTATAAGCATACAGATTATCAGAATGAAAACATTATTTCAACATCTATCACTTCTTCCGTTGAAAAGATTGAAAAGGAATATAAACTATACTTAGATGCGGTTGATCGTTTATACGCAGCTTCTCACCCACAATATACATGGGAAGATACCCTAGATAATATTTATGGTTTAGAAGAATTTCAATGCTTAATTGAGCCATTAGATATTTACAATTTTATTCACGCAGAAATCAATAATAATGGTACATTTGAAAAATTAAGAGTTACAGGAATTACTTACAATCCTTGTATTTATCAAGGTGATTTTACACTTACCTTTTCATCTGTAACAAGATATAAAACAAAGAAAAATGATTTCAATGATTTGTTAAGCTCTGCTTTATCAGCACAGAAAAATGCACTTACTCTTTCAGCAGGAAATTCAAAAGATGTCACATCTTACACGATTACACCAGAATTTATAAAATCATTACTTGGAAGTTCTTCTTTTAATGCTTACATGAGTAAGAATAATGCAGGAACAGTTTCTGGTATTACCGGCAATTTCACAAATCTCTACTCAAAATATATTGACGCGAAACAAATCACTGCCCAACTGGTAAAAGCTGACAGCGCAGAATTCAAAAAACTTGTATCAGAATCTATCCAAACAGACATTCTCACGACAAAAATTCTCAACGCTGACAAAGGATTCTTTAATTCACTTACAACAGAATTGTTAACAGGTGGAACAAGCGATACGTTTATTGATTTTGTTCACAATGAGATGAAAACTGGTACGATTACGGCAGATCAAATTCGCAGCGAAGACGGAAAAACATTTGTTGACTTGGTAAACGGACAGATTCAAGCGGCTAAAATCACAACTGATCAAATCTCTGGTGGAGATGGAATTACGTTTATTGATTTCTTAAAAAATCAGATTTCTACTTCTGATATCACAGCAAATCAAATTAAAGGATGGGGCGATTCACAAACTTTAATTGATTTTGTAAATAATAAAATCACCACCTCTGATATATCAGCAAATAAAATCACAGGTCTAAATGATTCTAAGACATTCATCGACTTTGTAAATAATCAGATTAATACCAGTGTTATTAACTCTGATTTGGAGAATGTAAAGAATATCCTTGCAGGAAATGCAGGTGTTGGTAATTTACAATCAATTCATCTTACATCTGCAAATGCTATTATTGATGAAGCGGTTATTAAACAGATTATTGCTGCAAAAATTTCTGTAGCTGATTTAATGACTCATGAAGCTACATCAGAGATGATAACTCTCATATCTCAGGATGGAAAACCTTCTATTGCTTTTAAAAATAGTACGCAACAATTTTATGACAATAATGGAAATGTCAGAGTTCAAATTGGACAAGATGCTACAGGAGCATTTACATTTTCTTTATTTGATGAAACTGGAAAAGGTGTTTTGATTGACAGTAAGGATGGAGTTCATTCTGGGGCTATTGCTAATGGCTTAATTGTAAACGATATGATTAAAGATGCTACCGTTTCAAAGTCTAAATTAAATTTCCCTATAGTTGAAACTGATGAAAATGGAAAGGTGAGCATTACAGAAATTTTAGATGGTAATGGAAACGCTTTTGGTGTATCTTATAAAAATTTTCAAGATTCTGTAACTAATGGTTTTTCATCCGTGAATAATTCTATCGCTTCTCTCTCTGGATTAGTTGCATCTGTAGAATTGATTGGAGAACAGGTATTTGTAGATGATGGAAAAGGTTCAATATCACCAAATACGATTACTATTAAAGCAAATGTAAAGAATGGAGCAAGTGTAAATAAATGGTACATCAATAATATGGAAAACACATCATATGTATCAAAAGATAAATTATCCTTTACTATTCCATCATCATATATGAAAGATAAAAAATCTATAACTATCAAGGTTGAGTGCACAGATACTACGAAATATGACATTATGAGCATCTATCGAGTTGTTGATGGTTCAGATGCTTATACAGTGACCATTCAATCTTCAAAAGGAACAACGTTTAAAAAGCCATCTAACGTAGATAGTATGAACTACGAAACAGAATGTACTTGTATCGTCTATAAAGGTTCTAATATTGTATCAGCAAAATCTTATACGTGGAAATATGCAAATAATAACGATGAAACGTGGACTGTATTAGGAACTGGACAAAAAATAACTGTTCCTATTAACATTTCAATATTAAAGAAACGATTAAAATGTGCAGTAGAAATTTAAAGGAGGTGAGAAGAAATGGTTATAGAATCTAATGAGTTAAATTTATTGTGGCTTCAAGACGGTGAAGATGGTACTCCTGGAACACCTGGTAAAGATGGTCAAGTTTTATATACATGGATGAAATATTCACATAATGCAGATGGTTCTGATATGTCAGATGATTCTGCAAATATGGAATATGTTGGAATTGCATATAACAAAACAAGTAAAACAGAATCAACAAATCCATTCGATTATACATGGAGCAAAATTAAAGGAGATCCAGGTAATCCAGGAACAGATGCTTACACTATTATCTTAGAAAATGAAAATATATCATTTGCTACTTCTTCCTTAAAAGTTCCTTTAAATAATCAAACTGCAACATGTAGGATAACCGTATTACAGGGGACAAAACCAAGAACTGATTATATTATAGGTACTATTACATCTCCAACTGGTATTACTGTCAAAGAATCAAGTAAGGTCATTACATTATCGGTAAATACTAATACAGCTATCGAAAATTTATCTGGTGCGATTGATGTTCCTATTCAAATAGATGGAATCTCATTTACAAAACAAATCACATATTCTCTTGCTGTTAAGGGAGAAACAGGTGATAGTCCAGTATCAATATATCTGTCAAATGAAAACCATACATTTGCTGCAACGAAAGATGGACATGCATTTAATGCACAGATTCAAACAAATGTATATGCTTATTATGGTTCAACACAAGTATCCGCTACAGTCGGAGATATTACATCTCCATTAGGAATGACCATAGAAATATTAAATAATGGAAAGTCCAATACAATTCTTGCAATATCTGTTACGTCAGATTTAAATGAGAATGGTGTTGTTGATATTCCTGTAACTGTTGGAAACAATGAATATCATTGTACATTTAGTTACACTCTTTCTCGACAAGGGGCTGATGGTTCTCCTGCAAAATCCATTGACATTACTTCATCATCTCAAATATTTAAAAGTACAGATGGTGGAGTTACTTTTGCACCAGACATTATCACACTCACACCTAGATTTCAAGGTGGGATTACTTATTCTAAATGGAAATATTCTGTAAATGGTGGTAAGACATGGGATGATATAACATCTACAACCAATGGAATTTCTATTACCTCTGGCGTTCTTTCGATATCAAAAAGTTCAACCTTGTATACAAAAACAATCACATCTATTGTTTTTAAATGTCTATCTTCTGATAGTTCTTTTTATGACACTTGTACGATTTCCAAACTATACGATGTGGTAGATATCAGAGATGATATTGAATCAGAATTTACTCAAGTGAAATCATCTATCAGCGGTGTAGAGCAAAAAGCAGATAAAGCAAATAAATCTATCACTGATAAAGTATGGCAAACAGATATCACAGACACATTAAATAATTATGATAAAAGCACAGTAAAAGATGTTAGAGATAGAGTCAGCAACGTTGAAACAAATCTCGAAGGTATAACTTCTACTGTTCAAGATATGCAAACAACTGTATCAAACAAAGCTGATGGCAGTACGGTTACAGAATTAACCAATCGAGTAGCTAAAGCAGAGCAAAATGCAGAAGGATTTAAACAGACAGTTGAAAGTACTTATGCAAAACAGACAGATTTAGACAATGTAAATAAATATGCAAAAACTTCTTTTGAGCAACTATCAGATAAATTTACATGGATTGTAACGAGTACTTCCACCAGTTCTTCTCTCACTCTTACTGATTCTGTTATTTCAGCTATCACAAAACAATTTGTAATCAAAGATTCTAGTGGAAAAGCAACGATAATCGAAGGTGGAAAGATTAAAACCGATGCTTTAAAATCAAATAACTATATAGCAGGTACATATGTAGATGGGGCAGGTTATTCTTCTCTTGGGACATTTATTGACCTTGAGAATGGTATGATTCATACACCTGGATTCTATACAGATACAATCGGAAATGCATATTTAGCTGGTACAGTTCACGCAAGCGCAGGTTGGTTTGGTACAGAGGAACACAACTGGTTCTTAGGGGCTACTACTATCACAAATATCATGAATGATTCTGGCGCATTAATAGATTCAGATTACAGTTACTTGAAAGCTACAGATAATGCTGCGATTGTTGCTGGCGACTGGTATCTCATGGCACAAAATTCGGATATCGGTCTTCGTTCTGGGCTATCGACATTAAATGGAGGCAATTTTGTAAAGAATCCTGTAGACGGAAAGTATTATGATTTCGGCATTGTAGAACCTGATATGACATCAGATGCTAAAGATTATAATAAGAGCTTTCTGTATATTCGTAGAGCGCAGACAAAGCAAACACACCCTCAAGACTGGGAATATCTTTTTAGAGTTGATTACGAGGGAAAAATCTGGTACGGAAATACACTTATTGTAGGTAAAGGTGGCGCATTTTTATCTACCGCAGGTGGAACGATTACAGGGGATTTAGTTGTAGAAGGAAAACTTACAGCTAATGCTACTTCTGCCGATAAATTAACGAAAGCTTTGAGTATCAATGGAAAAGCTTTTGATGGCTCGATTGCGTTAGATGTCGGAACTATTGGTATTGCTTATGGTGGAACAGGTGCTACTTCCGCTTCGGGTGCAAGAGCAAATCTTGGTGTTATTGGAACAAAAAATGCAAATGGCTTTTATGGCTTAACCCGTCCTGATGGAAATGATTCTGATTGGATTAGAACTACAAAATCTGGAATTATTCCTTATCAATCTGGAAACGCAGGAGATGGTCATAGTAATTTAGGTACCAGTACATGGTATTTTTCTGAGGCATATATTGACACTATCTACGGCAATCTAAACGGTACAGCAACAAAAGCCGCCCAAGATGGTTCTGGAAATGTAATCGCTGATACTTACTTGCGGAAAGATTTTGATACAGTCGGACAAAATGTAATATTTAATAGCTCTGTAGATATTGATGATTTAACAGCAGGTACTTTATTGGTTAATGGCAATGCACGATTTATAAATGGATTAAAAGGTGAATTGACTGGAAATGTTAACGGAACAGCTTCTTATGCCGAAAAAATGAAAACTGCAAGAAAGATTGGAAACGCAAGTTTTGACGGAAGTAAAGATATCTCTTTGAATGATATTGGTGCTTCTGCATCTGGACATACACATAATTATGCTTCAAAAATCCAATTTGCAGGAACAGATTATAATTCTGTGGCAAATGTTGTCACGATCACAAAAGAAAATTTACAATCAGCATTAGGCACAACTGGTTTAGGATTAATTACGGAAAAAGAACGAAGCAAGCTAGATTCTATTAAGGTGTCTAGCGGTGGAACAATCGACTTTTCTGGCGTTACCGCAAGTGGAGCATTAACGGCAAAGACTAATGCCGATAAGACTGTTTTAATCACACACAATAAAAGCGGAGTTTCTTCGGGAACTTACAAATCCGTAACAGTTGATGATTATGGGCATGTAACATCTGGAAGTAATCCTACTACGCTTAACGGATATGGAATTACAGATGCTTTGAGTTCTAGCACGAAATATGCTCTTAGCGATAGTGTTGGCGGAAATGCTTTAAAGGCGAATTTATTGGCGAATTTATTTCCAACAAGTCGTCCTACAAGTGCAAATATTGATATAACAGGAAGCGGTGGTTTATCTACATTTAAAGCGACAAGTTCTATGACAACAGGAAAGCCAATGGCAGACGGACATATCTTACACTTCCATTGGGATAATGTTGGCGGTTGGGATTCTCAATTATTTGTTTCTGCTAGTTCAGCTAGTCCAAATCCTCATGCTCAAATAAGAGGTCAATCAAACGGCACATGGGGAAATTGGAGAACTCTTTTAGATGACAACAACTTCTCTGATTATGCAGCATCAAAAAGCCATAATCATGACGATACTTATTTAAAACTTTCTGGCGGTACAATGACAGGAACAATTAGCCATAATGAAAATATTGTTGTACATAATTATAGACCGTACAACTCTGCCTACACATGTGGTCTTATGTATCAGACTGCTGGAGATGAGGCACTTGTGTATGCTGCTAAATATGAATTTACAAGTTTTATGTTTTTAAATAGTGTTGATCCATCAGCAATGACTTCAACCACATGGCAATCATCAAATCCAGCTTTGCAAATAAAGCAAAATTCCGTATATGTTAATGAATTAATTCCAAATGGTACAACACCAAGTTATACATTTTCTGTTAAAGGAAATAGTAACTTGAACGGAGAAGTCATTATTGGAAATGGTTGTACGTTAAAATACGACCAAGATGCGGATTGTTTAGACTTTATTTTTAATTAAAGAAAGGACGGTGATAGATTGGGATTACAATTATGGCTACCGCTAAATGGTGATGTTAAGAATTATGGGTTATGTAATGCGGAGTTATCGTATAGTAATTTATCATTTGAAGATTCCGGGAAGATAGGAAAATGTCTTTCTACTGGTGGTATTGTAATGTCGCCAGAAACAACAGGAAAAATTTTGAATAACAATGCTATTACAATATCTCTTTGGTTGTATGTTAATGCACCAACGGGTTCAGATAATAGAGCGATGATATTTGGTAATGATGAAATGGTTAATAATAACAACAGAAAGTTTTCGTTATTCCAATACCCTACTTGCAATGATTTTCACTATTCTTGGATGAATGATACTTCTGGTGTTTTTGATGCAGGATTAGTCACAAGTGTTTTACCGTCATATCAATGGACTCATATTGCTGTTACATATGATAATCCAAATATTTGTGTTTATATTAATGGCGAATTAAAATATACTTCTTCTGGCGTAAGCAATTCTGATTCTTTTCATTATGCTACTAATGTTATTCATAATTCTCCGTATCATAAAGTAAACGATTTTCGCCTATATGATGAATGTCTGTCTCCAAAGCAAGTTAAATATATTTCGCAAGCAATGATATGTCATTATCCCATGGGGAATATTGATGGTAAGATTGGTGGAAGGAATTTATGTCTAAATACTGGCAATTCATATACTATGGGATATGGAATTTCCAATACAAGTTGGGTTGATGGATATGCTTATATAGAGTTACCAACAACAATAAACAACTCAGAAATATTGCCACAAGGTGATGGATATTGGAGATTTTTAGGAAATGGAACATATACACAAACTATATGGCTTGAAACGGATGCTACCATTATTGATCTTAATGAATGCCGTATAACATGGTTTAGAGAAAATGATGGTCATGATGTTCAAATAGCAAAAATTATTAAAATATCCGAAAATTCATATAAAATCATATCTACATATACAATGTTAAAAGAAGTACAGGGTGTTCGTTTATTTGATATTATAAATCTACATAATGCACTTGACATTGGGAACAGCGGCACTTATTTAAAATTCGGGAAATTAAAAATTGAAAAAGGAACAGAATCCACTCCTTGGACACCTGCTCCGGAAGATAATCCTCCGTTTTACGATAATATAATCCCTGATATTTCAGGTTATCAAAATAACGGAGAAGTTACGGATTCTGCTTGTCCTACATGGAGCAATGATTCACCGAGATATTTAGGTAGTTATGAATTTAATGGGAAAAATCAGTATATATCAGGACTATCTCCGATTTCTAATAATACAAAAGAATTCACAATAGCTTTTTGGGTAAAATTAAAGAATGTCCCAGATACAATGACTTTTTATACAGCAAGAGCAGGCATTGGAAGTGGCGTTGCATTGTTTTTTATAAATAAAAATATTAGATTTGATGATAATGTACAATCTATCTTTAATTATACTTACGACCTTTCGTCTAACAAATGGACTCATTTATGTATTACCAGAAGTAATACAAGCAAAAAATTATATGTAAATGGAAGACTCATTGACTCTATTTCAAAAGTAGGTGACATGCAAAACATAGGGGAATATTTTACAATTGGAGGTTCTTCCTCTTATGGAAATGGGATAGCAAATTTGAATTGGCTTAACGGCAATCTCTCCGATTTTCGTATATACGCTACTGCCCTATCCGAATCAGACGTTCTTAATCTATATCAATCTTCTGCCTCACTTGATTCACAGGGAAATCTTATATTATCTGGCGAGGTGATTGAATGAGTATAGGTAAGAATGGGAATCTGACTGTAGAAAATTTATATGAATACAAATCTATGTCCATTTTTTGCGATTCCGATGGAAAGCTCTACGAAGACAACTCTTCATATACTCCAACTACAGAAGTAAATTCATGTATAAACGGTAAACGAATTGACATAGAAACAAATGTGAGATATTCCATAGAATGTACGTTATCTTGGACGGGATTTGACAACATGGCTTCAAATTTTGATGCATGGTTTCAAGGAACAGCGAATGAATCGTGGTCTTATGGGAATCCAATGACAGCATCGTTAAACAATTATTATAAACCCAAAAATGCCATCCTATCTTCTACTTCTGGAAGTTACCACTACAGAACTTCCTTTATCAATACTAATTCAGAAATTAAAAATTTAAGATTAGGATTCCGTTCAGATAATTCAAATGGAAAGGGAATAGTGACTATTTCTGATGTTATCATTGTTCCCGAAAAATATTATCTATCAAACAAAATAAAAGCACGATTTGCGGACGACTATGTATCGTGTGATGAAATTATAGAATTATAAGAGACAAATGAAAGGAGAATTTCAATGGGATTTTTTGCGAAAATTAATGGCAAAAATAGGTACAGATTGATGGATTGGACACCTCAAAGCTTCAAATCCATTCCAACTTTAAGACTTATCACTTCTGATTATCAGACTGTAAAAGCAGATTTCTCTAATATTACAGAATTAGAGATTTATAGTGAGGAAAATCTTCTGGCGACATACTCAATTTTTGATACGATCTCATCTTCTGCATCCCTAAATTCCGAGTATTATGAATTAGAAAAGAGATTCGTAGATGTGATTGAAATTACACTTGTTAAAAGTAATCTTTCTGAGCAGGTAGAGAAATTAGACAGACAGATTAATAAAGTGATTGATATTGACGAAATGTCGATTGATGAATACAGAGATTATATCTTATCTCAGATTTCAGAATCGGCACAGGAAGATATTTACAAAGGAGATACAGTTACTCTTTCTGATGGTACAAGCGGAAAGTTTACATACAAGATGGAAGACCAAACAAATCTTACAAACAGCATTTCTATTATAGACAAATTAATGGCTTTACATGAAGATTCTTCTCAAATTAAGCTGCCATATCACTCATCTGGTCAGAGCTGTCAATTCTACTCTCCTATTGATATTATTACAATTTATTTTACGCTGTTCATGCGTTCCATAAAGATTCAGACATATACAAATGCGGTAAATATCTTAGTAAAACAGGCGCAAACAAAAGAAGAAATCACGAAATGTACATATGGAATGGAACTGCCAGAAAATGTACAGAAGAACGTAGATGATATCGTAGCAACAAGTATGGCTGTCATGCAGAAACTTATGGCAGGATATCAGCCAGAAAATAAATCAGAAACAGAGGAAAATGTATTAGAAACTGATACAAGTGAATCAACAAATTCCGAGGAATAATTAATATTTACATCAAAATCAAGAGAGATAAAAGGATAGCAACTGTCTCTTATACACATCTCCGAGCCCACGAGACAGGCAGAAATCTC
>ENA-UAPG01000512-UAPG01000512.1-human-gut-metagenome-genome-assembly--contig:-NODE-512-length-12603-cov-11.065668_pt1 | contig 12603 bp, 9 predicted proteins | sample MGYA00243478_ERZ654573 | MGnify/ENA primary metagenome ERZ654573 (study PRJEB26926, sample SAMN06164711) | human gut metagenome | biome: ENVO:00009003; feature: ENVO:2100002; material: ENVO:00002003... | reverse complement strand
GCTCCATATCTGTGCATCGCGAAGCGTGTTACTGGATACGGAGTGTACAGTAACAACTTAAATTCTATGCCCAATGTGGTATATATTTCATATATCTCGGTGCGGTCATGGGATCTACCGGTTTGATCAGACCTGCATCTAAAGTGTCTTTAATGATTCGGGAGGCTTTTGTCTTTTCTTTCTCATCTAATCCAAACAACGCCCGGACATCCATATTCCCAATCGTACCAAAACTCACATAGGCAAGACATGCGTGCATATAACAGGTTCGGATACGGTCTTCTTTCGTTGTAAGATCAAACGGAACTTTTGCGAACATGACTACTTTTGTAAATTGATTATTCTGATTTTCGATACGCGGTGCCAGTAAATTGTATTTTCCCGTGATGCCAACAATTTTATCATAGCCGCTTCCACGTTCTTCACAAATACCGCAGCGATGCATAAATCCTGCAATATTCTCATTTCTGGAAACTGGAACCGTATCAACAATTCGATCAATAGCAACCAGTGGTGCACCTGCATTAGAAAACTCTATTCTATTAGTAAAAAGCTCTACCATCGGACTGGTTCCCTTTTGATCCAGTGCCTGATGAATCATGACGTTTGCCAGAAGTTCTCGTATTGCCACTTCTGGGTATGCAGTTTTTTTCTTTCTAATCCCGTCCTCCATAATTTCTTCATGGGGAATAATGGTCATAATATATTTTACAATATCCTCAAAGGAAATGGCATATCCCAAATCGAAAGCCTGCTCATCAATACCCGCCACTCGCGTCGTATCATGATATTGGATCACCCGGACACCGCGCCTGAGTAATCCCTCAAATTTTTTCAAATCTTTGGCAAACATAAGCGCACCATAGTTTGTGATATCCCATCGGCCTGCATCATTTAATTTTATAAACTTCTCTTTTTTAAAGTCTTCTAATACCTTTTCACGATTACCTGGAATCGGAAATTCCAACTTGTCATAGTATTTTGTGTAATCCAAAAGTGACGTAATATCTTCCTCTGATCCATTAGAAAAGGCTATCCGCAGTTCATAAGGAGTAGTATTAAATAGTGCCCATAACTGTGCTTCTTTTTCCTTATAATCAACCATTGGCTTTAAGTTTGTTCCCACACGAATGTATGCCGTTTTTTCAAACCTGGTCGGCTCTGTTTCCGCTGCCGGAATTTCAATCAGCGTTACATATATTGCATTTTCGTCTTGGTCTGCCCCCATCTGTACCTCATAAAACCTGAAATTAATCTTCGGATTTATCATACGTGCAAGCCAGGCTTCCAATTCTTCATTTCCTCTTTTCATTTTTCGATATTCAAAATCAGTCCCAACAATTTCATGGGTATCATCCTGAATACCCCAGACAAGATATGCCTTTGTCTTCTCTGCCAGAGTTGCTGCATTGCTAAGTCCTGAAATATATTTTGCTATACGTTCCGGATCTTTGTTATTACATTTAAATTCAACCCACTCTACTTCAGTTGAAAGCTTTGATAGCTCACGAACCAGGCTCTCTAAATATTCTACTGAACGTGCCATGCTAAATCTCCCTTCTAAAATCCAAAATCCCCCGTAAATGGCAGATCCATAATCACTTGTCGCCTCATGCTTTCTGTTCCGGTCTTATCATTTACAACTTTCAGAAAATAGTTTCGATCACTGCTATAAGATTTCCGCTTAATGTCAAAACTGATGGTATAAATACGATTCCCTGGCTTCTCTTCTTTACTGTTTACATCCTCTCCGGCTTCTACAGGTCTTCCTGCTTATTATTAACGATACTGACAATGTCTCCAATATCACACTGCAATGCCAGACAGATTTTTACCAGAACTGTCATAGCTACAAGCTCGCTTTTACTCATCTTTGCTATGGTGCTTGTGCTGATTTTCGCAGTCTTTGCCAGTTCTCCTTTATTCATCTTTTTATCTATCAGTAATTTCCATAATTTATCATAGGACACATACATATTTCCACCCTCGTTTTACTTATGTATTTTTCTTTTATTCTTATTTACAATCCATGTCTTATCATACCGCAGAATCAGCTAAGTAACAATACAAATTTTCGAGTTCTCGGAAATTCGGACACAAATACAGCCAGACAACTGACGTAATGAAATCCAACCTGCTATGTTATACCTGTAGTTATCCCTTATTCGTCATAACAAAAGAATCCCCCGGAAAAGTCCCTGGAGATCCTCTGTCTTTGAATCTTTCTTATTCATTTGTAACAGTTCAGACAAGCTGAACTGTTACGCATCCAGCCATTAAAAATGGCTTCGCCATGGGCTGGATAAAGCTGGCACTACTTTTTCATACGGTCAGCGCAGTAAATGCGCAGATCTGTCTGAACTGTTACATTCATTTTTCTTTGCCGCTACAACAAGGGGAATAAATGTACACAGCATCACTGTCAGGCTGACATATCCCCCATATCTCCCCCACCATGCTGCCCCCAGGATCTTAAAGAGCAGAAAGCTGAACAAGGGATTAAAAACCACAATTCCCATCATGACGATTCTGCCCGCCCTCAAGACATGAGGCCAGTTTTTGTTGTTAAAATGCACTCCTGCAATATGTATCCGAAACGGACCCTGACTGTAATAATTGATCTTATTCTCATCATAAAAAGACGGGAGTGTCTCCCTTGCAAATAATAAAAACCATGCCCCAAACAAAAGGCACATTCCCTCAATAGTAAAAAATTCGGCAGAAAATATCTCTTTACCGCCGCCTGTGCGCATCAAACCCCATGTTTCCAAAGCTGCAGCCGCTGTGCAGAGCAGAAAACAAATCATGCGTTTTCTCTGTCTTACCCTTTTTTCTTCCTGCTCCTCCACAGATAAGTGGATGGAACCTGAAACCAGATCATCCACCTCCAGCTTTGTCATGGTTTTTTCCTCACTGATGCGGCGGGCCTGCAGTAATTCCGTTACTGTCACGCCCAGGATATCTGCCAGCGGGCCCAGAAGGGTGATATCCGGCAGACTCAGCCCCCGTTCCCACTTGCTTACCGCTTTATCAGAAACAAATAATTTTTCGGCAAGCTGTTTCTGGGTATATCCCTTTTCTTTCCGCAGTTCTAAAAGAAATGCTCCGAATCGCTCTTTGTCAATCTCAAACATTTTATCCGCCTCCTGCTTTCTTAATCAAAAGCTTATCTTAAAATGCATGATTTGGCAATCGACTGACAGTAGAATCCTGTATTCTCCGCGCTATGGTGTGTTTTTAGATATGGACTTTGCCAAATCCTCCATCTTCTGGATCCTCTCCAGCACAAGCGCGGCCTCATCCAGCATAGCGGATATGAGATTGTATTCAAATACGGCAATTTCCCTGCGCTCTTCCAGCACCATCCCCACCACGGCAGAAACCTTATCATCCTCCATGACCGGAAGATAAATAGCCTTGGCATTTGGAAGGGTATGGGTAGTGCATCCGGCTCTGTGGCCGTTTTCAAATACCCATTTGACCACAGCCTGCTCTGACCGGGAGGTATAATCTGCCCTCAGGCCTTCCTCCCCGCCATTCTCAATTCCGCTGCGCAGATATATGGAAGGCATCTGTATCACACCATCTTTCTTCATATATATGATCACGGTAAACTGCATCAGCTTTTGTATCTGGACAGCCAGATCATCACTGACCTGCTGTCTGGATTTGGCACGCCTCAGTTTTTTGCTGTTCACCAGAAGGATTTCCGTGCGGTAGGCCCGCTTTGCATTTTCCTCATTCTGCTTTTGTATCTTTGACATATTCCAGGATGTGAGAAGGCTGACCGTGAACATCATGGCAAATGTTACCGGATAACTTGCGTCATATGCCTGAAGGCTGTGGACCGGCACAGTAAAGAAATAGTTGAACAATATCACACTGAGGATGGAGGCCAGCACAGAACACACATACCCCTGGGTAAAGATCGCAGTCAGCATCACCCCCAGCAGATATGCCATGATAATATTTGCTTCCGTCATCTGAAAATGTGCCAGCAGTAAACCGCCCGCTGTACTGACCGCCATCATGCCCAGCATGATCCAGAAATCGGTTCCTTTCATACCCTGCAGAAATTTCCCGGCTTTTATTATGGTATAGGGCCGCTGACCGATACCACTCTGCAGATCAGGTATGACATACACATCGAGATTGGGGGCATATTGATTCAGGCTCTCAACCAGGGTTTTTCTTGTCTGCCCAAACAAAATCCGGTGAGCCGTTCTGCCCATAACGATTTTTGTCACATTGCTGACCTTGGCATATTCCGCGATTTGCCTGGACACATCCTCCCCGTTAACTGTGGCTACCTTTGCCCCCAGGCTTCTGGCAAGCCGCATATTTTCGTCCCTTCGTTTTTTCACCTTTTCATCCGCATTCTGCAGATATCTGGTCTCCACATACAGCGCAGTGAATTCTGCATGAAATGCATAGGCCAGACGGGCTGCTGTGCGGATCACCTTTGCGTTGGAAGGTGCGGGCGAAATGCAGGTGAGAACATGCTCACCGGTGGAGTATTCTCCTGCGCCAAAGATCTTTTTCTCCTCCTCAGCAAGATGGTTCACACGGTCCGCCATACGGCGCAGGGCAATCTCCCGAAGGGCGATCAGCTTATCTCTGGTAAAAAAATTCTGAAGAGCCCTCTGTGCCTGCGCGCCCTGATAGATCTTCCCTTCCTTCATGCGCTCGATCAGCTCTTCCGGCTCGATATCCACAAGTTTCACCTTGCTGGCCCGGTCAAACAAACGGTCAGGTATGGTTTCCCTGACCATAACGGAAGTGATACTCGCCACATTGTCATTGAGACTCTCCAAGTGCTGGATATTGACGGTGGTGTACACATTGATCCCGTGTTCCAGCAGTTCCTCTATATCCTGGTACCGTTTGCTGTGGCGGCAGCCCGGGATATTGGTGTGCGCCAGTTCATCCACCAGGATCACTTTCGGATGACGCTCCAGGGCAGCATCCAGATCAAATTCCCGTATTTTTACACCCTTATAATCCACCATCAAAAACGGAAGCTGCTCCAGCCCCTCCAGCAATGCCGTGGTTTCCGGCCGCGCATGGGGCTCCACATATCCGGCAACTACATCTATCTTCTGCTTTTTCAGCTCCCCTGCGGCCTGCAGCATGGCATATGTCTTCCCTGTGCCGGCTGCATATCCCAGAAAAATTTTGAGCTGCCCCATCTCCTTTTTCCGGGCCATTTCCTCCTCCACCTGAATCTTTTCAAGCATTTCCCGGGAACTTGGCCTTTCCTCTCCTACCATGGCATACTCCTCAGATTTCTCCAATGGCTTTTGCAATCTCCAGATTGCATTTCAGGACATTGACTCTCTCATGTCCGAACACGCCAAGGACTTTGCCTTGTGTGTTGTTCTCAACTATTTTCTCCAGTTCTTCCTCACTCAGTCCTGTATTTTCAGCAATGGCAGGAATCTGGATCTTAGCTGACTGAGGTGTGATATCCGGGTCCATACCCGAACCGGAAGCGGTGAGGAGGTCAGCAGGAATATCTCCTTTTTCCACACCCGGATTTTTTTCCAGGAATTCATCCACAGACTTTTCCACCCGTTCTTTCAGCTCTTCGTTGGACGGAGCCAGATTGGAGCCGCCGGAGCCTACACCGCCGTAACTATTATCTTCCTTTTCTTCCTCTGTATAAGTGTTATAATTCACACCGGATACACGGCCTTGAAAATACTTTGGATTTCCTGAAAAATCCTGCCCTACAATGGCAGACCCTATGGCCTCTTCCGGTTCTGTTGTCTTCTCTCCCTCTGCGGTGATCAGACTTCCATTTGCCTGGTGGGGAAACATAAACTGCCCCAATCCGGTCAGCGCAGCCGGATAGGCAAACCCACAGAGGATCAGCATAAAAACAGTCAGGACCAGGGCACTCTTAAAATATCTTAAAAATGATCTCATAAAATCTTCCTCCCTACATTCCCAGCACCGAAAGCAGCGGTGCCACCAGACAGTCAATGATCTTAATTCCAGCAAATGGTACAATAATACCGCCCAGACCGTAAATACCCATATTTTTCAGAAGCATACGCTCCGCACTCATAGGCTTGTATTTCACACCCCGCATGGCAATGGGAATCAGGCACGGGATTATGATCGCATTGAAAATAAGTGCTGATAAGATAGCGGACATAGGTGTCGCCAGCTTCATAATATTCAGCATCTGCATCTGCGGGATCACCAAAGTGAACATGGCCGGTATAATGGCGAAATACTTCGCCACATCGTTAGCTATACTGAATGTGGTAAGGGAACCTCTTGTGATCAGAAGCTGCTTTCCTATTTCCACCACTTCCAGTATTTTTGTGGGGTCAGAATCAAGGTCCACCATATTTGCGGCCTCTTTTGCCGCTGCCGTACCGGAATTCATAGCCAGACCCACATCTGCCTGGGCAAGGGCCGGGGCGTCGTTAGTACCGTCACCTGTCATGGCTACCAGTTTTCCCTCTGCCTGTTCTTTTTTGATGGCCCGGATCTTATCTTCAGGCCTGCATTCAGCAATAAAGCCATCCACACCGGCTTCTTTCGCAATGGTGGCCGCTGTCAGCGGATTGTCGCCGGTACACATAATGGTCTTGATCCCGATTTCCCTAAGTCTCTGAAAGCGTTCCACCAACCCCGGTTTTACTGTATCTTTCAAATAAATAACACCGTAGATCACAGCATCTGCTTCCACCACAAGGGGAGTTCCTCCAAGGCCCGCGATCTTTTCCACAATGGTGTCCAGATCATCCGGCACGCTGCCTCCATTTTTCAGGACTCTCTCCTTGATGGCATCTGCCGCTCCTTTTCTGATCTGAGAGCCGCCTGCCAGGTTTACCCCTGACATTTTGGACTGGGCTGTGAATTCCACAAACTCCATCTGATCAGCAGCACTGTCATCTATTCTGCTTCCCATACTTTTTGCCAGTTCTGCTGTTGATTTTCCCTCAGGCGTAGGGTCACAGAGAGAAGTAAGCGCCGCATAGTCCATTAAGTCCTCTTTGCTCTTTCCGGCGACAGGATAAAACTCCGCTGCCAGACGATTTCCAAAGGTAATGGTACCTGTCTTATCAAGTATCATGGTATCCACATCCCCGCAGGCCTCTACTGCTTTTCCCGACATGGCGATCACATTAAACCTGGTAACTCTGTCCATTCCCGCAATACCGATGGCGGAAAGCAGGCCGCCGATCGTAGTGGGGATCAGGCAGACCAACAGGGCTATCATTGTGGAGACAGGTATCTGCACCCCTGAGTAAGTAGCAAAAGGATACAGGCATACCACAACAATCAGGAAAATAATCGTAAGACCTACCAGCAGGGTGTTCAACGCGATCTCATTGGGCGTCTTCTGGCGGGATGCCCCCTCCACCAGGGCGATCATTTTATCCAGGAAAGACTCTCCCGGTTTTGATGTGATCCTGATCTTCAGCCAGTCGCTGACCACCGTTGTTCCTCCTGTGACAGATGAAAAATCGGTTCCCGCCTCACGTGTTACAGGCGCGGATTCCCCTGTTATGGCTGATTCATCCACAGACGCGATCCCCTCTATGACCTCCCCGTCATTTGGGATTATCTCTCCCGCTTTTACCAGGACCACATCATCCATTTTCAGGTCAGAAGCATTTACGGTCAATTCCGTACCGTCTTTGTCTATAAGACGTGATCTTGTATCCTGTTTTGTCTTTTTCAGTGTGGCAGCCTGGGCCTTTCCCCGCCCTTCCGCTACAGACTCCGCAAAATTGGCAAATAATACGGTTATAAAAAGTATTACACACACGATCCCGTTATAGACTCTCAGATAACCAAGTGACGCATCATCCCCAAACAGGGTTGGAACAATAGTCATGAGCAGCGTGAGCACAAAGCCCACCTCCACTACAAACATGACAGGGTTTTTCACCATATATTTCGGACTCAGTTTCTGAAATGCACCTATAACAGAACTTTTTAAAATGTCCTTTGTCACGAACTTTGTTTGTTGTTGTTTTTTAGACATTCTTCTTTTACATCCCTTTCTCAAATTTTATGCAAACCACAAGGTCAGATGCTCCGCAATCGGCCCCAAAGCCAGTGCCGGGAAGAAGGTCAGAGCTGCAAAAATGTATACAATGAATACCAGTAAAATGGTAAATACCGCATTATCCGTACGCATGGTACCAACGGAAGCCTTTGTCGTCTTCTTCGCAAACAGAGATCCCGCAATGGCAAGCTGGGCAATAATAGCTATATAACGGCCAAAGAACATTGCAAGTCCTGTTGTGATATTCCAGAAATAGCTGTTGTCAGACAGTCCCTCAAAACCGGAGCCGTTGTTGGCCGACGCGGATGAAAACTCATACAACACCTGCGACAACCCGTGAAAACCAGGGTTGCTTATGCCCTCCAGACCTGCCTGGGTGGAAACTGCCAGCGCGGAAAATCCCAGAATCAGCAGCGGATGCACGATTAGCACCAGCGCCACCAGTTTCATTTCTTTTCCCTCTATCTTCTTCCCAAGATATTCCGGTGTACGTCCCACCATCAGCCCGCAGATGAACACTGCCAGTATCGCATACATCAGCATATTCATAAGGCCAACGCCTTTGCCGCCGAAGACACAGTTCAGCATCATATGTAAAAGCGGCACCATTCCGCCCAGAGGCGTCAGTGTGTCATGCATATTGTTGACCGTACCAGTGGTGAAGGATGTAGTGACAGTGGTAAACAGGGCAGATTGGTCAATCCCGAATCTTACTTCCTTTCCTTCCATGCTGCCCATTTCCTGGCTGATCCCCGCGGTCTCAAGGACAGGATTTCCGGCCTTTTCAGACACAAAGCACAGAGTCAGGCCCACCAGGAAGATAACGGACATGGCTGCCAAAATAGTTCTTCCCTGTTTTCCGAATAATGGTTCTTTTGTTTTGACTTCCTTTGTTTTAACTTCCGCTTTCTTTCTCTCCTGGCACATCTTTCCGAAGGTCAGTACACATGCACCCGGAAGGATCATCATGGAGATCAGTTCCACGATATCCGTGATAACGGTAGGGTTTTCAAAGGGTGTGGAAGAGTTAGCTCCAAGGAAACCTCCTCCGTTTGTTCCCAGATGTTTGATAATCTCAAGTGCCGCTATGGGACCCATGGCAAAATCCTGAAGTTTTCCGTGGATCGTCTCTACGGTGATATTCGAGCCGAAGGTCTCCGGACAGCCCTGCCAGATCAAAACAAGGCCGAATATCAGGGACCATGGGATCAGGATACGTGTGGTGATACGCACCATATCTTCGTAGAAGTTTCCCAGATCCTTTCTCTTTCCTGCAAGCCCCCGGCAAAATGCCATACAGGCCGCATACCCGGATGCCGCGGAAGTGAACATCATGAAAATGATCACGAGCATCTGGCTTAAATAAGAAAGTCCGGATTCACCGGAATAATGCTGCAGGTTGGTATTTGTCATAAAGCTTATAATTGTATTGAAGGAAAGGGTGGGCTCCATTCCATCGATTCCGTTGGGGTTCAGAAACAGCCCATGCTGTAGTCTCAACACCATATATCCCACAAAGATCATAACTGCATTTGCCATGAGCAGGCTTAATGCATAAGTCTTCCAGTTCATTCCGTTTCTGTCAATACGGCAGATTTTATATATCCCGTTATCCACCCTGTCAAAAAATGGGTCTGCAAATGTTTTCTTTTTGGCCGCAATGTGATACATATATCTTCCCATTGGAATAACTGCCAAAATGAAAATTGCCAAAGTCAGCGTTATCTGTAACATGACTTTTATATCCTCCTGTCATTTTCTTTATTCCTGTTACTGATTTTTTTATTTCTGCGGGCAACGAGACAAGCAGCCATGCCTGCATGGATATTTGGCGACTGCCGCTCGCTGTGCTGCAAATTTGATACCCCGCTGCTTGCGGCGGGGTATTCGACTACTGTTCACATAGAAGCCTGCAGACAGTAACACTTTGTTTTCTATAATTTTTCGGGATAGACCAGGGCATAGAGCAAATAAGCCGCTGTCAGCAGAATTACAATTCCCAATAATATCATGTTGTTCCCTCCTGTCGTTGTTCTGCACTTTTCCTTTACTCCTTATTTTCGTCGCTGCCTGTATCCACCTGCCTGCTGCACCATCCGGTAAACAGCTTCATGAAACCAAAACAGGCAAGCAGTACAGCCACCATAGCTAAGTCCATCATATCAGGTCCCCTCCTTTATCTTTCAGGATGTAACTGATGTTACCACGTAATATCCTAAATGCGCATAAGGGAAACCGCTTTTGTATTAAGATTGGATAAATAACAGAAGGATTGTAAGGAACTGATGCAACGGGAACGCAAAAACCCCCTGAAAGCGCTGTGCTTTCAAGGGGTTTATGAGTCCTCTACTATTTTTATTTATCCGTATTCAGAACAAATCTCTTCTCTGTATCCTGCCCAATCTCTCCTGTCTTCCTTCCATATTTCAGCCCTCGTTCTACAGCAGCGATCAAGGCCGTTCCACTCCTTGCGTATCCCATTGTCCGAATGGTTTCTTTCATAAGTATGTCCTTATTGAGTGCGCCTTTTTCCTGCAGTGTGAAGCAGACTGCATTCTTAAGCTCCTGCTGGCATATCTCGTCGACAGTTCTCTTCTCCGCAGAAACAATATCCATTCTGTACACTCTGTACATATCCGGCTCCTGATCCTTCCGCCAGTAAAACCTGACGCCGGCCTGCTTATTTAACTTAGTCAGAGCCTTCTTTAACGCCTTGTCTGTTGTTTCCAGTGTCTGGGGACTGGAACGCGCAATATTGAAAGCTCGAAGCGTTCTTTTCATGAGCCTGTCATATGCAATAGGCGCTTCAGCATCTAGGATCTGCTGTATCTTTGCGGTGATCTGTTCCAAATTTTCCTTTTTGTTATAATCAGCAGCAGTAAGATTCATCCCCTCTTCCGGAGCATATACATAATCCTCGACACGGTACTCCAACACTCCCTGTAATACTTGTTTGACTACGGCCGAAGTATTCTGTTTCCCGGCAGCAACCTTTTTACCAAATTCCTCTGCTATCCGATTTTTAGGAGCAAAACGATTTTCAATATCAATTGCAAACTTAGGTTCCGACTTTTCATCCATTTCCGGTCCGGCATTCGTCTGCTCTGAAACATTCCCTTCATTCTCCACAGCAGCCTCAACATTTCCGGTAACTTTACCGGATAAATCTTCTGCTGTCTCATCCTGTTTCACTGCGGCCTCCGACTCATCGGCAAAAACTTCAACCGTTTCTTTTTCCCCTGCTGCCGCCTCTGCAACACTAACCGACTGCGCTTCAAGAAATGTCTGATATGCCTTTTCCCTCTTTTCTTCCAACACCTGCATCAGCTTAGACAATTCTTTATCCCTGTTATCCCACCAGTCCATGGTCCAGATACGATGCAGTTCCCAGCCAAGTCCGTTCAGAACACTGCTCTGCGCCACCTCGCGGTCTTTGGTATTCGACGACTGGCGATAGGACTCTCCATCCAGCATAATACCAAGCAGATACTCCTCCTCATTGTAAGGATTGGCCACTGCAATATCAATCTTAAACTTTGAATGCCCTACAGCCTTCTGGTATCTGTATCCGCCATCAGAGATCACCTGACAGATGTGCTCCATAATTCCCTGATCTCTCCGCACTCTGGTCTCCACATATTCTCCCTGCAGTCTGCCCTTCTGCGCAAACTCCAGGAAATCCTTCAGAGCCTCAACCCCCTTAGATTTTGTTCTTCTCAGATCGATCATATCGGCAGTCATGACAGTAAATACCATCATCTCAAGTCTGGCACGGGATACGGCCACATTCAGCCGCTTCCAACCGCCGTCCTTATTCAATGGTCCGAAATTCAATGACAGTTTACCATCTGCATCAGGACCGAAGGCAATCGAGAACAGAATAACGTCACGCTCATCTCCCTGTACATTCTCCAGATTCTTGACAAACAGAGTCTCTTCACCAACATTTGCCCATCTGTCAAAGGCCGCATCCTTTTGATACTCTTCCTGCAGCAGATCCTCAATCAGCGTCTGCTGGCTTATATTGAAGGTAACAACGCCAATGGTCTGATTCGTCAGCTTTGTACTCTGATATCTTCTCTTTATTTCCGCAACGATCGCTTTTGCTTCCCCTTCATTGACACGGCCCTTTCCACGGTCAAAAAAGCCGTCCGCCTTCACCAGGTTTACCCTCTTTTCCCGGTCATTTACAGACGGGAAGGTAAGCATGGAGTTTTCATAAAACTCCTGATTACTGAAAGCGATGAGGCTCTCATGCCTGCTTCGATAATGCCAATGCAGATAAGCGGATGGCATCCCAAGTGCCAGACAGTCATCCAGAATGCTGTCCAAATCCTCAATATCCAGGTTATCTTCATCTACTGTATTCCCGGCAAAGAAGCTGGTAGGCGGCATTTGATTGGGATCACCTACGATAACCGCATTTTTGCCTCTTGCCAGTACACCCACGGCTTTACAGGTGGGGAGCTGTGAGGCCTCATCGAAAATCACAATATCAAATAAATCATTTTTGGCCTTCAGATACTGTGCCGCGGAGATTGGGCTCATGAGCATACACGGACATAATCTTG
>ENA-UAPG01000509-UAPG01000509.1-human-gut-metagenome-genome-assembly--contig:-NODE-509-length-12643-cov-11.561805_pt1 | contig 12643 bp, 8 predicted proteins | sample MGYA00243478_ERZ654573 | MGnify/ENA primary metagenome ERZ654573 (study PRJEB26926, sample SAMN06164711) | human gut metagenome | biome: ENVO:00009003; feature: ENVO:2100002; material: ENVO:00002003... | reverse complement strand
GGGACTCATTCATCTCACAGAAAGTCTGAAAATCCTTTTCCTCATGGTTAAACACTTTTTCCACTTTCTGTCCGGCCATCATCTCTTCCACAAATCCATTGATCCTGCCAATCTCGGCCTGCTGCCTCTGGAAATATTTTTTACTTTTGCTTCCGTTAAATTTGATGAACACAAACATAAGAAGAAGGAAAAATACTACGATCAAGGAAAGCTTCACGCTTAAGACCATCATCATGACAACCGTACCGGTAAGCATCATAAAGCTTTGTATTATCATGGCAAAACTGTTATTCATTGCTTCCTGGACGGTATCCACATCGTTAGTAAAGCGGCTCATCAGTTCACCGTGGGTATGGGCATCATAATACCGCAGCGGCAGTTTCTGGACATGGGCAAACAGATCTGCCCGGATTTCCTTGATCACCTTTTGGGATGATTTTATCATTAATTGGTTATATCCCAGGGTAGCCAGTGCCCCGCATCCGTACATAGCGCCCATGGCTGCCACTGCTTTTAGAAGTCCCGGGGTGTTGCCGGGCAGGATGAACTGATTGATGACGGGCTTCAGCAGATAAGTTCCCATAATATTTGCACCGGTGCTTATCAGTACCAGGAGGGCCACCAGGACAAACAGCCATTTATGCATCCCCAGATAATGAAAGAGGTTCAGCAGTGTCTTTTTGGTGTTTTTGGGTCTTTTATATCCTACAAATTTTGCCATTACAGATCCGCTCCTTCCTTTTGGGATTCATATATCTGTCTGTAGATCTCGCTGCGCTGCAGAAGGTCACGGTGCGTTCCGATATCGCTGATACGGCCGTCATCCAGAATGATGATCTGGTCAGCATGTTTTACGGAAGATATCCTCTGGGCAATGATGATCCTGGTCATATCAGGAAGGAATTCCTGCATCCGCTGCCGTATGAGCCCTTCCGTGGCAGTGTCCACCGCGCTGGTTGAATCATCCAGGATCAGTACCCTGGGCTTTTTCAGCAATGCCCGGGCTATGCAGATCCGCTGTTTCTGCCCTCCGGAGACATTCACGCCTCCCTGCCCCATCTCTGTTTCATACCCATCCGAAAGGCGCTCCACAAATTCGTCCACGCAGGCAATCCGGCAGACCTCTTTTACATCCTCCATGGAGGCGTCTTCTTTTCCCCATTTTAAGTTGGAGAGAAGCGTGCCGGAGAACAGGGTGTTTTTCTGTAAGACCACAGCCACGGCATCACGCAGGTGTTTGAGGGAGTATTCCCGGACCGGGATGCCGTCTATCATAACAGCCCCCTTTTCCACATCATAGAGCCTGGGAATAAGCTGGATGAGCGTTGTTTTGGCAGCACCGGTTTGACCTATGATCCCAACCGTCTGCCCCGGTTGGATATGGAAAGAGATATCCGTGAGCACGTATTCCTTTGCCTCTTTCTTGTATTTAAACCATACGTGCCGGAATTCAATTTCTCCTTTTTTGACCTGGATATCCCGGGCGTTTTCATCCGTAATATCAATTTTTTCGTCAATGACCTCCAAAATACGTGTCCCGGACGCCACGGAGCGCGTGAGCATTAAGAAGACATTGGAGATCATCATCAGAGAGTTAAGGATCTGCAGCACATAGCTCAGAAAACCGGTCAGTTCCCCCACCTGCATCTCACCGCCTTTGATCAAGCCTCCTCCGAACCAGAGGATACTTAAAATGGTCCCGTACATGACAAATTGCATTGCTGGCATATTCAGTGCGGCTAACCGGAAGGCGTGTTCAGACTGGGCTTTCAGGTTTTCATTCCCCTTTTCAAACTTTGAGATCTCATAGTCCTCTCTCACACATGCTTTTACCACCCGGATAGCCGTCAGATTTTCCTGGATGATCCGGTTCACCGTGTCCACCGCCCCCTGCATTTTGGTGTATAAGGGTCTTACATGGGAAATGATCAGGAACAGCAGGATTCCCAATATTGGCAGAGCCACCAGGAAGACCAGGGCAAGCCTTTTGTTGATAGAAAACGCGACTCCGGTGGCTGCCACAAGCATTACGGGTCCCCTGCAGAAGGGACGCAGGCCTGTGGAGACGGAATTCTGGATATTTGTCACATCACTGGTCAGGCGGGTGACCAGTGAGGATACCCGGAAATGGTCAATGTTGGCAAAGGAGTATCCCTGCAGTTTTTCATATTCCGCCTTCCGAAGTTCCGCCCCCAGTCCCTGTCCTGCAAGCGCGGAAAACCTTGCACTTCCGATTCCTAGAACCAGGGCTATGGCAGCGCAGATCACCATCTGGATCCCTTTCATATAGATGTAATTCTTGTCACCTGCCGCCACTCCCACGTCCACTAAATCTGCCATAATAAGGGGAACGATCAATTCAAAGACAGATTCCGCGGCAACGCAGAAAATGGCAAGGACCGCGAACTTCTTGTATTGATGCATATAAGAAAACAAGCGCATCAGCATTATTTATTGCACCTCCAATTATTGTATATACAACAATTGTATGCTCCATACTATGATAATGTCAAGAACTCTTTTTTTACTTGGGGGGATATGATACAATAAACTTATTGTAACGGTTCAGTACCCTCACAGTTACAGGCAAAAATCCATGCAGCGCCTTTGGCGATGGGATTTTTGCTTGGCCGTGGTATACTTTCTTGTGGTCAGCCCAGTGAATGCGCAGACCTACCGAATAGTTACAATTTATTACAGATAAAAGAAAGTTTAAGGTTGTTGAAATGGAAAAAATAGAACTGGATAAAAGCAGTGCCGTACCGCTGTATCTTCAGCTTGCCGGGCAGATAGAACAGCAGGCAGCGGAGGGCATTCTAGTTCCGGGTGAACGTCTTCTCTCGGAAGTCAGAATGGCAGAGGCAGCAGGATTATCGGTAGGCACGGTGAAAAAGGCGTATACTTGGCTGCAGGACAGGGGTGTTGTGCAGAAGGTCCGGGGCGGAGGGGCCTATGTGCAGGAAAGGCTGCAAAAAGGCGTGACACAGGAAAAAGATCCCGCCGCTATTGTGGAGGAAATGTTCTCAAAAGTGGCGGAAAGCGGTATGCCCATGAATAAGCTGTTTCTTCTGGCACAGCAAAAGCTGGTCAGCCGTTTTCAGGAAAGACAAAAAATCTGCGCGGCACTGGTGGAATGTAATATCGAAACCCTGCACTCCATCGCTCCGGTGGTGGAGTCTATCCCAAATCTGACGGTGGAGACGTATGTACTGGAGGATCTGCTTTCCGGGAACAGGGTGATCAGCTCCAGATGTAACCTGGCGTTTATCTCCCAGAGCCATTACCAGGAATTTATAGGGTATGCGGATGCCATCAGAATTCCAACGGAGACCTTTGCATTGGTGGAGAGCAGGGAAACAATAGCACGTCTGGCTACCATACCGGAGGGGCAGCCCATATGTATCTTATACAGAAGTGCCACATTTTTAAAAAATGTTCAGAGGACCCTGCATTTTCTGGGGAAAACGAACCGGCAGATTTGTTCCAGCGAGGAAGAAATGAAGGAGGACATTGATAAATACTGCCTTCAGGGTATGCCCTTGATCATTTCGCCCGATTACATAGAATACGCAAGCGCGTGGACACTGCAGGTGGTATCAAGGGCCAGAAAGAGTAAGTGCAGGATCATTCCCATGGAATATGAGATTGACCAGGGTTCCTGGATGCACATGGTGGAAGTGGCAGAGAAGATGGACAGACAGAAGGGGAATGAGGAAATATGAACTGGATACCGGAAGAAAACGGAAAAGTGCCCGTATATCTGCAGATCGCACAAAAACTAATGGCAGAGATTGAAGACGGCACCCTGAAAGAAGGGGAGCGGCTTATGCCTGAACGGAAGCTCAGTGAGACTCTGCATGTGGCCCGCAACACAGTGAAACAGGCCTATGAAGAATTGTGCAGGGAAGGCTATGCTGCCACGAAAAAGGGGAGCGGAACCTATGTTGACACCAGTCGCCGGGCAGAACTGGACGATAAAGTATGCGGGATCATGGAGGAGGTTATAGATAAACTGGCCTCCATGGGCAAGGGGAGAAGAGAGATTGAGCGGATGTTCATGGAGAGCGCCTGGCAGCGCATCCCTGACAGGGAACGTCTGAAACTTGCGTGGATAGACTGCAGTGAGGAGTTTTTGCAGGATACGGCGGAGGAGATCGCAAGATTCTGCAATGTAGATGCAGATGCGTATCTCATTGATGAGATCAGGGAAAATCCCGGGATATTAAACAGGGAAAGATATGATCTGTTCGCAACCACCATCAATCATCATGATGAGGTCTGGGCAACTGTGAAGCATGTGGTGGAAGGCGGGGATGAAATACCTGTGGAGAAGGTGGTCCTCTCCGTATCCAATGAGACGATCAGCAACATTGCCAAACTGCAGGGGGAAAAACCGATTGCAGTGATTTACGGCAGCGAATGGTACCGCTTCAGTGTGGAATGTTTTTTGAAGGAGTTCGGAGTGGTCAGCCCTTACGCATATATTCCCGTTAAAAGCTGTATATACGAGCTGGAGCGCAATTCCAACAGGTACCAGGCTGTCATTCTGCCCCAGAATCCTTCCTACAAGGACGGACTGATAGAAGAGATACAGCTTCTGTGCGAGAAGAAGGAAATCTGCAGTTTTCCGTTTCACCAATATGCGGACCAGGGATCATTGTTCCATCTGCGGGGGCAGGCCTTTAAAAGATGGCTGGAGAAAGGAACAGGGGAATCCCCCTTGGCGGAGGGGAGAAAAACGATATAACACGATAAAGGATGGGGCAGTTACTAAGAACATGCTGCCTCCGGGCTGTGCCCATTTAAGAGCTGCTGCACCTAATATTGGTGCACAGCTCTTCTTTTCTTTCCCGGGCAAGTCTTCTTTTTTATAGATTGCGGAATATATATGTTGTAAGACGAAAAAACTTCTGGAAAAAGAATCTGGTATAGCTTAATAATATGATGCGTATTTGGTATATATTAAAAAATAAATTGGAATATATTAGTGCACCGCCACCAATATGATTGATTGTGAAAAATATACAAAAATATGATTATAAAATTAACTTTAATGCTGAAAAAATAAAAAGATATTGATTAACAACCGGGTTTATGCTAGTATCAGTATAAGCCAATCGGAAAGGTTGACACGGTATGAAAACAATTAATATATACCAATTAAGAGAAGTGAGGTGCTATTATGTCAACTAACTATCCACATTTATTCAGCCCGTTACGCATCGGAAACGTAACCCTGAAAAACCGTATCGCAACTGCTCCTATGGGATCAGAACCTAACACATCAGGATTCTTATCCGAGCAGAACCTGGCAGCTTTTGAAAACCGCGCAAAAGGTGGTGCTGCCATTGTCACAAGAGGTGAGACCCTGGTCCATGCCCATACAGGAAGTGCTCACGGCAATCTCTGTAACCTGGACAATGAGGGATTTATGCCGTCACATCTGCAGCTGACAGACAGAATCCATCAGCACAATGCGCTGGCTAATATTGAGATCTTACATAGCGGTGCCCGTGCCCATCCCCAGTATACCAACGGGATCATCTACGGGCCAAGTGCACAGCCCGGTGTATACGGCGTGGATGTAACACCTATGGATGAAGACATCATGAACGAGATCGCAGATGCCTTTGCACATGGTGCATATGTAGCTAAATTCGGCGGATTTGATATGGTTATGGTTCACGGCGGCCACGGATGGCTGCTCAGCGAATTCTTATCTCCGCTGTACAATACAAGAACAGACAAATACGGCGGTTCCATTGAAAACCGTGCCAGATTTCCGCTTATGGTCATTGACCGTATCCGAAAAGCAGTAGGACCGAACTTCCCCATTGAGATCCGTATCTCAGGTGATGAGTTCATGGAAGGCGGTTACGGTATTGATGATGCTGTTGAATTCGCCAAGATGCTGGACGGAAAAGTGGATTTGATCCATGTATCCGCTACTTCCTTCCGCGATGTGAACTCTGGATGCCGTATGTTCCCGTCGGCATTCCTGCCTCACGGTGTCAATGTATACCTGGCGGAGGCTATCAAGAAACATGTAAAGACACCCATCGCAACCGTAGGTTCCCTGTCCGATCCGGCAGAGATGGAAGATATCATCGCATCCGGCAAGGCAGATGTGATCTACGTGGGCCGCCAGATACTGGCAGACCCGGAATTCCCAAACAAGGCAAAAGCAGGACGCTTCGACGAGGTACGCCCCTGTGTGAGATGTAATCACTGTCTGTCCCTGGATTTCGTTCCTTATGTAGATATGTGCTCCGGCATTTCCCAGTGTGTGGTGAACCCGGAAGTGGGACGCGACTTAAAAGAAGGCATGTATCAGCCAAAACCCATGCCTAAGAAAGTATTGGTGATCGGCGGAGGCCCTGGCGGAATGCAGGCAGCTCTGAAGGCTGAGGAGCAGGGACACGAGGTCATTCTGATTGAAAAAGCAGACCGTCTGGGTGGTATGCTCAATGTGGCCGTTCATGATGTTTCTTTCAAAGAAGATCTTGGAAAATATATGCAGTATTTGATCCGCATGGTGGAGAGAAAAGCCATCCAGGTACGATTGAATACAACTGCCACGCCGGAACTGATTCAGGAAATCGCACCGGATACCGTGGTATGTGCAGTGGGTGCAGAACCTATTATCCCCAGAATCCCGGGAGTTGACAGAGAAAATGTGGTAAAAGTTACCCAGCTCCGCGATCCGGGTCTGGAATTCGGAGAAAAGGTAGTAGTGATCGGCGGCGGTCTTGTGGGATGTGAGGAAGGCCTGGCCCTTGCTATGGAAGGAAAAGATGTTACGGTTCTGGAAATGCAGGAAAAACTGGCGCCCGATGCACCAATCCTGCATCTGAAAGCCATGATGCTGGAATACGAAAAACGCACTGAGAATTTACATCCATATACAGAAGTTACCGTTACCTCCATTGAGGATGACGGAGTACATGCAAAAGACAAAGACGGCAAAGAAGTTATCTATCCGGCAGACACGGTATTGTTGTCTGTGGGTATGAGATCTAAGATCGACGAGGTGGAGAAACTCCGCACAAACGATGCTGAATTCATTACCGTAGGTGACTGTATCAAACCGGGCAAGATCCTGCAGGCAGTAAGCGGCGGATATTTTGCAGGGAAAAACGCGTAACGGCAGGACATAGACATAACCCTTGTAACTGTTCATTACCTTTACAGTTACACCCTCTTTTCTGATGTACTGCCCCCGGGGAGCGTAAAGCTCTCCCGGCAGGGTGGTACATAGAGGAGTTTTGCGCCCGCTTGATTTAGCGATGTGCAGTTATGTCTATATGCAATATTAGTTTGTAAAAGAGGAGGGAATATATGTCTGAAGTTGCTTCAACCAAAGAACTAAAGAGAGTTTTAGGCAGAAAAGAGCTGCTGTCCATTGGTATCGGACAGACGATCGGCTCCGGTATCTTCGCTATGGTTGGTATCGGTATAGCCATGACGGGAAGGTCAGCCAGCATTTCCATGCTGATCGCCGCCATTTTCACAATTTTCACCAATATTCCATTGATATTTGTAGCCGGTACCGTTCGTCTGAGAGGTGGTTTTTATACACAGCTTGCGCTTCTCGGCAATGATGTCAGTGCGGGATTTTTCGTTATTGTCCATATCCTGTCCTGGACGGCCCTGGCAATGTACGCTTTGAGTTTTGCAGATTACATGCTGGGCCTGATTCCGGCTCTGGCTACCAATGGTTTCGTGCGCCAGCTTATCGCGCTTATTGTGCTGACCGTCTTCTATGTGACAAACCTGATGGGAATTGAGGGGGCAGCCAAACTGCAGAACGCCATGATGCTGATCATGATCCTGGCACTTACAGCATTTATCGTATTTGGATTACCCCATGTAACTGCGGATTACTTTAAGCAGCCCGAATTTATGACTCACGGTGTGAAATCTATGCTGTCGGCAGGCGCGCTCTTTACCTGGGCAGTGGGTGGTGCAAACGTTGTGATCCATCTGGGTGCGGAGTGTAAGAATCCCACCAAGGATGTCCCGTTTGTTATTATTGTGGCTACCTGTATCATCGCTGTTTTCTATGCGGGCCTGGTAGTGGTTGCGTCCGGTGTTCTTCCGGTTGCGGAAGTTGCCAATCAGCCGCTGACTCTGGTATCCGCGGAAGTTCTGCCGTATCCGCTGCATGTGTTCTTTATTGTCGGCGGTGCTATGTTCGCCCTGTCCACAACACTGAACTCTGCTCTTGGCTGGGTTACAAAGCCAATCCTGCAGGCAGCAGTTGACGGATGGTTCCCGCCTAAGGTTGCCACCATCCATAAGAAATACAAGACTCCTACCGTTATCCTGACCATGTTCTATGTGGAATGTGTGATTGTTATCCTGTTCAATGTTCCAATCTCCACGATCGGCAACATGGCAGTAATTCTGAACAATGTATTCTTCGCCATACTGGCATTTACTTCTTACAACATGATCAAGAAGATTCCGGATGTGTGGAAGAAATCCAGGTTCCATGTAAGCAACGGCATGCTGCTGTTCTGGGCAGTCGTGGGCGGTATTTCCCTAATCTTGCAGACACTGCTTCTGTTCAGTGATCTGAAACCATGGGAATTCGTAGCCAATGTAGTGGTACTGATCTTCGGTCTTGCCTATGCGTATTTCCGTAAAAAATCAGGCAAGGTCCATATGGAAGTCAGCTACGAAGAGGCATAGGCGCCAATACGTTAGCGTGTGTCTGAAAATTGCTTTCGGCAAGCTGTGCGTCACACTTTGTGGGCGGCTTGGCCCGGTCATTTTACTTTCAGAATTCAATGCAGAGATATAATCTTTTTAGGGGATTATATCTCTGCTTTTTTTGTCTGGATCATGGAGGGGGAGCAGCGTGTGATGCACTGTTTCTGAGGGGGATCTTCCAATTTACTTTAAGACTTTTTGTGGATCCGTTTGTATTCGGAAGGTGACATACCGTATATTTTTTTGAACAGGAGATAAAAATTTTGTCTTGAATTGATCCCTATCATCTCATCAATATCCCCAATAGGAATGTCAGAATTACACAGCAGATATGCCGCTTTATCAAGCCGGAACCGGGTGAGATAATTCCAGAGCGTTGTGCCGGTTTCACGCTTGAAGATTTTCTGCAGATAGACCTTGTTCAGTGCGGCGAAGTCTGCGATCTCGTCAATATCTTTTATACTGAAATAATGGTAATGGATATAATTCTTTACTTTTTCCACATAAATCTGTGCGGGAGTGGGGTCCGTGGTGGACATCTGCTTCTGTATGAGGATAAGCACATTGTTGAGCAGCAGATTCATATAATAAGGGTCTTTGCCATGACCAAATTCATGAAAGATGAGCTGCATCAGCGGGTATATATTTTTGGCATTGGGGAGTATAATGCCTGTTTTCAGGCTGTCCAAAACAGAAGCCAGCGCCGGATAAGCTATGGTCAGATCACACAGTGTACCGAAATTGGGTGAAAGTGTATGTTGATAGCAGTTGATGCTCATATTGATACAGGGGGATGTACAGATGAGTTTGTGGGGGATATGTCCGTTTACAAGTATCAGGCTTCTTTTTTTGACAGGGAAAATCTCACTGTCAATGTCATAGAAACATTCACCGTCTACTATATAATTTAATTCCACGGACCCTGGGGCATGTACATGATATTCCATATCATGGTGGGTCAGATTGAGATAAAATATCTCTTCCGGCAAAAGAACGTTTGCCGCATCTAGAATCTCATATTCATAATTCATATCCTTATCCTCTCCTTTTATATGAAAAATATACAAATTAACGAAAAGCCTTGTGTTTAAATATATCATTTGAGAAAGCAAAAGTATGTCATAGATAATAGCTTGTTATATTTGGCAATATGCAATTTTTGAAGGTAGCAAAAAGAGAGGCTACAATATTATAATTCCATACATAAGCAGCAGGAAATACATATACCGTGTGTGCACAGCGGGCAGCAGCAAAAACGAAAAAAATAAAGGAACAGGAGAAGAATCATGAAGAATAAAAAGTATGGGAGTTTCTTATTGGCAGCACTTATGGCAGGTTCTCTGTGTGCGTGCGGCACAGGCAGCAGCGATGCAGGGGTAGGAGAAAAAGAGAAGACAGGGGGCAGCAAAGACGGTGTGACGCTCACCTATGCAACGTGGAATGAAAACCAGAAGGATTCCATCCAGGCCACCATCGACGGTTTCAATAAGGTATATCCGGACATCAAAGTGGAGATCCAGATCACGCCCTGGGGCGAATACTGGACAAAGCTGGAGGCGGCTGCCACCAGTGGAAACATGGCAGATATTGTAACCATGCACACCAATACCATTGCTAAATATGTGAATGGGGATAAGCTGGCGCAGCTTGATGACCTGGCGGAGATAGACGATACCTTCAGCTATGACAACTACCCGGAAGGGATCACCAGGCTTTTCACAACGGAGGATAAACACTACGGTGTTCCGAAAGATAAGGACTGCGTGATACTGGTATATAATAAAGAAATTTTTGATAATGCCGGGGTGGCATATCCGGATGACTCCTGGACCTGGGCTGACTTAGAGGAAGCAGCGCAGAAACTTACGGACAAAGAAAAAGGGATTTACGGATTTAATGCCTACAATAACAGCCAGGAGAGCTGGGGGAATCTGCTCTATCAGAACGGCGGAAGCATCATTGACGAGGCAAAGAACGTATCAGGCCTGGACAATGCCAAATCTATTGAGGCTATGGACTTTTTCGTAAAGCTGCAGCAGTATTCTCCGTCCCAGGAAATGCAGGCGGAAGTGGATTATATCAGCATGTTTGCCACCGGAACCGTTGCCATGCAGTTCCAGGGAAACTGGCAGCTCAACAATTATACGGACAATGAGATCATGAAAGACAAGTTCGCCATTGCACCGCTCCCGGCCGGACCGGAAGGTGTGAAAGCCACCCAGAGTAACGGAATCGCCTTGTCCATACCAAAGAACTGCAAAAATATGGACGCGGCTAAGAAATTCGTGGCATATGCCAGCAGCGAACAGGGAATGAAGGATGCCGTAAACGGTCCTGCGATCCCGGCTTTTAACGGTGTGGAAGAAGACTGGAGCAAGGCACATGAAGCGGAGTACGATACAAAAGTTATTCTGGACGGCCTGGATTACGGCGTGCAGTTTGTGGGCACAGAGTCAAAATCCCAGTGGGAGGCAGTGATGAATGACTATGTGGCAAAGATCCTGAACGGAGAGATCTCTCCGAAGGATGGATTCACAGATGCGTCCAAAGAAATGAATGAGATACTTGCAAAAGAAAAATAGACTCTGATAATGGGGCTGCCTTCAGCCGGGTGTGCTGGGCAGCCCTGTTCTAATGGAGGGTGAAGAGATGAAAAAAAGAAAAGTAAAGAAATGGCTCTGGGGGTATTTCTTTATCGCGCCGACCATCATCGGCCTGCTGATTCTGAATATTTATCCTATTATCAAGACCATGATCCTAAGCTTTTCCCAGAGTACAGGATTTGACGAGTATATATTTACCGGACTTCAGAATTATATCCGGGTATTCCAGGATAGGGAAGTGTGGATCGGCCTCAGAAACACATTGATATTCTCGGCTCTATCGGTGCCGGGAGGGATATTTATCAGTCTGCTGCTTGCATGGCTTATGAGCAAAAAGATCAGGGGGACCGGTGTGTACCGGGTGATCTATTTTACGCCTATGGTGGCAGCTCCCGCGGCGGTGGCCATGGTATGGTCCTGGCTTTATAATACAGAGTTCGGAGCTTTGAACCAGCTTCTGGGAGGACTGGGATTCCGGACCCATTCCTGGTTAAATGATCCGAAATACGCCATGCTGTCCATTGTCATTATTGCCATCTGGGGAGGAATGGGGCAGCAGATCATCATTTTGATCGTGGCGATCACAAACGTGCCGAAAACCTATTATGAGGCGGCAGCCATTGACGGCGCCAATGGTTTTGTAAAGCTTTTTAAGATAACCGTGCCGCTTATCTCACCCAGTGTATTTTTCCTGACAATAACAGGATTTATCGGTTCTCTGACCCAGTTTGACCTTATTTACATGCTGTATGGAAACAACACATCAAAAGCTATGGACTCTGTGCGGACCATCATGTTTCAGTATTACAGGGAGGCGTTTGTGGTACAGGATAAGCCCTATGCCTCCGCCATCTCCATTATCGCCCTCTGTGTGATCATGATATTTACGACAGTACAGTTCGCAGCCCAGAAAAAGATGGTGCATTACGATTAGGAGGAAAAAAGTATGCAGAAAAAGAGACAAATACATGTAGGAACACATGTTATTTTGATAACAGGCAGTATCATTATGCTTTTTCCGTTCTTCTGGATGGTTTTGTCCTCCTTTAAAACAGTGGGGGAGCAGATGATGATACCCATGCGGATCTTTCCGTCCAGTTTTGAAAATACAGAGAATTTCCGCCAGGCTCTGGACGCTGTGCCATTTCTGCGTCTGTATGGAAATACGCTGCTGATGATAGCGGGGCGAGTGCTGTGCGCGGTGATCTTTTCAAGTATGGCCGGCTACGGATTCGCCAGGCTTCAGTTTCCTTTTAAGAACCTTCTGTTTGGGATCGTGCTGCTGCAGATGATGGTGCCGGGACAGATCTTCATTGTTCCCCAGT
>ENA-UAPG01000508-UAPG01000508.1-human-gut-metagenome-genome-assembly--contig:-NODE-508-length-12662-cov-4.781471_pt1 | contig 12662 bp, 11 predicted proteins | sample MGYA00243478_ERZ654573 | MGnify/ENA primary metagenome ERZ654573 (study PRJEB26926, sample SAMN06164711) | human gut metagenome | biome: ENVO:00009003; feature: ENVO:2100002; material: ENVO:00002003... | reverse complement strand
AAAGCGCAGATAATACTGGATGTCTTATCGAGCATTTTGGCAACGCAGATGCCGTACCGCAGCCGCCAGAGCGGCGCTTAAGCCGTCAGGCGGGAATTGTGCGGTGTTGCCTTAGCTTCAATGAGCCTTTATTCAAAAGAAAAGAGCCATCTCAGTTCATTGCATCTCTGCATGACACCTGAAATGGCTCTATAGTCACTGTGCTATATACAAATCTTTTAGTTCATCCAAAATCCGATCTTTCGTTCTCCCTACCAGCCCCAATTGCTTAATGTCCACGCTTTCGTTTTGCATCCGCTGCACGAACTCTTGAACATCTGTATAAACGCCTTGGGGAGCCGTAATCTTGACCGTGGGATCAATCAATTCCGTCAGGCGGAAAACATCGTTCTTATGCTTCTTGATATTTTTGCTGTCAACGTGTTCTCCAGCAGCTTTTCGATCCGTCAAATCCATCCACGCTTTTGCCTTAAATGGAATCAGATATGCCGCATCCAAGACAGTCACTCCATCGACAGCAACTTTCCCTTGTTTCAAAAATTCGTAGTAATCATCGTCCAATAGGATAGCGGACAAACTCGAAATATCTTCGTCCATCGGCAGCGGCGTTAATACTGCATTTTCTGGAAGCTGAATAGCATCTAACTTTCGGGTGAAAAGTTCAATCATCGCAGGATACTGATTCGAGATTGGGTGGCTAAAACGATAAAATTGCGGCACACCCGAACTTTTATTGCAATGTTCATATCCAGCTTGTTTTACATATTCCCAGAATTTCTTTCCGAAATTCGCGTCAACTGCTTCTATAATGAGAACAAGGTCAATGTCCTTTGTTGCTCGGAAGTCCAATCCTTCTTCCGTCATCAGAATATCACACGCCGTTCCTCCAATGATGGCATATTGTTCTTCGCTGCCCTTGAACCATTCCCTAAAACTATCAATTCCTGTAACCATCTATCTTCCTCCACAGTTCATTCAGCATTTCTTCTACTGCTTCTTCAACCCGTTCATCTGCATCTTCTCGCAATGTCAATGCCAGCGAAAGTTCGTCTACAATATTCCGTGTGGACAATTTTCGGGGATTGTATCTCCACATTTCTACGGCCACTTGTACCTGCGAATCCTGCAACCTATTCGTCACGACATTTTTCCATTGAGAAATTCTTTCTGTTGCATAGCATTTGATGTTCGGTGCATTCAGCATGGAACACTTTGCCAATGCAGAATATCCACTTTCCAGCAGGTTTGTTCCCACCAATTCTTTCGGAATATAAACTGTTCGTTTTACTGGATTCAGCAACTTATCTCCTGCTTTTTGGAACAGTATTTTCGGAGAATCCTCAGATTGCAAAATCCGCTGCACACCTACTTTCTTTATATGCAGCAATCCCATTTCTTCAAGCTGTTTCGATGCCCTCGATATAGAAGTAGGTGTCAGTTCCAAATCTTTCGCAGCCTGACTTGTGGACAGTTCTCGTGCGCCCTCATAAATGAAATGCAGCAGGAGCATCTGTGCCGATGGAAGTATTTCCTCCCGTGGCTCCTTTTCGGCATTGCACCGTTCCTGCAAATATATCGCCATGAAAGGCAAATAAATCTGTTTTCCTTCTACGATAAATGGAATTTTTTCACGAATTAAATATTCTTTCTGACGAAAGCCAAGTTCATTTAGCACTAGCACAACAGGCAAATTTTCATTTTTCTGTATCCGTGCAATATGCTTTTTCAGCACTTCAATCTGCTCCAGTTCTGTCTTAGGATAAAGGAAAATCACCCTTTGTCCATTCAAAGACACCATCTGTAAGCGATACCTTGTAGATATAAAGTTTGGCAAATGCGCAAACTCCCCATTCTTATAGGCCACTTCAATCCCAAGAACTTTATCAAGATACTCCATGTGTTCACCTCCAATCTTAACTCTTTTTCTGTATTATAACTCTTTTTAAGTTAAGATTCAATATTAGAGTTAAAATAAACCGTAAACTCGCATCACCACTAAGGTTTTTCATGTTTTAAGTTATCCATGTTATTACACCAATTTTGGGACGTTTTCCCGAAAAGGAGCCTAACAAAGCAGTGTGGTGTAAGAAGTGAATAGGCAGATTGGTGTAGTAGGTACACCGAACCCCAAATGCAAAAATGCGGCAGCTATGTTGTGAAAATACAACGTAGCTGCCGTTTTTTCGTTTCAGAGCGCATCATCAGCAGAATCTCTTTGAACTCTCTCCTCAAAGCTCTGAATAATATCCTAAAGTGAGATTTCCTGCATGGAACGCTCTGCATCCCGTTGAACCTTAGGTACGAGTTGGAATGGAATATGGCTGGCTGCCATATCCGGTTCCAAATATATTGTAATAGAAGATAAATTCGTTTGTCAGCCCATATCGGCGGCAAGAGCCTGGTCGATGAGCTTTTGCAGCGTCTCCGCCTGCTTCTTTTCCGTGATAGCGCCTACGATGGGCTCGCCCACGATATTGCCGCTGCGGTCAACCACATAGGTGGTGGGATAGGCAAAGATGTTGGTGGTAAACTTTCCCGCCTCACCATCGGAGTTAAAATACACATTCTGATAGGTAGCGCCCTTCTTGGCCAGTACATCCTTTGCTTCGGAAATTGCCGCTTCGTCGCCGTCCAGCGTGAAGGTGTTGACGCCGATGAGGGAGCCGCCCTTCTCCGCAAGCTCTTTGTTCAGTGCGTCCAACTCAGCAAGCTCGCCCACGCAGGGGTTGCAGGTGGTGAACCAGAAATTCACCACGGTGACGGCGTTGGCAGAGAACAGCTCGTCACTTTTCACCGTATTTCCATCCAGGTCCTTGCCCTCAAAGGTGGGGAATTTCTGCATGCTGCCGTCATCGGATTTCTGCATACTGCCGTCATCGGGCGGCGTGGTCATGTCGCTGCCCGCTGGCACGCTCATAGCGCCATCTGTAGATTGCTGTGCCGCCTCGGGGTACTTTTCCTCGATCATGGTCAGCTTGTTTTCGATGTCGCGAATCGTCTCCGCTTTTTCCTGAAGCAGTTTCAGCTCATCTGCCGTAAACTGATCCTTGGCGGATTCAATTGTACTGAGCAGGAAATCACCGTAGTTTTTGCCGTCCTCCTGCATGGTCATGCCCTTGTCGGCTGCCATGAATACCTTGTCCCAAAGTTCGGTGTTCTCCGAGAGAATGTCATTTTCCTGCGCCATCAGATCGTTGTACATGGCAACCGCTTCCTCGGCATTCTTCGGTTCGCTGCTCGTTCCGTCCGTTTTGTCTGCGCCCTTTGCTCCGCAGGCAGCCAAAGACAGCGCAATCAGGGCGATAAGCAGCAGCGCCAGCAATCGGCCGGCAGGTTTCGTTCGATTCATCTTCATCTTTTTATTTCTCCTTGTTATCATTGTTTTTCTGCGGCATTGCAGCCGCCTTGGTTTTATCTTTACCGTCTCCAAAGCCGTAGCGGAAGCTGACGGCGCTGGTAGGACAGGCGCGGACGCACATCCCGCAACGGATGCACTCGGCATGGTTGGGCGTCTTTGTCACGTCCACATCCATTTTGCAGGCCTTGGCGCATTTCCCGCAGGAGACGCATTTGCTCCTGTCTACCTTCATCTGGAACAGGGATACCCTGTTGAACAGCGCGTAAAACGCACCCAGCGGGCACAGCCACTTGCAGAAGGGCCGGTAAAATACGATACTCAGCACGATCACCGCCAGCAGGATGCAGAATTTCCATGTAAACAGGCTCCCCAGCGCCGACCGGATACCGGAATTGGCAAGGGACAGCGGGATGGCCCCCTCCATCACGCCTTGCGGACAGAGGTATTTACAGAAGAACGGGTCACCCATGCCTACATCATTCACAAGGAACGCCGGCAGCAGGAAGACCATCACCACCAGTATAGCGTATTTCAGGTATGTCAGCGGCTTCAGCCTCTTTGTGGAAAGCTTCTTAGTGGGGATTTTGTGCAGCAGTTCCTGAAACCAGCCGAAGGGACACAGAAAACCGCAGATAAAGCGTCCCAGCAGAACTCCCAGCAAAATGAGGAAGCCTGTGATATAATAGGAAAAGCTGAACTTGGAAGACCCCACCACCGCCTGAAACGCACCGATGGGACAGGCACCGGAGGCCGCTGGGCAGGAGTAGCAGTTCAGCCCCGGCACGCAGACGTTTTTCCCCGCGCCCTGATACAGCCCGCCTTTGAGGAAGTTCGGCAGGTGCAGGTTGGTCAATAAGGCTGCCCCCGCCTGTATCCAGCCCCGGAAGCGGGACAGAAGTTGTGACGCGCCCGAAAAATTCTTACCCAATGCCCACACACTCCAGACATAATTTGATCGCTTTGCTCAGCACCGTCGCCGTCTCGCCGCGCCATACGCCAAAACACAGCATGGCGATGCCCACAACCAGCAGAACGGCCTGCGCCGCCGCCTTTTTTACATGGCTCAATTCCATCACCCTTTCACTTTTTCTGCCACTATCATAGCACAAGAGAGTTAAAGTCACTGTTAAGAACGAAAATTTAACGCAAACCTTATCTGGTTTTGCTATAATTATAATACCATGAAAATGAATAAAAAAGGAGGGCTCTCATGCACCTTTTAGTAATTGAAGACGAACGCGCCCTGTGTGAAACCATTGTCCGCAGCCTGCGGCGCCAAGCGTACAGCGTGGACTGCTGCTACGACGGGGAAAAGGCGTTGGCGCTTCTGGGCGTGGAGCGCTACGATCTGGTGCTGCTGGATCTGAACCTGCCGGGGAAGGACGGCATGACAGTGCTGCGCACCCTGCGGCAGACCGACCGGGAGACAAAGGTACTGATCCTCTCTGCCCGGGGTGAGGTGGAGGACAAGGTGGAGGGGTTAGATGCCGGAGCCAATGACTATCTGGCAAAGCCCTTTCATCTTGCCGAGCTGGAGGCTCGCATTCGCAGCCTGACCCTGCGGCAGTTCACCCAGCAGGATGTGCTGCTGACCTGCGGCGGCCTGACCTTTGACACACGCTCCCGTACCGCCGCCGTCAACGGGCAGACGCTGACGCTCACCCGCAAGGAAACAGGGATACTCGAATACCTGATGGTGCATCAGGGGCGGCCCGTGAGTCAGGAGGAACTGATGGATCACGTTTGGGACAACAGCGTGGACAGCTTCAGCAATTCCATTCGCGTCCACATCTCCGCCCTGCGCAAAAAGCTCCGCGCTGCGCTGGGCTATGACCCCATCCGCAACCGCATCGGCGAGGGCTATCTGATGGGAGGCGAGGAAGCATGAAGCGTCTTTCCTTGCAGTGGCGCATCACCCTGATGACCGTCCTGCTCATCGGCGTCACCTGCGTGATCATGAATCTGCTGCTCTGCTCCTCCGGTGTGTACTATATGGACACCATTGCGGACAGCCTACAGGGCGGCGGCACGGTAATCCTAAATGAGGGCGGCGCGGTGAGCTTTGACCCGCAGCACATAGCGCCCGACGAGGAGCTGACCATCGTCGTCGATGGGGCGCAGGGACGCTTCCGCACTACCAACTGGTACATCACGGCTGCGGTAATGCTGCTCAGCGGTGTGCTGACCTATTTTGTCAGCGGACGCGCGCTCAAGCCCCTGCGCAATTTTGCCTCGCAGGTGGAGCAGGTGCAGCTGAACAATCTTGCCGATATGAGGATCGATGAAGACGTTATTCCGGAATTTCGGCAGCTGAGCCGCTCGTTCAACCAGATGCTGGAGCGGCTGAACAATGCCTTTGCCGCCCAGCGGCAGTTCACCGGCAATGCCGCCCACGAGCTGCGCACGCCGCTGACGCTGATGCAGGCGCAGCTGGATCTGTTTTCCTCAGAGCACCCCGACGTGCCGCCGGAGATTGCGGAGTTTCTCACCCTCCTGCGGGAGCAGACGGAACGTCTGACCCGGCTGACCAAGACGCTGCTGGAGATGAGCAATCTGCGGCAAGTGGCACGGAACGAGCGGATCCAGCTTGCTCCCATGATTGAGGAGATCTTTACGGATCTTGCACCACTGGTGGAAAAGCGGGGCATCACGCTGGAGGCGGATGGCGACGGCGTTATGACCGGCAGCGATGCGCTGATCTACCGGCTGATCTTTAATCTGACAGAGAACGCCGTTAAGTACAACCGCCCCGGCGGCTCGGTGCGGGTCTGTGTCACACAAGAAACGGAAAAACTTCTGATTCGCGTTTCCGATACCGGCTGCGGCATTCCGGAGAAGTATCAGCAAAGCATCTTCCAGCCCTTTTTCCGTGTGGACAAGTCCCGCAGCCGCGAGTACGGCGGTGCGGGGCTGGGGCTCTCGTTGGTGTGGGAGAGCGCCGATCTCCACGGCGGCTCCGTTTGGGTGGAGGAAAGTTCGGACAAGGGCACGACCATCGCGGTGGAGCTGCCAACGCAACAATCAACGAAGCCCTAAAACCCTTTTATTCGTTTTTCGCCGCTTCGCTTGCCTCCCTGCGGCGTTCCTCTCTGTATGGGGCGGTCAGCCGGAAAGAGAAGCGTCCCTTTTCAATCTCAAATTTCTTGCAGCCCGTGTCCGGGTCTACGTCCGTCAACTTGCAGACGGCAGGGTGTTTGCGGCTGTATGCGGTCAGCCTGTTTTTGCGCTGCTGGATGGCAGCTATGCACAGGCAGCAGCTTCGGCGCTTGTGGCGCTGCTGTTATGCCCATTTGCAGCACCGATGCTGCTATCACTGGCGGAAAGTGCCTTGATTGTCGCTGCATCAGCGTTATTTGCTTGGCTGTTCTGAAAACAGAATATGACGATGAACCGCTGTCGGCTGCGCAGCGGTTTTTCTTTTTCAGATAGCATTCAAGAAGTCATAAAGTCGGGATAGTAATGGAAGAGGTAATGCGTTTAAAATAGTGACCGACAATATTTTGAGCGCTACTTGTGGTTTTATGGAGAATCTGCTATAATATTTATGTATATTTGTGAGGAATGGGATTGATATTCTTTTCTTACTAAAATTACGGAAGGAGGGCTTGACAATGATGCTCAAAGGCGCGAAAATGGCTCGGCTCGGCTCGGCTCGGCAGTAGTATAGCGCCGTTTTTTCAGCGTGTCAAGTCTTATTTCACACAATTTATAACGAATCGATTGCCGGAGACAGGGCGCATTGTGCCTTGGCTTCGGCTTTTTGCGTTTGCCGGAAGGATGGTGGTTTGATACTGAAGTCCTAACCACGACCGGCAAATCAATCTTTTCCGGTTAAACCTTCTGTCTTCTCCGGCGTGTCCGCTGTCGGAGGAAGTAAATAGCGGACAATTAAAAAGTGGAGGAACTCTGAACTCTTATGAAGAAAAAACTATTTGCAATCCTACTCAGCATTGTAATGGTAGCTGGACTCCTGCCTGCCACAGTACTGGCAGCGGAACCCACAGTCTACGACATCTGGGTAGACGGCGTACAGGTCACGTCTGAGAATAAGGATAATCTTTTCAGTGGAACAGTAAGTTATGACCCGACCACTCACACCTTGTCCTTGAACAATGCCACCCTTGACGACGACACCATGTCAGACTACGGTATTAAAACGACTATCCCCAGTACGTTGAAGATACGGTTGACCGGGACAAATAGCATTACCCGAACCGATCCCGGCGGAGGAGTGGGAATATACCTCAATTACAGCAATTCTGTCGAGATTACCGGCGATGGAACACTGGTGATCAACGCTATCGGGAAAAACTACGATGGAATTAGCACAGGGGCTGACGTCAAGATTTCCGATAAAGCAAGGGTCATAATAAACTCTGAAGGCGGATTGGGCATAGCCGGAAGAATGGTCGAAATTGACGGGGCAACAGTGGATTCCACCGGCTTGTATGCCGGAATCGATGCCCATTGGCTGAAGATTATAAACGGCGCTGATGTTACGCTTAAGGCAACCCAGGACGGACGTAACGGAGCATATATCTGGAAAGATCAAGAAGGGAACGGCGGCGATATTGAACTTGCTGCATCTAAAGTTAAAGCAACAAGCTATTATCCCGGTCTGTATGCTGCAGGTGATCTGACGGTTAACGGCGGCGAGGTAAACTGTACCTCTACTGCGGACGGTGCAATATGGGCAAAAGGCAATATTTTGATCAAAGGAGGCGCCAAAGTAACCACTGACGGTAAAAAACCGATGGGCGGTAACGGTACTTTTACCGTAGAAGAAGCAGAGATTGATGCAAAGAATACGAATGAGAATAATATCCCTGCAATTTTCGATGAATGTGTGCCTGTGATTGCCGATGGCTATCATCTGAACTATGCAAAAGCTGTAGACTCGGAAGGAACAGTAATCGACCTGCTTTCCAGCGGTACTCAGTACTTTGCACTTTATAAAAATGTTCATTTTATCACAAAGGCTGTCTATCCGGTTTCTTTCGTTGTAACGCCAGTCGGTCTGACCAATGTTGTTGTTAAAGTGAATGGTCAGGAGGTTACCGGCTCTGTCAGTTTGGAAGCAGGAACTTACCCTGTTGAAGTAACAGCCGATGACTGCAAAGCATACACCGGCAATATAACGATCACCGCCGATGCGGCAACGCATACGCAGACGGTTGCAATGACTTATTTACCTGCCGACTACACTAAGGTCGACGAAGCCATTGCCAAGGCAAATGCACTGAACAAGGACAACTACAAGGACCTCACCGCCGTGGAAGCTGCCGTCAATGCTGTTGTCCGTGACAAGAACATCACTGAACAGAGCGAAGTTGATGCAATGGCTAAGGATATTGAAGATGCCATTGTTGCCCTGCAATACAAGGACGCCGACTACACCAAGGTCGATGCAGCCCTCGCCAAGGCAAATGCTTTGAAGAAGGATGATTACAAAGACTTCTCCGCAGTAGAATCTGCTGTCAATGCCGTTGCCCGTGGCAAGAACATTACCGAGCAGGGCGAAGTAGATGCCATGGCAAAGGCTATCGAAGATGCGATTGCTGCCCTGCAATACAAGGACGCCGACAAGACCACCCCGGCACCTGCTGCAACGGCTACCCCGGCACCTGCTGCAACAGTCACTCCGGCACCTGCTGCAACAGCCACACCTCAGTACACTATTCCGCAGACCGGCGACACCAGCAACCCTGCTTTGCTGGTTGTCCTTATGCTTGTCAGCGGTAGTGCAGCCATTGGTACAGCCGTTGTTGCCAGCAAGAAAAAGCACAACAGATAACTGAACAGCCCCCTCGCTCCATCTTCCGGGCAAAGCAAAAGCGCCGCAGCGATGTGGCGCTTTTCTATTGCCACAAATCAGCAAATAGAGGGCTTCCCCACCACCGTAAAGCCATATCAAATAAAAACGTCCAAAATCGCCCCGAAAGCGAACAGTTCGGGAGATGTTGGGCGTTTTTCTATGCTCTACTTGCGGACAATTTGAGAGAGCATAAGTCCATCTCTTTACGCCCGTTCGCCACTTATCTTGCGCCCATCCAGACAATATGTTATAATGTATAATATTTCATGGAATTGTTGGGGGGCTTACTATGTTTGCTTTACAAGTGGTCTGGTTCTACTTACTTATGCTTGCCGTTCCGCTAGCCATTGGCGGGTTGTTTTTTCCTGAGCGGAGCGTAATTTCTCCTGTGTCATATCTGGCAGGACTTGCCACTGCTTGGGGTACATATGAGATCATCGGTTTACCCTGTGCTCTGTTGTTTAAAACATCACTTACCACCCTTACCGTGTTGTGGAGTGCAGTAATGATCCTGTTGACTGTTGCTGGCGTATTGGTGCGGTATACCCACGGTCGAATGGCACTATTACCTGCAAAGGGCTTGCAACTATCCCGGACAGCTCGGATCCTATTGGCGCTGGTTATTGTAATGGTTGTGTTGCAGACAGCCCGCACCGTGACTGGATATTTTCTCGCCTTCGATGACTCAGATTATTTAGCTCAATCTACAACCGCCCTTTATACCAACACCATCAACCAGTATGAACCGCAGACTGGCCGCCAAGTTGATATTTTGGATCAAATCGAGCCACATCATAAAATCGCACTCTGGGGCATCATATGGGCCACAATGACTCAACTCACAGGCATCCACCCCTCCATTCTCTGCCGGACGCTCCTACCTGTTATTGTTATTCCTGCCGCCTATATCATTATGTACCTGATTTTGAAGGACATGTTTGGTGGCGAAGAAGAAAAGCCCCTGGCTGGTCTACTATTTCTTCAGATTGCTTATGAGCTAGGTAGCTGTGGAGGCGGCGTCCGACAATGGTGGCTGCTCATGTACAGCTGGTACGGCAAAACTGTGGCTGCTGTGCTCATTTGCCCGTTTATTCTGTACCTGTTCCTTATTCTCGAAAACGAAACCAACAAAAAGCATCAGTTGCAGCTCTGGGTTCTGCTAGCCCTGACGGCCTGGGCCGGCTGTATGGTGGCAGCTTCGTCATTCCTTATGGTGCCCTTCCTCTTAGGCGTACTTGGCCTGTGTCATTTTGTCCGAAAGCGGAATTTGCTTTTCTGCATCAAGTTAGGCATCTGCATCATTCCCTGCCTGGCTCTTTACTACATCACTCGCTAACTGGTGGAGGCAGGAAAAATGAATCGTTTACATGAATTGTTTTCAATCGCTCTTGATGTATTTAATCTTGCCACTTCCCGTGGGTTCTATTTCCTTCCCTTTTTGTTTGCTATAGCTTATCTCATTTTATCTGACGACGAAAAGCACAAACGAACCATCACATTTCTTTTGGCTCCGACTGCATTGGGAATGCTTATCCTGCTTTCCCCATTCGTAGGTAGCTACGCCGAGGGACGCGATTATATACAGATATGCCGCTTTTACTGGACATTACCGTTCGACCTAATCGTTGCATACTGCATTGCAGACAGTCTGTGGAAGGCCAAACGTCCAGCAACCAAGGCCGCGCTTATAGCGGTATTAGCTTTGGGCGTAATGTCCTCCACTCGTCAGTATAACACCATCCTCCCTAAGGTAGACATCGGCTGGCCTTGGGAAGTAGCTGCGAACCTGTATAAGGTACCCGCATCTGTTGAGAAAACCTGTGATATTATTCTAACAGAGCAAAACGGTAAAGCCTGTCGTGCTGCTTTTCCTCACGATCTAGCCATGTATGTCCGTCAGTATGATGCAACAATCATGATGCCATATGGCTCTTATGTTGAATGGAGAAATTCTGAATCTCCTTGTTTTGGGCCTATAAACACTGATCAGATTAACTTGGATGAGGTCGAGCAGGTTGCTCTAGAGGACGGGCTTGATTATTTTGTACTAGATCAGAGCAAAATAGTCAGTGGTTCTTTGGAGAACTACACAGAGATTGATTCTGTTCCGGATGGAGAAACATCCTACGGCGTATACGAAAGAATCAACCATGTAGCATAGATTCCGCAGATGATGTATTTTCTCCTGCAAAACACGCCATAGCCAAACCTGTTGAAGGGAGCCAATCCGAAAAGGCTTTTGCATATGTTGAAAAGCTTTTCGCATTAGAAGCTTGCTGGAGAGATATGTCACCTGACGAACGTCAAAAACACCGTATGGCTGAAATGAAACCCGTTATGGATGCCTATTGGGACTTCCTTTCCAGTTTTTCTTCTGAAAAAGATTCGAATCTGCAAAAGGCACAAACATACTCGCTACACCAGAGAAAACAGTTGGAGGCTGTTCTGCTGGATGGAAGACTGTAACTTACGAACAATGTGGCGGAGCGAACCGTTAAGCCGTTTGTTATGGCCAGAATGAATTTCTTATTCTGCGACACCGCCAAAGGCGCAGATGCCAGTGCCCTGTGCTTCAGCGTGATTGAAACAGCTAAACGCAACAAGCTGGATCCCTTTGGATACCTTCTGTTCCTTTTGCAGGAGCTTCCCAAACTCGGAAACGAGCCAACTCGTGAGCAACTCCTGCCGCTATTGCCTTGGTCTACGGCGCTCCCTGAATATTGCCATCTGTCTTGATTTTTTGAGCATCTCGGTTTCGAGGTGCTCTTATTTTTTGCCTTCACGGAGGATTATTGATCGCTTACGCCTCATCCCTAAGCTGCACCTGCCAGCGCATGAAGCTGGAATATGCAATTCCATTCTCGGAACACCATGTACGGTTGTCTTTCCCACTTTGAGCACATTCCTTGATAAGTTTCAGATAGTGCAGCTTCTTTAATTCGTGATATGCGCCTGCCATATTTTCACTCCGTCCTCTGAGGCTTATTAGACTTCTAAGATTGTCTCTTTAACGATTTGAGACTTCCATGGTTTCCGGATCTTCTCAGACTTCTTAGAATCTATTATCGCACTTAATGGAGTCATTTTACAGACGGGTGATTATTGAGCGCTTACGTTTCTTCTGCTATGCGGCATGTTTTACCTCCCCCCTATTTTTAATTGTTGGTTTTTAAGGCTTTTTCAATCTCCTTGGCTTGACAGCGCACATAACTATCATCCAAGCCGAATGCATCCAGGATTGTTTTCTGCGTCGCAGTAACCGCATGGTCCAGACGGTAAACGCCATCGAGCTGCCGAATCATAACAATTTTTTCCAATTCTTTCATTGCTGCCGGAACCGTCATATAGTTTGGAGACTTCAGCATTCGTTCACGCTTGTCGCTTAGGCAGGCAAAAAAGTTGTTACGCAAAATCAATGCAATGAATTGAATAAACACCTTAGCTGACAACGCCTCATCCTGTCTCTTATACACATCTGACGCTGCCGAC
>ENA-UAPG01000491-UAPG01000491.1-human-gut-metagenome-genome-assembly--contig:-NODE-491-length-12827-cov-11.287191_pt1 | contig 12827 bp, 8 predicted proteins | sample MGYA00243478_ERZ654573 | MGnify/ENA primary metagenome ERZ654573 (study PRJEB26926, sample SAMN06164711) | human gut metagenome | biome: ENVO:00009003; feature: ENVO:2100002; material: ENVO:00002003... | reverse complement strand
AGCGACGGCGTAGCGGTTCCTACGACTAGCTTCGGCAACGCGGCACTGGCGTAAAGAGCGGGTACTATATCATTGGAACTTATGCAACGCTGTACTAGGGGTGTGTCTTGACATTTATAGCCGACACGCTCTGACAGACCACGGCGAGATAGATTAAAAAAAGGGGCAGATTATGAAGAAAAATTACAGCGGGAATAACAGTAGATCATATAAAAACAGAATCTGGAAAACAACACTGGGTATCACTCTGGCAGCAGTGCTGGTGGTACAGGGAACCGGCACCGGTATGCACATGGGATTATCCCAGGTGGCAGCAGCGGAGCAGCAGGCAGATAATACCGCCAAATTAAAGACTGTTTATTTAAGCGGCAGCGGTAAAAAGAGCGGAGACGGCACTTCCAAGGATACGGCAGTCTCCAGCTTTGAGAAGGCGAAGTCCCTGGCCGCTGACAACGCAGCCATTTTGGTGTGCGGGACTATAACCGTTTCCGGTGAGACAAAGCTCACCATGCCTTCCGGCATTACTGTGAAGCGGGCGGACGGTTTCAGCGGCCCTATCATCAAAGTGGAGGGCAGCGGCAGACTTACGCTGACCTACGGATGGCTGAGCGCTTCTGATGTGGATACAAAAAGTGCGAATCTGGGAGCGGATGCTTTTGTCATAGGAGAAAAGCCGAAAGAGGAGAACAAAGAGAATGCTTCCGGGGAGAGCAGCGGGAATAAAGAAGAAGTAAAAGAGGAACCAAAGGAGGAGGCAAAAGAGGAGCCAAAGGAAGAACCTAAGGAAGAGCCAAAAGAGGAACCAAAAGAAGAGACACCGGTCAAAAAGCAGGAAGCTCCTGCAGTGACAGTTCCGGATACCATGACTATGAAAGAGCCGGCCACCCTGGAGTCCCTGTTTATGGGCGACGGTTTTAACGGTGACGGTACCTTCCGTTTCGCGGAACCGGAGAAAGTGCCCGATACATACGAGAGTACCCAACAGATAATTTTTACACCAAACGACACAGAGACATATGACTATTCCAATATCCCCGGCTGGAGCCAGGAGGGACAGCAGGTGATCCGCAGTGTGACCGTGTACGTGGAATCTTTAAAAGCACCGGAACCACCTAAGGAAGAAGAGAAAGAGGAGCCTAAGAAGGAAGAGGCAGGCACAGACGACCAGAAACAGGATGCAGGCAGCAGCGACACCGGCAAGGGTGAAGAGGCGGAAAAACCGGCAGACGATAAAAACACAGACCAAGATAAGACAGAAAAGCCTTCAGATGATAAAAAGGGAACAGAGGATAACAAGGGGGATTCCCAAAAGGATGACTCTGAGAAGGAGGGATCCGATAAGGAGGATTCTAAGAAAGACGACCAAAAGCAGGAGGAGTCTACCAAGAAAGATGATACCAAGTCAGAAGCGTCCAAGAAAGAGGAGTCTACCAAGAAGGCGGAGTCTGACAAAAAAGATCCGGTGGGAAGTCTCTGGGACAAAGCCACAGATGTTAAGATATCCGGTGATTTTATTCCGTCCTATGTGGAGATCAGGGTGTCACTGAATACAGATGTGGACAGTATGCCGGCGGCTAATATAGAGCAGATCCTGCAGGCGTACGAGATTGAACTGTGGGATTTAAAGGCAGATAAAAAGTACGAGATTCCCGAAGGCAAAAAAGTTACAGTGTCCATACCGGTGCCCAAGGACGCAAACCTCTATGAGAAGCTTGTAATAGGGCATTACATGGAAGAGACAGGCAATTATGAATACTTCACACTGGGAAGTAATATGAATGTTGTTGACGGATATCTGGTATTCGAGACCGGTTCTCTGAGTCCGTTTAATGTGGGCGGCAGTCAGCTGGTAGGGATTGGCACAACAAGTCCGAATCATAAACCTGCGGTGCCGTCGACCGGTACATCAGGCAGCAACAGCGGTTCCTCCATTAACCAGAACAACAACAGCGGCGGTTCCTCCACTGTGAAGAAGCCCACCAACACATCCGTAAAGAAAAACAACGGGACAGTGATCGTGAACCCCAGAACAGGTGACGAGACACCAATACTCACTTATGTACTGGTAGCTGCAGCGGCGGTTATCGTGGTAGTGGTTCTCTTAGTTCTGAGTAAAAAGAAAAAGAAATAATCGGGAATTACATAGTAATACATTAGAAAGCCCTTCCATATATATACATATGGGAGGGTTTCTTTATGGAGCAGACAGTTGCGAAACAATCAAAACCTTTACTGATGATGAAAGCGCTGCTGGCGGCTTATCTGGCAACAGGGATCATGCTGCTTCTTCTGGCGCTTCTTCTGTACAAGACGGGACTGGGAGAGAACCAGGTGAATCTGGGCATCCTGATTATTTACATAGTGTCCTGTTTTCTGGGAGGCTTCTATCTTGGAAAAAAGGTAGGAAACCAGAGATATCTTTGGGGAATGGCCCTGGGGATTGGATATGCAGTGCTGCTGACAGCCGTCACTTTTCTGACGGAACATCAGATTTCCGCTGATTTCAAGGAAATGGCAGTTACCTATTTCCTCTGTTTTCTGGGCGGTGCGCTGGGCGGTATGCTGTCGTAGCGGTGAAGGCGCGGGCCGGTTACTGTTCACAGGCCACTGTACCGGGAGGCGTTTTCTGCCGGAAGCATGAAAATCCCGAGGCAGCCAGCGCGATATGGGGCAGAATGCTCCATATCTGTGCATCGCGAAGCGTGTTGCTGGACACGGAGTGAACAGTAACGCGGGCCGGGATGGGGTCCTAAAAGACGAAAGAAATACTTGCCTTGCTGGTTATAGATATGCTATAATAGCCACAAGCGTGCAGACGCATAGAATTACATTTAAGCACAGGGAGGAATATGTTATGGAACATATCAAAACATTAAATACAAAAAACTTACAGAATACAGTTAAAAAAGGCGGATGTGGTGAATGCCAGACATCTTGTCAGTCAGCCTGTAAAACATCCTGTACAGTAGGGAATCAGAGCTGCGAGAATAAATAATGGAGATCACGCCCCGCGAGTTTTCTATTATCATGAATAATATGCTGTCATAGGAAGACATCAGAAGCAGCGGTATAAAAGCCGCTGCTTATTCATTGTCATACGGGAATACTCCTGAGGCAGGATTCTTTTTTGTATTCAGCATAAGAAGAAAGGAAAAATACTGTGATTCATCGTTATAAAAATAATGGCTACAATATTGTACTGGATGTGAACAGCGGTTCCGTACATGTGGTGGATGAGATCGTCTACGATATGGTTGGACTGCTCGATGAAGGGAACAGTGAGGAGGAGATCCTGGCTGCCCTGAAAGACAAGTATCAGGAGGGGGATATCAGGACCGCTCTTGAGGAATGTGCAGAACTGAAAAAAGAACAGATGTTGTTCACAGAGGATGTGTACGAGAAAGCGATCGACAGCTTTAAGGACAGGCCCACTGTGGTGAAGGCCCTCTGCCTGCACATTGCCCACGACTGTAACCTGGCCTGCCGCTACTGTTTCGCGGAGGAAGGGGAGTATCATGGACGCAGAGCCATGATGACTTATGAAGTGGGGAAACAGGCGTTGGATTTCCTGATCGCCAATTCCGGCAACAGAAAGAATCTGGAAGTGGATTTTTTCGGCGGGGAACCGCTTATGAACTGGAAGGTAGTCAAAGACCTTGTGGCCTATGGACGTTCCCAGGAAAAAATACATAACAAGCGTTTCCGCTTTACACTGACCACAAACGGCGTCCTGCTCAATGATGAGATGATGGAATTTGCCAACAAAGAAATGGACAATGTGGTACTCAGCATTGATGGCCGCAGGGAAGTCCATGATTTTATGCGTCCCTTTAGGAAAGGGGCAGGCAGTTATGACCTGGTCGTGCCCAAATTTCAGAAATTTGCGGACAGCAGAGGCCAGAAAAAGTATTATGCCAGAGGAACCTTCACACGTCATAATCTGGATTTTTCCAAGGATGTGCTCCATTTGGCGGACCTGGGATTTGAGCAGATTTCCGTGGAGCCTGTAGTGGCGGACGAAAAGGAAGAGTACGCCCTGAAGTGGGAGGACGTTCCGAAGATCTGTGAGGAGTATGACAAGCTGGCAAAAGAGATCATCAAGAGGGAAAAAGAGGGAAGAGGCTTTCATTTTTTCCACTTTATGATAGACCTGACGGGGGGCCCCTGTGTATACAAAAGGCTTTCCGGCTGCGGTTCCGGAACGGAGTATCTGGCCGTGACACCCTGGGGAGATCTCTATCCCTGCCACCAGTTTGTAGGTGAGGATAAATTCCTTATGGGCAATGTTTGGGATGGTGTACAGAAACCGGAAATCCGTGATGAGTTCAAAGAGTGTAATGTATATGCAAAGGAAAAATGCCTGAAGTGTTTCGCCAGATTTTACTGCAGCGGCGGATGCGCGGCAAACGCCTATAATTTCCACGGCTCCATCAATGATGTCTACGACCTTGGCTGTGAACTGCAGCGTAAGAGAGTGGAATGTGCCATTATGATAAAAGCGGCTTTGGCAGATCAGTGAGTATAAACATCACACACATTAAGACTAAAAGTAAAGAAGGGAAAGAACAATGAAGAAAAGCAGAGGTATCCTTGTACTTGTGCTGACGGTTCTGATTACTGGTTTTCTGGTATTCACCTCCGCAGTGGGACTTGGCCCCACCGGAACAGGTGCCGCCAAACACATTAAGACCGGACTGGATCTGGCAGGCGGTGTCAGCATAACATACGAGGCATCAAAAGAGAATCCGACAGACGATGAGATGGCAGATACCATCTACAAATTACAGAAACGTGTGGAGCAGTACAGCTCTGAAGCCCAGGTATACAAAGAGGGCACAAACAGGATCAATGTGGAAATCCCGGGAGTGACAGATGCCAACAAGGTTCTGGAAGAGCTGGGAAAACCCGGTTCCCTGTATTTTATTGCCCATAAAGGTTCTGACGGTTCTGAGAACTACACGTTCAACGGCTCTGAGTATGTTCTGAATAAAACCATAGAAGAACTGCAGGAGGATGGTTCCATTGTCCTGACAGGTACCGAGGTAAAGACGGCGAAAGCCTCCATGATCGAAAATGATCTGAAGAACAAAGAGAATGTGGTGGACTTGACTCTGACAGAGGAAGGTACTACAAAATTCGCAGAGGCAACAAAAGCTGCATATGAGGACAACCATGACAGTATTGGTATTTACTATGACGGCAAGTTTGTCAGTGTCCCGAATGTAAACGCTGAGATCAAGGACGGCAACGCCCAGATTTCCGGTATGAAGGACTCTGCTGAGGCGGAAAACCTGGCTTCCACCATCCGTATCGGTGGTCTGAAGCTGGAACTGAGCGAACTGCGTTCCAACGTAGTTGCTGCCCAGTTAGGTGAGGAAGCCATCGCAAGCAGCTTAAAAGCAGCAGGGATCGGCCTTGCCCTGGTTATCCTTTTCATGATTTTTGTATACAGGATTCCGGGACTTGTTTCCGGTATTGCGCTGATCATTTATACATGTCTGGATCTGATATTCCTGAATGCTTTTGACCTGACCCTGACATTGCCGGGTATTGCAGGTATTATCTTGTCTATCGGTATGGCTGTGGACGCAAACGTCATCATCTATGCCCGTATGCAGGAGGAGATCGCACTTGGCAGAAATGTTCGGACTGCTATCCAGAATGGTTTCCAGAAAGCGTTCTCTGCCATCTTTGACGGCAATATTACAACATTGATCGCAGCGTTTGTACTGAACTGGCTGGGTTCCGGTACGGTAAAAGGCTTTGCCCAGACGCTGGCACTTGGTATTGTTCTGTCCATGTTCACCGCGTTAGTGGTTTCCCGTTTTATTGCCTACGCTATGTATGCAGTGGGAATCCGCGATGAAAAGTTTTATGGCAGAAAGAAAGAGAGACAGCCGATCCGTTTTCTGCAGAAGAAAAGGATCTTCTTCGCAGTTTCCATCATCTTGGTTCTCTGCGCCCCGATTGCTATGGGCGTGTTCAAAGCCAGCACAGGGGATGCACTGAAATACAGCCTGGAGTTTAAAGGCGGTACATCCACCAATGTGACCTTTAATGACAATATGGACATTAAGGAGATTGATGCCAAAGTGGTTCCCATCGTGGAAGAGGTTACAGGGGACAACAATGTACAGGCCACTAAAGTGGTGGGTACCAATCAGGTTATCATTAAGACCATTACTCTGGATGTACAGACAAGAGAGGAACTCAACCAGGCTCTGGTGGATGCGTTTGATGTGGATAAAGATCTGATCGCAACTGAGAGTATTTCCTCCACAGTCAGCAGCGAGATGCGCGCCGACGCGGTGAAGGCAGTGGTGATCGCTACAGTCCTCATGCTGCTTTACATCTGGTTCCGTTTCAAAGATATCCGGTTTGCCAGCAGCGCAGTTGTGGCTCTGCTGCACGATGTGCTGGTAGTTCTGGCTTTCTATGCAGTAGCCAGAGTATCTGTGGGTAACACATTTATTGCTTGTATGCTTACGATCGTGGGTTATTCCATCAATGCGACCATCGTTATCTTTGACCGTATCCGTGAGAACCTGGCAGTGGCCAAAAAGAAATCAGATTTGGAGGAGCTGGTCAACAACAGTATCACCCAGACTCTGACAAGAAGTATCTATACTTCACTGACCACCTTTATCATGGTATTCCTGCTGTTCGTGCTGGGCGTTTCCTCTGTAAGGGAATTTGCCCTGCCTCTGATGGTTGGTATTGTGTGCGGCGGATATTCCTCCGTGTGCATCACAGGTGCTCTGTGGTATGTTATGAAGACAAAAATCAAAAAGAAGATCGCGTAAAAACAGATGGGGGTGCTGCACAGCAGTACCCCTTTCTTTTTCAACATGAATAGGAGAGGACAAAAGATGGAAAAATGGGTGATCTCCGCTAAGAAAGCGGATTTTTATGAGATCAGCCGGAAATTCGGTGTGGATCCGGTTATTGCAAGGCTTATCAGAAACAGAGACCAGATCACGGACGAGGAGATTGACCGGTATCTCCACGGAAAGATGTCGGGCCTTCATTCCTGGAAGCTTTTAAAAGGAATGGATGCTGCCCTTGATATTCTTGAACAGAAAATTGGGGAAGGGAAAAAAATCAGGATTATCGGTGATTATGACATTGACGGTGTCTGCTCCACCTATATTCTGCTGACAGGACTTCGCCATGCAGGTGCCTGCGTGGATGTTGATATACCGGACAGGATGAAAGACGGGTATGGGGTCAGCAAAGAGCTTATTGATCTGGCTTATGAAGCCGGAACAGATACCATTGTTACCTGTGACAACGGTATCAGCGCTATAGAACAGATCGCTTATGCCAAAACTCTTGGCATGACTGTGGTGGTCACAGACCATCACGAAATCCCATACGAGGAGCTGGAAGACGGAAGCCTGCGTACGTTTGTGCCTGATGCGGACGCCATTGTGAATCCGAAACAGCAGGATTGTCCCTACCCTTATAAAGGGATCTGCGGGGCTATGGTGGCTTATAAAGTCATCTGCGGCCTTTACGAGCGCATGGGCTTTCCTGCTTCTGATATGGAGGAGCTTATAGAATTTGCCGCCATCGCCACCGTGGGGGATGTGATGGATCTGCAGGATGAGAACAGGATCATAGTAAAAGAGGGGCTGAAAAGGATCATGCGCACACAGAATCCCGGATTAAAAGCCCTGATCCATGTAAACCACCTGGAGGACAAGCCTCTCACGGCATACCACATCGGATTTGTCATTGGTCCCTGTATGAATGCCAGCGGGCGTCTGAGCACTGCCAAGAGGGCACTGAATCTGCTTTTGTGCCGGGACCGGGAGGAAGCGGCAGCACTTGCGGAGGATTTGAAAGCACTGAATGACAGCAGAAAAGATATGACGGCAAAAGGCGTGGAGGAAGCGGTACAGATGGTGGAAAACACATCCCTTAAGGAGGACAGGGTACTGGTCGTCTATCTTGCGGACTGCCATGAAAGTCTGGCGGGGATCATTGCAGGCCGTATCCGGGAACGCTACAGCAAGCCGGTGTTTGTGCTCACAAGAGCGGAGGAGGGAGTCAAAGGCTCCGGCCGTTCCATTGAGAGTTACCATATGTTCCGGGAACTGACCAGGTGCAGGGAACTGCTGACCAAGTTCGGCGGTCATCCTATGGCTGCCGGGTTATCCCTGCCGGAGGAAAATGTGGATCCTTTCAGGCGGATGCTCAATGAGAACTGCACACTTACAGAGGAGGATATGGCTGAAAAGGTGCTGATTGATGTGCCTATGCCCATCTCCTATGTGAACATGCCTCTCATACGCCAGCTTTCCCTTTTAGAACCATTTGGAAAGGGAAATACCAAGCCTTTGTTTGCCCAGAAAAATGTCCGTGTTGAAAACTGCCGGGTCTTTGGAAAGAACCGCAACGTGGTGAAAATGAATCTCTTTGATGAAAACGGATGCCAGGCCCAGGGTGTCTGGTTTGGGGACGGGGATGCCTTTGCTGAAAAGATAAAGGAGAAGCAAAGGTGGTCCGTTGCGTATTATCCCTCCATAAACGCCTACAACGGCAGGGAGAGTATAGAAATCATCATACAGAATTTTACTTGACCGTCTCAGGCCGAAATGCGTTATTTTTGCTGTCTGTAATGATTGTATTACGCAGGATTATCATGTATGATGTATCTATGATCTGATACCTGTGCAGGGGGTGCAAACATGAAAGAGGGAGACGTAAAAAAACAAATTACCATATCCGTAATTCTGGTTTCTGTAGTAAGTCTTATTTTAGTGCTGATCTGTGGCGTCGTTTATTTGAGCATGAAAGATACACAGGAAAATGAAGCGCAAAAGTATATGAAAGAAATTGTGTCACAGTATAAAAACATTATTACAGCCCAGATTGACGGAGATTTCCGGACTCTGGATGCCATGTCTGCTTTTATCGGGCAGGGGGATACCATAGATTTGGAGGAAGCGCTCTCCTGTCTGGAAGAGGAAAGTAGCCGCAATGATTTTATCCGTATGGGTTTTGTCTCCGCAGATAAGACCGGATATTTTGTTGATACAAACGGTGAGAAATATTATGATGTTGATATCAGTGACGAGACGTTTATAGACAAGGCTTTCTTAGGAGAGGCTGTTGTTTCGGAAATTATGGATGACAGATTTTCAGAGGGCACGGTAGTCTGTTATGGAGTTCCGATCATCAATAACGGGAAGGTCACCGGAGCTGTCACAGCAACCCGTACAACTGCCGATTTTTCAGAGATCATAAGCCAGGATATATTTGACGGTGCTGCCTATATCCATATCATTGACCATGAGGGGAATTTTATTATCCGTTCTGACCATGCGGTCATCAGAAGACATCTGGATAATGTCTTTGACGGCGGGGATATCCCGGATGATATCCGGGCATCCATTCTTGCCGATATGGAGCATGGAGGGGACTCTTTCGCCACCTTCCGTTACGGGGGCAAGGCTTATTGGGTGACATTTATTCCTGTGGGGATCAATGACTGGCAGATATTCTGCCTGGTGCCGCAGACATTTCTGAACCATAATTTCAATACCATGTTTCTTGTCTTCTTATGTGTGATGGTCTGTGTCTTTTTCATGTTCGGCATTTTGTTTTTCTATATATATAATCTGCTGAAGAGAGAACATGAGGCCCTCAATATCTTTGCATATCAAGATATTTTGACAGGCGCTGACAACCGGAACCGCTTTGTCACGGATCTCCCGGCTTTGCTCAGGGAGCCTGCGGATTATGCCATGGTATTGATGAACATGAGCGGATTTAAGTTTGTGAACGAATTCTTTGGTTTTGAAAAAGGAAACCTTCTCCTGCAGCACATTGCCAGGGTCCTGGAGGAAAACCTTGCGCAAGGTGAACGGTATTACAGAGATAACGCGGATCATTTCGGAATGCTGCTTTACTATAAGAGCAGGGAAGAGATCATTTCCAGAATGAAAAAGATACATCAGGATATCAACGATCATGTCATAAGCCCGAATCAGGATTACCGTATTAACTGCAATTTCGGAATCAATATCATACAGGGAAATGAACCGAGAATGAAAAATATCCTCTCCCCTGATGCAGCGATCAATGGAGCTTTGCTGGCGCTTAACAGTGTGAACGGCAATACCTCCAACCCCATTGCGTTCTACGATGAAGAAATCCATGAAAAAGCACGTAAAAAGATTGAGATTGAAAGCCAGATGCATGCAGCACTTGCCAACGGGGAATTCCACATGTATCTTCAGCCGAAATATTATCTGGGAGACCAGACCCTGCACAGCGCCGAGGCTCTTGTCCGCTGGTGTTCGGAGGACGGTGTGATGCATTACCCGGATGAATTTATACCGGTATTTGAGGAGAACGGATTCATCACAGAACTTGATATGTATATGCTGGAGGAGGCGTGTAAAAAGGTTTCCTGCTGGATGAAGCAGGGGTATCAGGTAAGGCCCATTTCGGTAAACCAGTCCCGGGTGTTTTTTTATGATGATGAGTATCTTGACAAATTCCATGATATTGTGGACCGGTATCAGATAGAGCCGTCCCTGATCATTCTGGAGGTTACAGAGAGTGTGGCTATGAGTAATCTGGATCAAGTCAAGATGGTGATCAAAAAGCTCCATAAAATGGGCTTCACTATCTCTATGGACGATTTCGGAAGCGGATATTCATCCCTTAATACCCTGAAGGACCTGGATATTGCGGAATTAAAGCTGGACAGGGAATTTTTGTCTGAGCAGTCCACATCCCCGAAGGGAAAAGTGGTGGTGGAAAGTATAATCCGCCTTGCCAGGGAACTTTCCATCACTACAGTTGCGGAAGGGATAGAGAATGAAAGACAGCTTGAATTCTTAAGATCCATTTCCTGCGATATCGGGCAGGGGTTCTATTTTGCAAGGCCCATGCCGGTGGATGCCTTTGAAAACAAAGTGCTTCACGGACCGCTGGCAGAGCCAAAACCGGACGGGAATTGAATGAAATGGAAAAAGTTGGGGATATTGTATATATATATCCCGGTGTTTCCCGGCAATATACCAAGTATTACCTTTGCCGCGTGGGAGAAAATGTAGAAAAATGTATAAAATTGCAATTGGTATATAAAAACCATTAGGCAAATGTGTATGAATATAGATAGATAAAGTCTAATAGATAGCAATTGCATTTGATTCCGACAAAAAAAGATGATATACTAAAGACTACACCCAAAATTTGAGTATAATTGACATATCGTGAGATAACAAAAAGAAACTAAAGGCAGGAGAGAGTTATGAAGAAGATTGAGGAATATGTGCGCAGTATCCCGGATTTTCCTGAACCGGGAATCATTTTCAGAGATGTGACAAGCATATTACAGGATGCAGATGGATTTGCACTGGCTGTGGATTCCATGCAGGCCCTTTTGGACGGCGTGGAGGTAGATGTGATCGCCGGAGCAGAGTCCAGGGGCTTTATATTCGGGGCGCCTATTGCCTACAACTTACATAAGCCCTTTGTACTGATACGAAAGAAAGGGAAACTGCCCTGCGAGACCATAGAGAGCAGCTATGATTTGGAATACGGCAGTGCGACCATCGAGATGCACAAGGATGCTGTCACACCGGGACAGAAGGTGGTACTGGTGGATGACCTGATCGCCACAGGCGGAACCATTGAAGCGACAGCCAGGATGGTGGAGGAGCTTGGAGGCAAAGTGGTGAAAATCATCACCCTTATGGAGCTGGCAGGTTTGAACGGCAGAAAACGTCTCAAAGATTATGATGTGGCTTCCGTTATATGTTATGAAGGTAAATAGAAATCAGGTGATGGCAGATGGAGAAAAGTAAAGAGGCAGCGCTTCAGGATGATGAAATAGCGAAAATTAAAAAGGCTGATGCAAGTGTGAAGACCATGGAAGATTTTACAAGCCCTTCTGTTCTGTATGAAGAGCTTATTTCCAGTGTGCGAAAGTACCATCCCTCCACCGATATATCTATGATTGAGAAGGCTTACCGGATTGCCAGAGATGCCCACGAAGGGCAGGTGCGCAAGTCCGGCGAGCCTTATATCATTCATCCCCTCTGTGTGGGCATTATCCTGGCGGATCTGGAGCTGGACAAGGAGACTATTGTGGCAGGCCTGCTGCACGATGTGGTGGAAGACACAGTCATGACTACAGAGGAGATCACCCGGGAATTCGGCGCGGAGGTGGCCCTGTTAGTGGACGGTGTCACAAAGCTGGGACAGTTGAATTATTCCGCAGACAAAGTGGAAGTACAGGCAGAGAATCTGAGAAAGATGTTCCTTGCCATGGCAAAGGATATCCGGGTGATCCTGATAAAACTGGCTGACCGGCTTCACAATATGAGAACGCTGAAATATATGCCGCCCCACAAACAGAAGGAAAAGGCCAGGGAGACCATGGATATCTATGCTCCCATTGCCCAGCGGCTTGGTATTTCCAAAGTAAAGATAGAACTGGACGATCTGTCCTTAAAATACCTGGAACCTGAAGTGTATTACGATCTGGTGGAAAAAATCAACCTGCGGAAAAGTGAGCGGGAGGCTTTTGTCAGCGGAATCGTGAACGGTGTCAGGGAACAGATTGAAAATGCGGGTATTCACGCACAGATTGACGGGCGTGTCAAACACTTTTTCAGTATTTACAAGAAGATGGTCAATCAGGATAAGACCCTGGATCAGATTTACGACTTGTTTGCCGTCCGCATTATTGTGGATACAGTGAAGGACTGCTATGCGTCCCTGGGAATCATCCATGAGATGTATAAGCCTATACCGGGACGGTTCAAAGACTATATCGCCATGCCAAAACCCAATATGTACCAGTC
>ENA-UAPG01000486-UAPG01000486.1-human-gut-metagenome-genome-assembly--contig:-NODE-486-length-13056-cov-10.573110_pt1 | contig 13056 bp, 12 predicted proteins | sample MGYA00243478_ERZ654573 | MGnify/ENA primary metagenome ERZ654573 (study PRJEB26926, sample SAMN06164711) | human gut metagenome | biome: ENVO:00009003; feature: ENVO:2100002; material: ENVO:00002003... | reverse complement strand
TCTGGGAATTGCCGTTCTGCTGTTTTTGGTTTCGCTCTCCTTGTCCACCGTCCTCACCATATATCTTGGGGGAGGCAGTTATATCCGTCAGGAGATGCAAAGAGCAGGGTTTGGAAACCTGACCGCATGGGTGGCCGGCGTGCCGGACATGGAACTGCTGACAGACAGTATAAAGACGCAGGAAGGGATCGAAAGGACGGAAGTACAGAACCTGATCTTTTCTGATTATGAGGCAAACGGTGTGGGATCAGACAGTGAAGGACAGTTGATCCCGTGGACCACAGGGGAAAAAACATACCGTTTCTTTCGGGATGATTTCTCCGGCTACAGGGAGGCTCCAAATGAGATCGCGGCGGGAACGGTCTATGTATCGCCTTCTATGGTTTCCATTATGGACCTGCAGATTGGAGACAGCATCACATTTTCCATTGCAAGAGGAGGACAAAACGTAAGCTTTACGGTTGCAGGATATTATGAGGACCCCTTCATGGGAAGTTCCATGATCGGGATGAAAGGGTTTTTGATTGCAGAGACAGATTATATAGAAATCCTTCAGAGTATTGCAGAAAATGGCATGGACAGCCTGGCCAGAGACGGTGCGATGATCCATATTTTTACCGAGGACGAAAGCAATGCCAGTATATCTGACATCAGCCGGCTCCTCAATGAAAACACCCCGATTTCCCGGTATACGGAATCCATTCACAGTGCGGATGCCATCGAAGGTTTCATGGGGATCCTTCAGAATGCATTCTGTGGTCTTTTGACAGCGTTTGCCCTGATTCTCCTGATTGCGGCCATGGTGGTTCTGGGGCATAGTATTACCGGTGTGATTGAACAGGAATATAAGAATCTCGGAATACTAAAAACCGTTGGGATGACGGGAAGCCGGCTGATCCGGCTGCAGCTTGTACAGTATCTGACGATTATGCTTGTGGGAATTTTACCGGGGATCCTGGCAGCATTTCCGGCAGCCAAGGTGGCAGGAAGGATGACACTTACCACAACCGGCGTCCTTCTGACCGCAGATTTACCGGTACTGCCATGTCTGGCAGCTTTTGCAGTAATCCTGCTTCTGCTTATAGGATTTACAATCCTGAAACTGAGAAAGATCATCTCTGTCACACCCATGAAGGCCATTCGGGGTGAAATAACAGAAATAAAGTGGAAGCCGGGAAAGACATTCCGGATGAAAGCAGAAGGGCTTCCCTTCCGGTTAGCCCTGCGTCAGCTTCTGTCAGGAAAAAAGCGGTATGTGAGTGCCTGCCTGATTGCCGTACTGCTTGTGTTTTTTGCTTCTCTGGCCGGGCGGATGAATGGCTGGCTGGGACCGGAGGGGAAGGGGATGATGGATGCTTTTAACCCGGCGGATCTGGACATTGGCGTGCAGACTCTGGGCGAGCTTGACCCGGAGGAGATGGAGAATACGGTACGCTCTTTCACTGAAATTACGGACAGCTATCTTCTTGCTATGCCAAGCGTATCCGTAAATGGTACGAATTATACCGCAAATGTGATCACCGAGCCGGAACGTTTCCATATCAGTCAGGGAAAAACCAGCGAAAGGGCAGATGAGGTGGTACTGACAGAGACAGCCGCCTCCGATCTGGGGGTATCCATTGGCGGGAAGGTGACGATCCGTGGTGATGCGGGAAGCGGGGAATTTACGGTCTCCGGAATCTATCACTGTGCGAATGACATGGGAGCTAACATCGGCATGAACCGGGAAGGATATCTTTCCATCGGGCAGGATACCCCCCAGCTTTGGTGCCATCATTATTTTCTTGCAGACACATCACAAAGGATGGCGGTTACAGAGGGGCTGACGCAGGCTTACGGCGGTGATGTGCATGTCCATGAGAACTCCTGGCCGGGGCTTTTCGGGATCATCTCGGCTATGCGGGGGCTTCTGGTATTTATGTATGGGATGATCGCAGTATTTGTCTTCATTGTGACGATCATGACCGGAAGCAAGATCCTGGCGGCAGAGCAGAAAGATATGGGCATCTATAAATCCATTGGATGTTCTACCGGAATGCTGCGAGTCACATTTGCACTGCGGTTTGGGATTGTGTCATCCATTGGAGCGGCAGTGGGGACCTTATTGGCGGCAATCCTTACAGACCCGTTTGTTTCCGCAGTGATGCGGCTTGCGGGAATCAGTAATTTTGCTTCGCACCCTTCAGTTTTTAAGATGATCATACCGGGTTTGATCGTTATCCTCTTATTTCTTGGATGCTCTTACCTGGCGGCAGGCAGGATCAAAAAGTCGGATATGACAGTATTGACAGCAGATTAGAGAAACAGATGCTATCCCTCTCGAACAGGTCAAGCGGGATTCGCAAACTGTTTCATGGAGCGCAAAATGCGCAGAAAGGAGACCTTATTGAACATTGGCAGTTCAATAAGTATAGATCATGAAGAATAAAACAGTAAAAAAAACGATAGTAATGGCAGCTGGAATCATGTTATCCGCTGCAGTTCTTGGAGGCTGCGGGCAGGATGAAGAAGTCCGGGATACCGGGAGTAATGGTCAGAGTGCTGCAAATGCAGGTACAAGTTCAAACGCAGGAACAGAGTCCGGCACGGAATCTGACGATTCGGCAGACGATCAGGCAGTAAGCGGGGTATCAGAACTGGAGGTACGGTTTGGGGATGACGGAGAACCGTTCATGATGCGGCTGGAAGAGAATGAGACAGCGGAGGCAATCGCCCGCTATGTGGGAACATCGGACTGGAGGCTTCCGATCTATGAGCGGGATGACGATGCTGATTATGATGTCATGCAGTATTACGATGTCTCCAGCAGATACGACATTCCTTCCAATCCGGAAACGGTGACTTCTGAAAAAGCAGGAGAGGTATATTACTCCGACCCCAACCGTATCGTACTTTTTTACCATGATGCAGAGATTACCGGGGAATATACCAAAATAGGAACGTTTGATGCAACAGACGAGTTTGTGACGGCAGTAGAGGAAAACCCGGTGTTAGAGGGATGGGGAAACAAGATCGTACAGATTGCCCAGCCATAATAGGAACTGGAATATGAGAAAGGAGGGCAGGGATGGGCATTGACTGAATTGGGGGCAGGGCATAAAGAAGAATGGAAAAAGTAATGCAGAAAAATAAAATTAATTCATATTGCAAATAAAAAGGAGAATAAAAATGCAGGAAATGAAAGAAATCAGACAAGAGTATTTAACAGGAGAACGTCCGCTTTTCAAAGGCCGGAATTTAAAAATATTTAATACCATATTTACGGACGGGGAATCACCGCTTAAGGAAAGCGATACTATTGAACTTTATGGAAGTATGTTTAAATGGAAATATCCGCTCTGGTATGCGAAGAATATTTTGGCTGAAGACTGTACATGGTTTGAGATGGGCCGTGCGGGAGTTTGGTATACCGACAATATCACGGTGAAAAATTCAATCGTTGAGGCGCCAAAGAATTTTCGCCGTTGTCATGGAGTGACACTTCAGAATGTGCATTTCCCTAACGCAGCTGAGACTTTGTGGAACTGTGACGGGGTAACCATGGAGCAGGTTAGCGCAAAGGGTGACTACTTTGCCATGAACAGTCAGAACATGAAGATTTATGATTTCGAGTTGCTTGGAAATTATTCCTTTGACGGGGTAAAGAATATGGAGATCCACCGTGCAAAGCTGCTCTCCAAGGATGCTTTCTGGAACAGTGAGAACGTTACGGTATATGATTCTTTCATATCCGGGGAATATCTCGGCTGGAATGCCAAAAATCTGACCCTGATCAATTGTACCATAGAGAGCCTGCAGGGCATGTGTTATATTGAAAACCTTGTCATGAAAAACTGCCGTCTGCTGAATACCACGTTGGCTTTCGAGTATTCCACTGTGGATGTGGAAATCGACGGGAAGATTGACAGTGTTATGAATCCGTCAGGCGGGATTATTAAGGCAGATCATATAGAAGAACTGATCATAGACAAAGATAAGGTGGACCCTGATCAGACAGTCATTACCTGCCACATGAGTAAAACTGCAGAACAAATGGCGGGATAATTACAGTGACAACAGGATAAACACAGAAAGAATACATATGGGGATTACAGACTTTACAGGAGGTGTTTTGCCATGAAAAAAATAGTGTCCTTTCTTTTGGGCGGAATGCTGCTGCTCTCGCTTTCCGCCTGCGGCAGCAATTCCGAGCATGTATCTGATAACACAGATTCCGCTCAGACAGAGCCAACGATAGAATCTATTTCTGAAACCCAGACGCCGGAATCGGAGGAAATAAATTCTGAACCAAAGGAAAACCATGCCGACGAACGACAGATCCGGGTGAATGGCAAAGAGGGACAGAATATCGTATTCCGGTTAAATGACAGCACAGCCGCAAACACACTGTATAAACAACTGCCTCTTTCTATTCAGATAGAGGACTACAGCCATAATGAAAAAATATTTTATCCTCCGGATGAACTGGATACCAGCGGTACACCGCTGGCCGAAGGTCCGGACGGAACGCTTGCATACTATGCGCCCTGGGGCAATGTCGTTCTTTTCTATGGTGAGTGTGGAGGCGCCAGCGGTCTGTATGAACTTGGAGAAGCAGTGTCAGGTGCAGACCGGATTGAAACCCTGTCCGGAGAGATTAGGATAGATGTTGTGGAAGATAACTAAGATAATTGTTTGTCCTATGAATATACAACAGGACAAGGAAGGAGAACGGCAGATGGGCAGTTATATTTTAAAGGGGATTCTTATTGGGCTTCTCTTTGGCATGCCGGCCGGAGCGGTTGGGGCCATGACCGCACAAAGAACCCTGAACTACGGCATGAAAGCAGGATTATTAACGGGTCTTGGTTCCTCTGTGGCAGATTGTCTTTACGCCTGTATCGGTGCTTTCGGACTGACCCTGATATCCGACTTTCTGCTCCGGTATCAGAACATCATCAATCTTGCCGGAGGTTTCCTGATACTGGGAATGGGTATCCGTATGTTTCAGGTAAAAAACGGCGGGCAGAAAAACCCATCGGACGGGGCTGGAGGCATTCGGATGTTTGTCACCTCCTTTGCCGTGGGAATCACAAATCCGGCCGCCATTCTTATGTTTCTGTTTGCCTTTTCCTGGTTTGGCATCCAGGGTCAGACCGGCCTAAAACACGGGATATGTCTGGTATGCGGCGTATTTATCGGAACATATTTTTGGTGGGGATTGCTGTCCGGCATAGTCACAGTGCTGAAGAAAAAATCGAAAAGTAATCGTTTTCCAATCATGAACCGTGTATTTGGGACGGTCCTAAGTATTTTCGGTGCGGTGGTGCTGGTGGGAAATTTTATAGACTAGAGATATATCCCATGAAGTTTACCAAAAACTATACGCAGTTGGCAGCATTGAGCATACCCCTGAGGAAAGGGGAGAGCCATCCACAGAAGAAAACGAAGGCAGCAAGGAAGAAACAGGAGGTACACAAATGCAGGAATTAGTGATCGAGATAGACGGGAAGCGGTTCCCTGCCACACTATATGACAATGAAACGACGCATGCACTTATGGAGCGGCTTCCCATGACACTTGACATGGAGGAACTGCATGGAAATGAAAAATTTAATTATCTGGACCAGGGTCTTCCGACGAAGCCCGAAAATGTGGGCAGCATCCGGACAGGAGATATTATGCTGTTTGGTTCCGACTGTCTTGTTCTGTTCTACGATGATTTCAAGACTTCCTACAGCTATACAAGAATCGGTCATATCGAAGACGAGGATGCTTTTGTCAATGAACTCTCAGGTGGTACGGTAGGAGTTACTTTTAAAGCAGGAGAATAGGAGGGGAGACAATGGATTTTCAGTTTGATGAAAGCGTGGATCGCAGAAATACAGGTTCTATGAAATGGGATGTGGCAAAAGGGGAACTCCCCATGTGGGTGGCTGACATGGATTTTAGGACAGCACCTGGAATTATAGAAAAAATTACCGGGAGGGCAAAACAGGGAGTATTTGGATATACCGTAGTGACGGATGAATGGTATCAGTCCTATCAGACATGGTGGAAAAAACGGCACGATTTTGAGATCCGGAAAGAATGGCTGGTTTTCTGTACAGGTGTGGTGCCTGCCATTTCCAGCATTGTCCGGAAAGTTACGACCGTCGGGGAGAATGTTGTAGTATTGACTCCGGTTTATAATATATTTTTTAATTCTATCTTGAATAATGGAAGAAATGTGCTGGATAGCAGACTCAAGTATGATGGGAGCCGGTATCAGATCGATCTTGACGATCTGGAAGAGAAACTTTCCGATCCCCAGACGACCCTTTTTATTTTATGCAATCCCCACAACCCCGTGGGGAAGATATGGGAAAGGGAAACATTGGAAAGGATTGGAGACTTATGCAGCAAACATCATGTGTTGGTGCTTTCTGATGAAATCCACTGCGACATAACGGAACCGGGGTGGGAGTATACACCGTTTGCTTCGGTATCTGAAAACTGCCGCACAAACAGTATTACCTGCGTGGCACCCACAAAGGCATTTAATCTGGCCGGTCTTCAGACAGCAGCGGTCATCGTCCCGGACGATCATTTAAGACTTAAGGTCAGCCGTGGGCTTAACACGGACGAGGTGGCAGAACCAAACGTATTTGCTGCCATTGCGCCAATCGCTGCATTTACCTGCGGCGGAGAGTGGCTGGATTCCCTGCGTGACTATCTGTGGGAAAACAGAGCTTTCGCAGAGGAATATATCAAAAAAGAAATAAAAGGCATTTCCCCGGTTTTTGCCAGGGCGACCTATCTGCTTTGGCTTGACTGCCGGAACATGAGCGGGAGTTCAACCCAATTCTGCCATTTTATCCGCAGTCACAGCGGCCTTTATCTTTCTGACGGAAATGAATACAGAAATGGGGAGGGATTTCTCCGCATGAACCTTGCCTGCCCGAGACAGCAGGTGGAAGATGGACTGAAACGTCTGAAAGAGAGTGTGGCTGCTTATGAGACCTGGGCTGAGAAGCAATGCTAGTCTAATATGCAGGAGCGGGGCCAGTATGTTTTTTTATACTGCGGTGAAGCCTGTGCTATAAGGATTTCCAGGCGGCCATGTTCTTTTGTCTTTGAGTCTTGTTTGGCGGCTTCCTCTGTCACCGGCTTTTATTCCTGCTCTGCGACGGCCATGGGTCTGGACTATACGATAAAAGGGGGATTGATAAAAATATTGTGGCATAGTATCCGATTTCCTAAGGCTTACACATAAATTAAGTGGGATCTTAAAATTCATATTGACAAATATAGATATGTAGTGTAATGTTATATTGAAAAATATAGATATGAGGTGATGCAATATTGAGAGATCATGCTCTGGATGCACAGGTATTTAAAGCCTTTTGCGATATAAACCGATTACAAATTTTAGAGATGCTGCGAACCGGCGAAAAATGTGCCTGCAAATTGCTGGAAGAATTGCAGATTGGTCAGTCTACGCTTTCTCATCATATGAAAATACTTTGTGATTCCGGCATTGTAGTCGGCAGGAAAGAAGGAAAATGGACGCATTATTCTATAAGTGAAAGTGGGAGTAAATATGCAGGTGAGCTGCTGAAAATTCTAACCTCCCAATGTCAGGGCGCAGATAGTGCCGATTGTAACTGTAAACAATAAAAGCCATCGTTGCGTGTATAACGCTGATGGCTTTTATAAAGATAAACATATCGAAAAAAATCGAAGTGTTCGTATTGTGAAAGGAGAATTTTGTGGAAGCTATTAAATCTATATGGCTGTTTTTTCAGGATCAAATTCTTGGAATGAAATGGCTTAATGAAGTAATTGGAAAGGGTCTTACGACACTTGGTATGGATTTAGACGGGATTGCTGGCGGGGGGCTGCAGTTTTTTATCTATGATACGATTAAAATTTTTGTTCTGCTTTCAGTTTTGATCTTACTTATTTCTTATATTCAGAGTTATTTTCCGCCGGAGCGTACAAAGAAAATTCTTGGACGTTTTCATGGAATAGGCGCCAATTCTGTCGCTGCTTTATTGGGAACGGTTACTCCGTTCTGCTCTTGTTCGTCTATCCCTATTTTTATGGGGTTCACCAGTGCGGGTTTACCGATTGGTGTTACATTTTCTTTCTTGATTTCTTCTCCTATGGTGGATTTGGGTTCTTTGGTGCTTTTAATGAGTATCTTTGGATGGCAGATTGCCGTCTCTTATGTTGTTTTAGGTCTCGTAATCGCAGTGATTGGGGGTACTATATTGGAGAAACTCCGCATGGAGCGCTATGTAGAGAATTTTATTAAAATGGCGGGAAATGTTGACGTGGAGGCTGGGGAGCTTACCATGCATGACCGGATTAGCTTTGCAAAAGAGCAGGTATTTGCTACGGTAAAAAAGGTGGCTCCTTATATCTTTATTGGCGTTGCTATTGGCGCTGTGATTCACAATATTATTCCCGAAGCCTGGGTAGAGGGTATTCTTGGCAGTAATAATCCGTTTTCTGTTATTTTGGCAACACTGGTGGGTGTTCCTATGTATGCAGATATTTTCGGGGCGATTCCGGTGGCGGAGGGCTTGCTGGCAAAGGGGGCGGGGCTTGGAACGATTCTGTCTTTTATGATGGCCGTCACCACTTTAAGCCTCCCTTCCCTTATTATGCTGCGTAAGGCCGTTAAACCGAAGCTACTGGCTATTTTTATTGGGATTGTTACTGTTGGAATTATGCTTGTAGGTTATTTTTTCAATGCATTTCATTATCTATTCTTGTAATATAGAAAGTTATTGAAAATTTGTTTGCAGATTTTTATTTTTAATAGGTTGCCTGAAATGATTCTTAGGGGCGCTGGGCCGGCTGCTTCTGCAGCGGGACTTGCAATAAATCTAATTTGAAAGGAGTTTATGATTATGGCATTATTTGGATTGGGTAAAAAGAAAGGGGAAACTAAGGCGGATTGCTGTTGTGGGGGGAATTGCGATGCCGAAAGGAAGGCAAAGGCGGCACAAAATGAGGGGGCTTCCGTGAAGATTCTAGGCTCGGGATGTGCAAAATGTAATGAGCTTGAAGCAAATACCAAAGCGGCTTTGGAGCAGCTAGATATGAATAACGAAATTGATCATGTTACGGATTTTACGCAGATTGCCTCCTATGGGGTAATGTCCACTCCTGCGCTGGTTGTGGATGGTAAGGTGGCGGCCTTTGGAAAAGTGCTTAAAACCGAAGAAGTGGTGAAAATATTACAGAAGGTCCGAGGTTAGTAGATTGAATTTAAGAGGTGGTTTGTGATGGGGCAAGTGAAAGGAAAACCGAAGGTAGCTTTCCTATGTGTGCATAATTCATGTCGGAGCCAGATTGCAGAGGCTTTGGGAAGGCGGTTTGCCGGGGATGTTTTTGAAAGTTATTCTGCTGGTACGGAAATAAAGGATCATATAAATTCGGATGCTGTCCGGCTTATGAAAAGTCTTTATGGGATTGATATGGAGATAGCTCAGTTTAGTAAATTGATTTCAGATATTCCTAAGCCCGATATAGTGATCACTATGGGATGCAATGTTTCTTGTCCTCTTATTCTTTCAAAAAGTGCAGTGAATTGGGGACTGGATGATCCTTCAGGTAAAAATGATGATGAAATTGTAAAAGTTATAAGGGAAATTGATTATAAGGTGCATCTACTTAAAGAGGCATTGGAAAAGCATGATAATTGAGTCCTAAAATGTTTTTCAAATATTATCTTTCAGTGTGATAGAGGTCAGTCTGTTTTATGCAGATTGGCCTTTTGTGCCTTTATAGGAAATTGTGATTTTGAAGTGATAAAAAACAGAATTTATCCAAAATAAATTCTTGTCTGGGTAAGGCATCCCACCCATGTATTTGTACACGGACTGCCATACCCGAAACATGATTCCACAATATTACTGGAACAAATCCGTACAATTGACAAGCACAGACTGCAAAAATATCTTGGGAAGATCACGCCTGCGATTCAGAAAAAAGTAGACAAGGCATTGACCGTCAGTATTGGAATCCGGGTTTCGTAAGCAAGGGAAGCTATCATACTGTACAAGCAGAACATCATAAATTTTATCAAGTGAGCTGTATTTGTTTTTGGCTGATAGGTAAGAGGGTGAATTTTGTGGCGGAGAAAAAAGAAGTTTATCAGGTTGAATTGAGGTTTTCAGGAAAGCAGGCTTTGAAAGAACTGCTGATAGAAATACTGCTGGAAAAAATTTGTACATTTGATGGCTATGTTAGAACAGATTATAATAAAATATAGCCACTGCAGGTAGTCTGATTTTGGAAAGGAGAATATATGGAAGGCAAAAGGCTGCCTGATTCCAAATATTATTCAGCAGCACTTTATATGCGTCTTTCCAGGGATGATGATGGAGACAGCGAAAGTTCAAGCATTACAAACCAGAGAAAGATGCTTAGGGCTTATGCACAGGAAAACCGGTATTTAGTCTATGATGAATATATAGATGACGGTGTTTCCGGTACGACCTTTGAGAGACCGGGATTCAAACGGATGATTCGGGATATTGAGGATAAAAAGGTCAATATGGTCATTACGAAAGATCTATCCAGACTTGGCCGTGACTATATTCTTGCCGGTCAGTATACGGAGATATATTTTCCGGCAAAAAAGGTAAGATATATAGCAATTAATGACGGGTATGACTCTGAGAGTCCCTATACGGATATTGCTCCTTTTAAGAATATTATCAATGAGATGTATGCCAGAGACATCAGCAAAAAGATCCGTTCATCATTCTTGACCCACATGAAAGAGGGAGCCTATATAGGGGCATATGCTCCTTATGGATATCAGCGGGACCCGGAGGATAAGCACCATTTGATCATAGATGACGTGTCCGGTGAGATCGTGAGAGAAATCTTCCAAAAAGCGGGAAACGGGGAACTGCCGGTACAGATAGCAAGGGATTTAAACAGACGAAAGGTATTGACACCGGCACAGTATCGTTGTCTCCGGAATCCTGATCTGAACATAGAAAATTTCTCGAAACGGCAGGAATGGACCTCTTCTACCATAATAAAAATGCTGAGAAACGTTGTCTATGTAGGGGATATGGCTCAGGGGAAAACCACAAAAGTTTCATTCAAAAGTGATATGACAATAGCAAACCCCAAAGAGGACTGGTATATAGTGAGAAACACCCATGACCCATTAGTCAGCCGCGACTTATTTGCATTGGCTGCACGGAGGAGTAAACTGCGGACCTGCTGCCAAAAGGGAAAATTCCACAATATCTTTACCGGTATGGCAAAATGCGCGGACTGTGGAAGAAATATGTCTGCAGTCGGCACACGTAAAAAAGGTGCAGCGGCTAATCTTGCCTGTGGCGGATATAAGTTATATGGGAGCAAAGAATGCAGCAATCATTTTATTGATTATGATACCTTGTGCAGTATTGTCCTTACCAGTATTCAGGAGCTTGTTCGGGTGTCACAGCAGGACGAAAAAGACATACTGGAAAAGGTACAGAACCGTATGAAAAAGCAAGTTTCCTTCACAGATAAAGGAAAAGAAACTGCCTCTTTGAAGAAACGCAGCCGCGAACTGGATATATTAATTGAGAAATTATATGAGGATTATGTTGCAGAAATTATTAACGCAGACAGGCTGAAAAAGATGCTTCGGAAATATGAGTCTGAAAGTGAAGAGATTTCGGAAAGACTGGAGGTTCTAAACAATCAGGATAAAAGCAGAGAGCAGGAAAATCCAATCAGTAAATTAAAAAAATTACTGAATGATATTGCAGAGCCCACCGAACTTACCGAAGACCTGTTGTACCGGTTGGTTGATCATATTGAGATTACCCAGGGAAAATATGAAAAAAAAGATAACACAAAGATAAAGAAACAGGAAGTGAAAATCTATTTTCGTTTCAATCATGCACCATTGAGCAGGACATATACCATGTGATACTGTACTTGAGATTGTTACGGCTTTAGAGCGTTTTGGAGTATATTGTGCAAAACTGTACATGATTGTATAAAAATAAGGGGTTTTACAGCGGAAATAGCATACAGATACCAACCACCCACATGGTAAGCGCCTGTTTCCCGCAGGCACGGCATTTCTGAAAACAATGGTCCAGGTTAAAGGCTACACGGGGAAGGTATCCGTAATCCTCCAGCAGAGTAAAAAGCGGAAAGAAAATGGCCATGGGGGGAAGCATGACACTTACAACCCAGGCAGCAACCCGGTATACTCCGTAAATCAGAACCTGGCAGAAAATTTCGGGAAGGCCAAGCGTAATAAGCCCACGGTAAAAATGCGGTTCCAGCCAGAACAGCCCTTTGTTCAACAGATCAGACGGGACATTGGCCCCCACAATGGTGATCCAGAAAATGCAGAGAAGGAAAAGCAGCATAATGGGAAAACCAGTACATTTACTGGTGAAAACCCTGTCCAGTTTCCTGTCTTTTCTGGCATAATCGGGATTTTCCAAAGTGACGCAGGCTTTGCAGATACCTGCTGCCTGCTGGACATAGGTGCCGCAGTATTCCGCGGATGCACAGCACATTTCCGCATTCTGACAGTAAATATCAGGAATTGGGGTGACGGCTTTTTTGTTGGACAGGGCGTCTTCAATCCCGCTGAATATGCGTTCAAGGCCCTTTCTGTTCCTGGCAGCTATGCCGATCACAGGAATCTTCAGTTCTTTGTGAAGACGCTGAAAATCTATCCGGATGTGCTTTTTCCTGGCCTCGTCCATGAGATTTACGCACAGCAGCACATGTGGTGTCACGGCACAAATCTGGAGAACAAGATTGAGGTTCCTTTCCAGACAGGTGGCGTCGCAGACAGCGACCACCACATCCGGATGACTCTGCAGTATATAATCCCTGGAAATCTCCTCCTCGCTGGAGCGGCAGGAGAGAGAATAACACCCGGGCAAGTCTACAAAACGATATTCTTTTCCGTGAAAGACGCGGTTCCCGGCAGCACATTCCACTGTCTTGCCGCACCAGTTTCCGGTATGCTGATGCATGCCTGTGAGTGCGTTGAATACAGTGCTCTTGCCTACATTGGGATTGCCAATCAATGCTATATTACGG
>ENA-UAPG01000485-UAPG01000485.1-human-gut-metagenome-genome-assembly--contig:-NODE-485-length-13058-cov-10.548181_pt1 | contig 13058 bp, 8 predicted proteins | sample MGYA00243478_ERZ654573 | MGnify/ENA primary metagenome ERZ654573 (study PRJEB26926, sample SAMN06164711) | human gut metagenome | biome: ENVO:00009003; feature: ENVO:2100002; material: ENVO:00002003... | reverse complement strand
ATACTCATCATCCACTAACCAGTGAAGTACATCGATCTCATGGATCGCTGTATCATGTACTGCCATTGGAGTTGTATAGTTCGTTCCTACTTCCGGATTTCTGTGTGTGCAGTGAAGGATCAGCGGTTCGCCGTATTCGCCGGATGTGAGGGCTTCTTTTACCTGCATGTAGCCTTTGTCGTATCTTCTCATAAAACCAAGCTGGATCAGATGTTTGCCTGACGCCACCTCAGCTTCGACTACCTTCAGGCAGTCCTCAGCAGTTGTGCAGAGCGGTTTTTCACAGAAGATCCTCTTTCCCGCCTTGATCGCTGTGAGAAGAGATTCCACATGTGCAAATCCCGGAGATACAATGAATACCGCGTCCACATCCGGGTCATTGATCAGTTCGTTTGCATCTGTGTATACTTTGGCTCCACAGATTGCCGCTGCCTGCTTTGCGCTCTCCTCAAATACATCTGATACCGCTACAACCTCAGCGCCCTGAATTTTGTTTGTCAGTCTTTTGATGTGGTCCTTACCCATTCCGCCGCATCCGATAACTCCTACTCTTAACATAATACATGTCCTCCAATTCTCTTTTACATTGATTCGCTGTTATTTGTTTTTTGCTTTTGTTCTTTCTTGATGATGCAATCATACCATAGCGTTCACGTGAACGCAATGGTTTTATTGTACAAGATTCACAGTCTATTTTTATTAGATTTTGCCAATTGATAAAAAAGAGACAATGTTTTTGTGCATGTTATCTATTTTCATCACTTGCTCTCTGTATTGGCAGCCTCTATTTTGTGCATTTTTACTTTATCATAATGAAATGATATTATTATTTCCTTTTACCATAGGGCTGATATATGTTATTTTTTGCCTATTTACGGCATGTAATGATTATATTTTGAGTATATTCTTGATTTTTAATGTGTGTGCACGTATATTTTTTATTTTATATGAAGCACGCGTTATGTAAATCAGCCTGTATTCGGCAGCAGTCCTATTTTAAAAATAGCTGTGCCTCTCGTTCTGAAATAATTCCGCATCCTGCGCATTTACTGCATAAGATACAGAACCGTAATGAAGCGTTTGTTTAATTTGTTTGTTTCGTTTATTGGGATTTCGGCAGAAGCGCCTTTGATTTTTTCTTTACAGATCCCGATTTCTTTGTTTGTATCACCAAACGGCCGCTTACCAGGCGGCCGTCCATCACAGATTGTATCTGTTTTTAATGACGATCTCCGCATACCGGTAAACAGACTCCGGTTTCTCGCCATCAAAGAGCAGGTGGAACAGCATCATTACCGGTTCATATCCCTGCATATAGGAATCCTGTCCTATAAGGAAGTTTATGGCTCCCCGTTCCACCCACTTTTTATTCTCATCCAGGAAATCGTTGCCTATGACTTTGATTTCCCGCTCTTTCCTTTGTTTTACCAGTGCTTCGCAGACACCTTTTACCGCAGTACCGGTCACATATATGCCTTTCAGCTCCGGATACTGCTCCAGAAGCTCCTCCACGATCTTTGCCGCTACCCACTCGTCATCATAGGAATATTTTGTACCTACCAGCTGGATGTCCGGAAAACTTTCCATTATCTCGGATTGAAAACCCCGGATCCTGTTGTTCAGTGCAGGGTTGGAAATATGGCCGGAGATAACCGCCACCTCCCCCTCTCCCCCCGTAATCTCTCCCATGAGTCCGGCTGCGGTCCTTCCGCTCTGGATAGTATTCTGGCCCACAAAGCAGATTCTCTTTGTGTCTTCTATATCTGAGTTGAAGGTGATGATCGGGATGTTGTACTCCTCGGAAAACTGGTTGATCATCTTTTTGAGCATGGTGTCTTCGGACGGAGACAGGGCTATGCCCGAATATTCCTGGTCTTTTAAATCCTGCATGATTTCCATTACACGGCCTGCATCCACACCGTCTACCCGGAATATCTCCACCGTGCCGCCCAGGCTTTCCACCTCCTGCTTGGCAGCTTTCATCCCCTCATAGACTTGTACCATAAATGGGGTCTGGGCTGACTGCATGATGATCCCGATCTTCAGATTTCTTTTCGCCAGGACAAGTGCTCTTCCTGCAAGGCTGGGCTGATATCCCATCTCTTTTGCTATTTGCTTTATTTTCTCTGCCACTTCGGGACGGACTCTTCCTCTGTCTTTCAGCGCCCGGTCTACGGTTCCCCTGGATACTCCGGCGGCCTCTGCAATTTGCTGTAGTGTTACTGGCATAATATTCCTCCTGCCTTTAGATGTACTCGTGCACGCATTTTTGTTTTATTATATTCCTTTTGGGTGGGTTATGCAAGTATAAAAATGAGGGGGCATTTCATCTCTTATTTTTCTGATAAAACAGACTGCTTCTGCCGTGAGCAGAAGGGCCAGCATGTATCGCATTTGCGGCCATGTGCCGATGATGCCGGAAACAGCAAATATCCATCCTGTCATATATGTGCCCCCCAATACGCTGTGATCTGTTCCCGCACTTCCTGCACGTGGGAACGGCTGACCGGCAGCTCCTCCTGTTTTTTTAAGACAAGGGATTGCTTTTTAAACTGCATGATATGGACCTATTCGCAATGCATCCTCTGTCTGTAAAAATAAATTCTTCTGCTGCAAGTTCATCATATACCTGCTGCAGGCTTTTCCTGACTTTTGAGATTCCCCTGGAAGTATGGAATACGGAATTTTTACCGTCTTTCATAATGTAATAGATCTCATGGTACGGTATCTTTTCCATAGAACTTCCGTTTTTAATGGTATAAAATTCGCCCTCCTCAATCAAAAGCAGCCTGACAGCGTCCGTGATGGCTGCTGTCAGGCGTTTTTCTATATCATTCTTAGGCACATAGCGGAAAATGGACAGCTCATACGCGTCGATGGCGTATTCCAGATGAGATGTGATAAAAATGATCTTTACATCCGGGAGAAAAGGCTTTATTTTTTCCGCTAACTCCATACCGTCCGTTTCCGGCATCTCAATATCTAAAAGGATCAAATCATAATGGAATCCATCTTCCGTAATATCGCAGAGCAGGTTTTGACTGCGCGTATAACACGTAACCTCCCCGGCGGCACTACACGCTTCCAGACATTGTCTGGTATATGTTTCACTGAGAGAAACCGATGATTCCTCATCATCGCATACCGCTATTTTCAGCACATGCATCCCCCGCTTCCTCTGTTTTTCTTTGTAGCTGTGATGGTACCGGACCGTCACGTTTCTTTTATTATAGAGGATAGCGAAAACTTGTGCAACGGCATATTTCTCACTGCTGTTTATCTGAATATATCCAGAACACCTTCCGCGTTTTTCATGGAAACCTTATATAAAATAAACTGGTAGACGCCGATCACTGCAATAACCATTACCATCACCCCTGTGATTCCCCATTCACCCGCTGTCATGATACCGTCATTCTGCCACATGATCAGAATCTCATATATAAACATCAGAAGGCATCCCATTACGGTAGGCAGGACAAAACATTTGCCTATCTGGCTTTTCAAAAGTCTGCGAAGATATTTTTTATTTGCTCCCAGTTTTTCCAAATCCTTAAAAATCTGGCTGTTTTTCAGTGCCACATTCTGACTTCTTGTATATAGGATAATGCTCTCGGAAGCCAGGCAGATAACGGCAATGTATACAAACAGCAGTAAAAAGATGGCACGCCTCATAGCCGCATTTTCCCTCTCAAGGGGCAGGACTATAGGTCGGTACAGCCAGTCAGGTTCCAGGGCCGGTCTTTTCCCGTCATAGATTCCCTGCATATTATATCCATAATCTTCTCCAAGAACTTTTGCCTGGTATCCATTATAGGCAGCAATATAGTTCATGCTTTCCGACGCTCTGCTGCAAAATTGTTCATACAGCTCTTCACAAAATGCATAGGACTGGTCACTGTCCTCAATATCAAACAACACCTGACGCATTATTTTGTCATCCCTTACGCCGGCTTTCAGTTTTTCATAATCTGCATCATTGATAATATACCTGGCCTCGGAGTCGAATCCCACACCTCTCACCAGGGAATGATATGTCTCCAGTCCGTCAAATTCCATAGGAATATAATCCTCTTCATTCTGCAGATACAGCCTGGTCATATCCCCAAATTTATTATAAATATTTTCCCTGGCTGTTCCCATTTGTATTTCTTTGTAATGGCCCTCTGCAATCTCTGTTTTTATTCCGGTAACAGCCTCAAACTGGGCAGCACTGATGCATTCATAGTAAAAATATTTTTCTTTATATTCCTCAATAAGGTTATTGTTCTCATCCATATCCTCACGGCTTACACCGTCCCCCAGCACCTGGATAAACTCTGTCTCCCGGTAATCCTTGACGGAAATCTGATATTTGTCTGCCATGGAGAGCACATCCTCCTCGGACAATTCATCCACATCAACGGGATAACGGTAAGATATATCATCCTCAGCGTCTTCAAAACCATTGCCCCCCTGAAGCGGCAGATAAAAGATACCGAGAAGTACACCCATGAGCAGCAATGATATGACAAGCATATTTCTGACAACAGAGCCTCCCTGGAATTTGAGCATACCGTAAGATATCATATTGTCATAATATTTCTGGGGATTTTTCCCCTTTCTGTGTGAGGCAATGGAGTAAACTAAAATACGGTAAAGTCCGACTGCTGCAAGGATATAGAACAGATTCGTCCACCCTCCCAGCCAGTGACCGCTCACTTTGACGGTTATGATCGGCAGAAAATATCCTATTATCACGCCCACCAGAATCATCACAATACCGGATATCAGATAGAAAAATGACACACTCTTTTTCAGCGGTTCCTGCTTGCGCTGTTCATTGATAATGTCCATAACATTACTTCTCTTCATAAACCGCACACACATGAACGCAACGCAGAGTATCAATATGAGGCTGTAGATCATGCCGCCTGCAACTCCCATAACAGAAATAGAAAAATGGTTATTATTTCCGCTGCTTGCCACCTTTTCAAACAGGATGCCTACGATTGCCGCAAGTAAGATACCAAGCAGAACCCCTGCCGCGGAACACAATGCCATCATCTTGCCGATTTCGGTAAATAATGCCCTGGCAAGTTTACTTTTTCCCGCCCCCAGCGCAAGGAAAATACCGGTTTCCCTGCTCTTGTATCTTAAAAACAGACTTGCCGCATAGATACTGAACATAACACATCCCACTGCCGCAAGAATGAAGATCATATCCGCTACTTTTCTGGAATCTCCTCCGTTCGGCAGTGTCTTCTGCACCAGATCACTTCCGTACATGACAAGGTATGAGGTGATCAAAAGAATAGAAAGTGTCATGCAGAACTGGAACTGCAAATATTCTTTTTTATTATTTTTCCTTAATTTTGCAAATAATCCACTGAGCTTCATTCTATTCACCACCGTTCATTTTTCTCAAAACATCCAAAAGTTCTTCCATAAATGCCCTGTGATCGCCATTGCTGGTAAGTTCTGTATACACGGTTCCGTCTTTCATCACAATAACGCGGTCGCAGAAACTGGCAGAAAAACTGTCATGGGTTACCATAAATGTGGTTGCCCGTAATTCTTTCTGTGCCTCTAAGAATGCTCCGATGACCGCCTCGCTGGAACGGCTGTCCAGGTTGCCTGTAGGCTCATCTGCAAGGATCAAAAGCGGGTTGTTCATCAGGGCCCTTGCCACTGCGGTGCGCTGTTTTTGTCCGCCGGATATCTCAGCCGGGAATTTTTTCGCAATATCCGCAATGTCAAACATCTTCAGGAGTTTCTGGGCTTTTGTCTCCATCTGCCTGTATGGCTCCTGGTGGATCACTTTTGGTACACATACATTTTCAAAAACACTCAAACCGTCCAATAGCATGAAGTCCTGAAAAACAAAACCGAGTTTTTCATTTCTTATTTTTGCGATCTGTTCTTCTTTCATGTTGGAGATATTGACTCCATCCAGCAGGATTTCGCCCCTGTCATGGGGGATAAAGCAGGAAATGCAGTTCAAAAGTGTGGTTTTACCGGAACCGGACGGCCCCATAACTGCCACGAACTCGCCCTCCTCAATGGAAAATGAAACATCCTTCAATACCTCGTATGTGGTGTTTCCTGTTTTATAGCTCTTGTATAAATGATTTACCTGTAACATAAGTGATCCTCCCTGTTTTATATATATTGTGCTTTTTTGTTCTGCACTTGTTGTTCTTATGCATTTATTCTATCGAAAAAAGGGAGGAGATCACAGATGTACGAATGACAAGTTTGACCCGTTTTTTGTAAAGTTTTGCATGAAGGTTTTTCCGCAAAAATTAATCGGGGAATGCAACATGCATTCCCCGGTCTGACTCTAACCTTATCTTTTATCCATATCCTTTTCCAAACCTATATCAATAACAGCATATAAGACTGGGTTTCTACACCCTATCATTCAGTTCTGTCCCCATCTGATCTTTCCTGATCCACATTTCATACCCCTGGCGTCTCGCAGAATCGTAAACCGGTCTCATATTCTTTTCCAATATATGAAAGAATTCTTCCTTTGAATTCCCTTTGCGGTATAATTCCCGATTTGCCCAGATAGAATGCAGATTATCCCGGTAACAGGCTTCATATAATTTATGGATTCCATCCATTCTATGTATTAATCCATACATAGCGTATTGATTACCGGCAAACCTCTCAAAGAACGGTTCCCAGCAGGGAAGCTTATTGCTCTTTTCAGAATTCAGTGAGGAGTCCATTGGCATCAGATTCCACAACTCATCATTCATGACAAAGGACCAGGGAATGAAATGATCCACATCATAGGAGTCCTCCTGTATCGGCTGGTTTCCAAACACATCCACCACAGGATGTATTTCCAGAATGCTCCCCCACAGCTTTCTTACATGAGCCAGTTTCCGCATTTTTTCATCCAAGGGAGCCAATTTATATACTAGACTGGGGACTTCCGGATTATTATTTTGAAGCCATTTTACTTTCTCCATTTGAACCCATCCCAGAATAGACACCGTGTTATCCTGAATCATCTGAATCCATCCGTCATTAAAGTAAATGGTTCTCTTCAGCCCATTCTCATCACCAAATGTATATGGCAGCAAAACGGTTGTTTCGTTGAGAAGATTAAAATAGGCCCTCATTCTTCCCGCACTTCCATCCAGACTGACCTGCTCCTCCCCTGTATTGGCAAATCCCGAGAGTGCCTTTACAGGAACATTTTTTGTCAGTTCCATCTTCCTGTTATGCAATTCTCTGTCTTTATCAAATTCAGCTATTTTATTCTTTATCTCAATTTTTGATGCATGGCTGGGAAGCGCTGTCAATTCATGTAATCTGATCACAGCTTTTTCCAGGTTGTCTTTGATCACCCCTTCACCATTGATCCCGCTTAGATGTACGTGAAATTCCAAAACGGAATACCAGGCGTTTGCGATCATTTCATTGATAAGCTCATCATAGGAGGCCTTGTCTCTGCCCTCGGAAACCAGATGTACGATAGCTTCCAGCCAATAGAATTTATAACAGTAAGAAGGATCTTTCATCATTCTGAAAAAACCTTCAATGTACAATGTATTATAATATTTCTTATCAATATAAAGTTCTGCCAAACTTTTGCCTCCTAACCCCCAATAATCCCGGCCACTGCCATCCAGCCCATCAGGCTCCGCTTACTAAACCCACATATCCGAAATCTGTAGTTTCTTATGTCCATATATTGGATTCCCATAATAAATGATCACTTTTTCTCTTCCCTGATATAATCACCAACATTTTCCGCGGTCACCTTAGAATACGACAGATAAACATATTTATCCTTCTCGAATTTTATTTTATCCATGCCCTCCCCGGTAACAAGCGCCATTGCCAGCTCTGCCATGGCCTCTGCCTGTCCCTCTTTATCATTATAAACAGTGCCTGCCATCTCCGAATCCAAGACGGCTTTGAGTCCCACATCTGTGCCGTCAATACCGAAAAATACAGGCAGGGCAGATTCCGTATAATTTAACTTCTTATAGGCATCTATGGCGCCAAGAGCCATATCATCGTTGTTAGCCAGCACAAGTTCAATCTTATTCTGATACTGGCTGATCAGCAGCAGCATTCGGTTCTGGGCCTGTGCCCGGTTCCAGTTTGCGATCCCGTAGCTGAGTTTCTCCAGTTCAATGCCATTGCTTTTCAAGGTTTCCACAGCATTCTCCGTGCGGATGATGGCATCTTGATGGCCCGGTTCTCCTTCCAGCACCACATATTGGATCTTTCCGTCTTTATTTCGGTCTATCTGACTGCCCTCTGCCTGTATGGCGTCTACCGCCAGTTCCCCCTGCATCACGCCTGACTGTTTCGCTTCTGCTCCAACATAATAAAGCCCGTCCCACTGCATCAGGTCCTCTGCCACCGGCTCTCTGTTAAAGAATATAATAGGCACGTCATTATCCCTTGCAAGATCAATGATCTCCGAGGGGTCTGCCCGGTCTACCAGGTTCACACAGAGCACATTGCAGCCCGCGTCGATCAGCTCCTTTACCTGGTCATTCTGGGTCCGCTGGGAACCTCCCGCATCCCGCAGTGTCACAGTGGTCTTAAACTCATCGCTCTCGTATTGATGAAGCTCCTCTTTAAAACAGGCGATCAATTCCCCAAGAAATGTGTCACTCTGGTTATAGCATATAACGCCTGCGTGAACCTTGTCTGACGCAGCCGGCTGCTGTTTTCCGCAGGCACATAAGAACTGCATACTCATGCAGAGAATCGTTCCTGTCGCCAATATTTTTTTCGCTTTCATTGTATACCTCTGGTTTTCTTCCTGTTTATCAGTATGCCGCAGATGCCCAAAGCAGACGGGCCTGTCTGCTTTTACTGGCTCATGGTAAATAGGACTTCCTGGTTTTCTTTTGAAAACAGTGTATCTCTGCGGATAACCGTATAGGATACGGTTCTGTCCTGCATTTTGTAAAAATATTTTTTAAGCCCCTCTGCCGTCTCTGTCAGACTTTGATATCCCACATTAAATGCATCGGGCACCACAAGACATTCCGCAATGCCTGTGTCCAGATAATAAACCGCTTCCGTAGAATTACCGATTCCGTACACTAAGGCTCCATGCAGATTTTTGGCGGCAGAATCCTTCCCGGCGGTTATCAGACTGTTATCATCAAGAGCGACCACAAAATCCACTCTGGGCTGGGTTTCCAGAAAATTTTCTTCTTTCTCCCCAAAAGGACCGGATACCGACCAGCTAATCTTGACACCGCTGTCTTTCAGCACATCAGTAAATCCTTCTCGGCGGTTGCGCGCAGCTTCCGTATTGTCGGTTTCCTGGAGAATGCCTAATGTTTTCCCATTTAGATTTCCATTGTAGTCCTTCAGCAGTTCTTCTGCCAGAGCTGTGCCCATGGCATAGTTATCCGGTTCTGCAGTGGGGAGCAGGGAAGCCTCCTTATCCTTGGATGCCGTGTATTCTACAAGCATGACCGGAACCTTTTTCTCCATTTTCAATAACATTTTTTCTGCGTCATCCCCCAGAGCAGGCTGTACAATAACCGCGTCTGCCCCGTTTTCGATTTCACGTTCTATCAGGTTTTTCTCCTCCTCAACCGTCAGGGGACCTCCGGTACTGACAACAAACATCTCCATTTTCAAATCTTCCGCTGCCATTCTGAGTCCATATTTAAACGCAGACCATTGACCGTCATCCGAATTCTGAATGATCACGGAAACCTTATCAAGATCTTTTCCGTTTCTTTCCCGGAGCATGACAAAAGCAAGTACCATAACCATTACAGCTAAAACCGCTTCTATCAGAATAAACAATCTCTTGCTGTTTTTCATCTCTCTTTACCCTGTGTTTTCTTGTCGATCATTTCTTCCCTGCTGAAAATATATCCTTTTTCAAGGATCTTGCTGTTTTCTTCCGTATAGGGAACCGCCGGAATGCAGATGGATACTGTGGTTCCCTCATCCGGCTCACTTTCAATCCTCAGTCCATATTCTTTTCCAAAGAGGATCTGAATACGGTTGTTCACATTCACAAGTCCTACCCCGGAGCCATGTTTATGGACCCGCTTGCTGTCTGTCAGGATGAGGCTTACCTCCTCCTTTGACATTCCGATCCCGTTATCTGTCACAGAAAAGATAATATTTTCATCTTCCAGTCTGCCGGCCACTTTTATCTCACCACAGTCATCCATGCTGCTGACCCCATAGGCAATGGCATTTTCAAGTATTGGCTGCAGGATCAGCTTCACAGTACAATACGAATAAATTGATGGGTCCACATCAAACACAATGGAAAATGCGTTCTTATACCGGACTTTCTGTATATTCATATAACTCTGCGCATGCTGCAGTTCATCTTTTACACTGATGACCGTACGGCCCTTTGAAAGACTGATCCGGAAAAGTTTTGCAAGCTGGGATATCATAAATACCGCATCGTCATTCCGTTCGCCTTCCACCATCCATGTAATAGACTCCAGTGCATTGTACAAAAAATGCGGATTGATCTGGCTCTGCAGTGCGTCAAGTTCACTTTTTCTTCTTTCGTTCTGTTCCAGTACAATTTCCTTCATAAGCGTCTCAATCTGCTCATAGGACTTCTGTATGGAATACCCCAGATGCCTGATTTCCAGAGGGCCGCCCATATAAATCTCCGGCTTCTCCCCCGCCTCGTATTCCATTACGGAATTATTCAGTTTCAGAATGGGTCTGGATATCCTCACAGAAACAACACGGTTGATGATCACAAGCATCATGGCCATCAGGAGCATAAGCACCATGATAAAATACCGGATATTGACCATACCGTGCGTAAATGTGGAATAGGGGATCACCCCCACCAGCTTCCATCCGGTATAGCTGATGGTGTTGACAATAACCTTGCGGCGCTCTCCCTGAAATGTCTCATCATAGACGCCATCCTTGTACTTTGCAGCCGCTTTGCTGTTCTCACTGCCGATTCCGTCGCTGATCTGGATCTGCCGCATGTGATAGATGATCTCCCCGTTGCTGTCACACAGATAATAATACTGACCGTTATTTAAGGTGTTGATCTGTTTCATCATCCGCGAGATATTGGAATAATCCATATCCACAAGCAGAACTCCCAACTGGGAATCCCCGTTATTGGTAAGCTCCACAACACGGCTCAAGGAGATCACCCAGTAATAGCGGAAGGTTCCGTCATCAAAAAGATTCTGGATATGAGGCGTGGAAAAATGCATATTCTCCATCTCACCCATAGCTTGTGTGAACCAGTCCTGCCTGGTGACATCAGGGTCCTCTTTCTGGGACGCAAGGGGTTCTGCTGCCAGCAGGCTCCCGTAATTGTTGTAGATAGCAATACTGCGCAGGTTGTCTCTGTTGGCTTCATACAAAAGATTCATTCCCCTCTGGATATCCATATCCTGATTGGATAAATCATTCTCTTTTATAACATTATAATAGACTGCATCCGATATCTGACGCATACTGCCCAGATAGTCCTCCAGGTTTTCCCCTGCCTGTTCCATCAGCTTCTGTGTACTCTGTGTGATTTCCTGCCGGGATAAGACAGAAAACCGGAAATACATCACAATCCCCAAGATCAGCATAATGGAAATAGATATCACGGAAATGGCAAACATAACTGTCGACTGCATTCCGCTGGGCTCCGCCTTCTTCAAACGTCCGAAATACTTATTTTTCACTTTCTGTATGCTCCGTTCTGTATTTTGAAGGTGACACGCCAAACCGCCTTTTAAATACATAACTAAAATAATTCGGATCCGTGTAGCCCACATGCTTTGCTATGATGTAACTTTTCTCATTTGTCTCGATCAGCAGTCGTGATGCACGGTCCATACGATAGTCCGTCAGATAACCGATAAACGAGTTACCGGTCTCTTTTTTAAAAATAGTTGAAAAATAGGAGTTGGAAACGCCCAAAACCTCACAGATATTATCCAATGACAGTTCTTCATCCGAATAATTGCTGCGGACATATTCCATTGCCCTGGATACAAAGGTTTTTGTTGACCTGCTTCGTGCACTGATCAATTTTTCCCGAAAAGAAAGGCTGATATCAATGAGCCATTTCTGCAGTGCATCCGGTCCCAGATCAAGAAGGCTGCTGTACAGTTTCCGCATATCTCCCGAAAAATCTTCCGTGGCAATATCATTATTAGCCGTGAACCTGTATAATGCGCTCACCAGTTCCATAATGTCAATATGATGCTGCTGCAGAGATTTTGCCGGAAAAGATATTTGCTCCAGATACTTCCTGACCGCCTGTTCAATATCCTCCGCCGGATTCAGGCGTATGGTTTTAAACAAGTTCGATAATTCTGTATCACCGGCAGTATCGGATCTGCTCATCTCCTGAGGCGCGATCTCCTTAATATTTATGGCTCTGGAAGCGCCATAGATCACCCTGTATGAAACCGCCTCTCTTGCACCGCTGTACGACCTGGAAAGTTCAAGGATATCTCCGCAGACCTGGCCAATCCCCACAGTGACAACCGCACCAATGATCCGGTGGGCATATCTGCAGAATCTGTCACATTCATCCGTCAGTTCTGAGACCTCGTTTTCACTTTTCAGCTGTGCGATCAAAATGGTATTCCCCAGATAAGAAAAGCATTTCGCCTGCCACTTTTCTCCCAGACGTTCCGTTGCCTGGTTATAGACAGACGTGGATAACAGCAGAGGATTCATATCCTTGGGAACCTGACTTGATGATGTATGAATGACAAGACAGCAGAAAAACGGCCCCGGAAAAGAGATCTGGTAATCCGCAAGATATTTTGGGATCTCCTTCTCCTGGATCCTTCCCTCCACCAATGTGGAGTAGAAGTTAGCCTGCAGAAGCGGCAGGGATTCCAGATAACATTTCTGCAAAGTCTCCACATTCCGCTTTTCGCTTATCTCCTGATCCAGTTTTATCTTAAGCTGGGTGAGCACATTGGTCAGCTCTATGGAATTGACCGGCTTCAGAATATATTCTTCCACCTCCAGGTGAACCGCCTCCTTGGCATACTCAAATTCATCAAATCCTGTAAAGATCAAAATCTTAGTTGCGGGAAATTCCGTCTTAATGCGGTTAGACA
>ENA-UAPG01000480-UAPG01000480.1-human-gut-metagenome-genome-assembly--contig:-NODE-480-length-13083-cov-4.089960_pt1 | contig 13083 bp, 11 predicted proteins | sample MGYA00243478_ERZ654573 | MGnify/ENA primary metagenome ERZ654573 (study PRJEB26926, sample SAMN06164711) | human gut metagenome | biome: ENVO:00009003; feature: ENVO:2100002; material: ENVO:00002003... | reverse complement strand
AAGCGAAGAGCCTCGGTCGATGCCCTTGCGGGTGTCGGCTGAGGCTCTTTTTTTGTGATTCTTTCACGAATTTTGCCAGAACTATGTCGCTAATACATTGAGAGTGGATTAGCGTTTCTGTATAACTGTGCCGCTTGTCCATATAATTACTATGAACGATACAGAAAAGGGCATGGTAGTTGTCATGATAGATAAGCGAATAGGCAAGCGGATCAAGCAGTGCCGCGAACGCCTCGGTCTTACGCAGGAAGAGTTTGCCGAAAAGACCGGATTCACTGCAAACTATATTTCAACATTAGAACGGGGCGCATCTTTTCCCCGTTGTGAAAATTTGATATTGTTGCTTAACGCTCTTGAGGTATCTGCGGATGCCATCTTCTGTGATGTACTCGACCACACGACAGAGTATAAGGCAACACAGCTCTCGAATGAATTGGGCACACTTTCGGTTGATGCTCAAAATCGCATTCTCCAAATAGTTGAACTCCTGATCCGTCAAGAAAAAGAGAATGAAAAATAACATTCGTCATTGAACTGCGCTTATTCGGCGCAGTTTTTTCTTTTACCGCGTATTTCGACTGACTTCTGCACCTCTTCATGCTATACTATGTATAAGCGAATTAGAATAACGCTAAAATACATAGTTGGAGAGGTGAGATATGAAGACAAAGAAATGTGCATTTACCGGCCACAGACCCCAGAGCCTCCCGTTTGGATTCAATGAGGCAGACGAAAGATGTATTGCACTCAAGCAAAAGCTCAGAGATGAAATAATCAGGCAGATTGAAGAGAATGGTGTTACGCACTTTATCACCGGTATGGCAATCGGCGTTGATATGTTTGCGGCTGAGATCGTCCTTGGCTTGAAATCGGCTTATAATGGCATTACGCTTGAGTGTGCCATCCCTTGCGAAACACAAGCTGAGAAATGGAGCGAGGCTCTCAGGGATCGGTACTTTGATATAGCCGCCAAATGCGACAAAGAAACGCTCTTGCAGCAGCGTTATACGCCGGATTGTATGCACAAGCGCAATCGTTATATGGTGGACCAGGCAGATTACATTATTGCGGTATGGAACGGGAAACCGAGTGGCACAGGGAAAACCGTACAGTATGCGCAACAGCAGGGTAAGCCGGTGCGTGTCATCAATCCCATAACGCTTGTGGTAGAAAACATATAATCTGGTTATTTGCCAGCAATGAATTGAATAAGCCGCAGTTCCCATTGTGGGGACTGCGGCTTATTCATTATTCTGAGATCAATTTTTCCCTATATGGGATGTCGAAAAGAATCCGGTGGTAGTCGAGAAGGCGATGTTTATTAAACAGCTTTTCGGCAAGCCGAACCACTGGATGATTAAGAATCTCATCTGCAATTCCATTTTCATTGATGAACCTAGCCCATTCAAAAGTGTCTTGAACAGCTTCGGACTCAATTACTACGGGGACGATGGCCTCTGTTAGCCGCATGGCAGGATCATCTTTGTATCGTTTACCTATCTCGCTCGGCTCACAGTTTTCATATTCATCAACATCACTGGACAGTATGGAATCAATCTTCATAAAATCATCAGGGACATCTCGTGTTAAGGTAAGCGCAATATCGCCCTTCCCGTCAGGTACGGTAATGTATTCGGCTATTTCAAGCTCGTAAGGCATCCCACCGATTTCCGCTGTCAGAGTAAACATCTGGCACAAATAAGCAGAGGTTTCATCCACCTTGTCCTCTTTCATGAAACACAGCGGATTGTATTCTACGCATTCCCATTTGACTTTTCCCAATTCGGTCAGCTTGGCAATCCTCTCTAATGTTTTCTTTTCCTCTTCGCGCCATAATTCATCCATCATAATTTTTACACCTCCGCTTATTTTCGTTTGAACTCCAAGACCACATCGCCACTGTCGGCGATCCTCATCTGCATCGTTTTCACATATTGAGAAATGAATTGCTGTTTTTCCGCCGAACTCATTTCAATCCGTGTTGTGCGTATTGCTTCATCAAACATCTCAAATATGTTGAGTCTGACGGCATTGTCGATGTACCGATACATCTCCTTAAAGAGTGCGCCTTGCTTGATGTCTTCGGTATTCCCTGAATAGAAGTCATCTATGTAGCAGTAGAATATTCCGGCATCTGAAAGTGCATTTTTCAAGTCTGGCCCGCAGCTCTCCCGTTCGATCATGACAAGAAAACGGGCATCTTGCAGAGACGAAATCAGCCCCCAGTAGTCCGAGTCGCTTGACACAAGGATGAAGGAATCCACATTGTTTTTATAGTGTTCCTGACAGGTTCTTGAAATGAGCATCACATCAACAAGGGATTTATTTTGCTTCACTCGTTCGATCATCATGTGCTCAACAGGGATTGCGGTGAAGCTCTCCAAAATGCGCCACGCAGATGCAGCATGAACATCATCAAACAAGATGATTGAAGAAATCTTCTTTGTATATTGACGGTCAAGATTCCTCAGCGTTGCACAAAGTTTGTATGGGTCTGAATTTTCGCAATCTACCACGATGACAACTTTCTCGCTGCTTTCTATAAACTCATAGATGCTTCCCTTAACATAGCTCCCTGCATCTGATACCTTGCTATATTCTGTGAAATAGTCATTATTCCATTGGTAGAGCAAGGTGACAAATTTCTTGTCGTTATAGAGAATGTTCCCTTCTTCTTTAGGAGTCCAGTTGATATAAACCTGATACGGATAGAAAAGTAAATGCGAGTAGTAAATATCCGCAGCGGCCTTTGTCCCATCCTCTGTTAGACCATTGGGCATCACAAAAAGATTTTTTACATATTGCCAATTTAGCCAAAGAGGAAATAGCTTTTTGCAGTTGTTAATCCTATCAGCTATCAACTTGTTGATCTCAATAACATGATGGCAAAGTTTTTTGCTGCTCTTTCGGACAAAATTGACTCCATCAGCACTGAGCTGTGTCATGCTGGCTGGCGGAATATATTCAGGGAGATTGTAAATTGAAGTATAGTCAAACCGCATCTTTTCATTGATGTGTTTGAAATTCCGCTCTATGGCCGTTCGGATAATGCAAAGGTGTCGGATTATCCGAGCCGCCTTGTCCTGTTCAAGCCGTTCATAAACTTCCATTTTCGGCGGCTCGTGCTCATTCTCAAAAATCCGCTTTGGCACACCAATCAAATAGGCAATCTTAGAAATAATCTCATAGGTGCTGTCTTTATACCTTATTATATCTGCTTCGGGGACTTGAGCATTGACGATTCCAGTATCGCTGCCATCTGCAATCGTGATAATGCGCTCATCTTCATCCAGCTCTGTTGTTTCGCGGACATCCATATTATGTTCCTTTCGAGGCATAGCGTTGATAACGAACAGTAGACGATGAATAGTCACACAGTCATTACATTATCCGTCCACATTTCACATTGGCTCATCACGGTCTGAACTGCGTCATCCATGCCCTCTGGCGGGTATTTGTGTTTTTTGAGAAGGCGCTTGACCAACCGGCGCATACCGGCTCTGGCGCTTTCTTTCTTCTGCCAGTCTATTGTCCGGTTCTTACGGAGCAGATCGGTCAGCTCTTTTGTAATTGCAATCAGTTCGTCATGTTCGTAGAAGTCTTTGATGGCTTGGGGCTTGGTCAGGGCATCGTAGAATGCAAGCTCGTCGGCGGTCAATCCCAGCTTTTCGCCCTCTGCGTTTGCATCGGCAATTTCTTTGGCAAGCTTCAAAAGCTCCTGAATGACTTCCTCATTGGTCAGCATCCCATTCAGGTATCGGTTCATTGCACCCTGAATAAGTTCAGAAAACTTCTCCGATTTGACAATATTAGTTCGCCGGTAAACCGACACCTGTTCGGCAATCAGCTTTTTCAAGAGTTCAACAGCAAGGTTTTTCTCCTTCATGTTGGCAATCTCTTCAAGGAACTTCGGATCGAACAGCGAAAACTCCGCCTTCACATCCGAGAAGAGATTGATTACGCCCTCGCTCTTGATACTGTGTTTCAGCAGCTCATTGATCCGCTCGTTTACTTCCGGCAGCGTAAACTTCTTACCCGTACCACCGGACAGAAGCCGGACAATCATCGTTCGGACAGATTCAAAGAATGCTGCTTCAAAGCGTGTCTTTTCATCTACCAAGCTACCGCACAGCGAAAGTGCCTGTTTGAGAAGCAAAGCCTCCTTGATGTAGATATTTTGCGTCTTCTCCTTGTCGGGAAGGTCTTGCTCTGCAACGCTCTTGCCGAGGATGTAGTTTACACCTCCGGTAATCGCCTTCGCCTTATCGAGGTCAGTTCCAGTCATGAACTTATCGTAGTTATAACCGTAGAATAGGTCACGGCACACGGACAGTTTCTCAAGGAATTTCGGATATGCAGCCTTGCTGACATCCGTGTCACCGTAGTTCTTCTTGTCCCGCGCTGTGTAGTCATTCATAGCCTGTTTCAGCGCAGCAGCGATGCCCACATAGTCAACAACCAAGCCGCCTTCCTTGTCCTTGAAAACGCGGTTGACACGAGCGATAGCCTGCATGAGGTTGTGTCCGGCCATCGGCTTATAGACATACATTGTGGCAAGGGAAGGAACATCAAAGCCGGTCAACCACATATCCACAACGATAGCGATTTTGAGCGGCGAGTCGTTGTCTTTGAACTTTCTCGCCACATCTTCTTTGTGAGCCTTATTTCCGATTACTTCACGCCACTCTTCGGGGTCGTTGTTGCCCTGCGTCATGACAACTGCGACCTTTTCCGTCCAAGCAGGACGCAGTTCCAAAATCCGCTTGTATATCTTCATGGCGATGGGGCGGGAGTAGGCAACAATCATCGCCTTTCCGGTCAGAATATTGGCGCGATAGTTTTCGTAATGGTCGAGAATATCGTCTACCAGAGAACGGATCGTCTGGTCGGCTCCCAAAATTGCCTCCATCTGGCCAAGTTCCTTTTTGCTCTTTTCGATAACATAAGGATCGGCATTCTCTGCCATCAGGTCATACTCATCGTCAATAAGATGCAGCGTCTTTTCATCAAGCTTGAGATGGATGACGCGGCTTTCATAGTAAACCGGTCTGGTCGCTCCATCCTCAACTGCCTGAGTCATATCGTAAATGTCGATATAATCACCGAACACCTCACGGGTGCTCCGATCTTTAGAAGAGATGGGAGTTCCAGTGAAGCCAATGTATGTAGCGTTCGGAAGACTATCACGAATAATCCGGGCAGTGCCGATAATTGTCTTTGCTTCGACCTCGCCGTCTTCCTTCTGGCGCACTACAACTTTCTCTGTTAATCCGTATTGACTGCGGTGCGCCTCATCCGCCATGACGATGATATTCCGACGCTCAGAAAGAGGCTCATCGCTTTCCTCAAACTTCTGCATGGTTGTGAAGATGATTCCGTTTGCCTGACGGTTTGCAAGCAGTTCTTTCAGGTGGGTTCGGCTTTGCGCGTGCTGCGGCGTTTGGCGTAAGAAATCCTTGCAGCGGGCAAATTGACCGTAGAGCTGGTCATCCAAGTCGTTTCGGTCTGTGATCACAACGATTGTCGGGCTTTCCAATGCCTCTTGCAGATAGTGGGCATAGAACAACCATAGACAGCGATTTCCCGCTGCCCTGCGTGTGCCAGAACACACCGCCTTTGCCATCTGTGACGGTTGCCTTTTGGGTGGAAGCAATCGCCTTCTTGACGGCAAAATACTGATGGTAGGCGGCAAGCACTTTGAATGTTTTCTCGCCGTCCACATTGAAGCAGATAAAGTTTTTCAGGATGTCGAGGAAACGGTTCTTCTCAAACAGTCCCTCAAAGAAGGTGTCAAAGGCTGCGTACTGTGTGTTCTCGTAGCTGCCGTCCGTTGTTTTCCACTCCATGAAGCGGTCTTCACCGGAGGTGATGGTTCCGGCCTTTGAGGTGGTCATGTCGCTCATGACACAAACCTCATTGTAAATAAACATGGAGGGGATCTCGTACATATAGTTACGGAGCTGACGGTATGCGTCGGAAGCATCTGTCTCTTCGCGGGAGGGAGATTTCAGCTCCACTACGACAAGGGGCAGACCATTGATGAAGAGAATGACATCCGGGCGTTTTTCGGAGTTTTCGATGAAAGTCCACTGGTTGGCAACGGTAAAGTCGTTATTGGCAGGATTTTTGAAATCAACAAGGTAGACGAGGGTGGAGCGTTCCTCGCCATTTACAAAGTATTTTACAGAGATACCGTTTTGCAGATAGTCGGTAAAGGTCATGTTCTTTTGCAACAGCGAGCCAGACTCAAAGTTCTTGAGCTTGTAGATGGCCTCGTTGATAGCATCCAGAGGCAAGCCCTTATTGATGCGCTGTAAAGCGGGCAACAGAACATCCTCATAGAGCGGAGAGTGATAATCACGCTCTACATCCGGTCCGTAGACATAGGTGTAGCCAAGTCCTTCATTGAGTAATTGGAGAACTGCATTCTCGTAATTTGATTCGGTATAATATCCTGCCATTTCCGTTGCTCCTTTGTTTGATCTGCTGTGTTATCATCTAACCCTTTCTGCAATCGTGTCAAGCTGTCCTGCGATCACAGCGAACTCGCAGTTCATATCAAGCGTTTTTACGCTGATCTGATTGCCGCTCATCTGGTAATCTCCATCCGGCTGAACGGCATCATCTGTCTTGGCGTATAGAAGCATCCCCGCTACCGTTTCTCCGGGCGCTGCATCCCAGTTCTTGACATAGGTGAAAATCTGATACAAATTCCCTGAGTGGAGCGTTTGCGTCATATAGGCTGCTTTCATCTGCATATTGTGCGTGTAGAACTTTGCGTCGATTATAAGCGTTTTTCCAGCTTTCTTGTTTGAAAGCACGATGTCGGACTGCATGGTAGGCAGAAGCGTTCTGTACCCATCTGTCACTTGCCAAGCGATTTGCGGGGAATACGCACGGATGTCCGGGTGCTCCCGCTGATAATAGCCCAGTATGAATTTCTCATACAGCTTTGCCATTGTCATGTCATCCGCATAATCCATAATACGGGAAGATCCGTCTGCGGTCGTTTGCAGCAGTCCTTTCAGAACAAACCGGCATATTTCAATTATCATCCGATAGGTCTGATTATTGCGGTCATATTGGATGTTCCAGTTGATGTTATGAGCGTCCAAAGTATCTACGCCATCGAAGAAGACAAGCAGCTTGCGGATTTCCTTCTTCCTCGCCTTGGTAATATCTGCACGGAGCAGTACGGCCATTGTCGTTTTGATAATGCGATTTGTATAGGCATTAACCGAAAACTCATCATAGGCGCAGACGAGCTGTTTTTTACGAAGGACTTGGGTTTTGATGGATTCTCCAATTTCAAGCTTGCCTCTTGGGGAAGCCAGCGGCTCTTCATTTGTTATGTACTGTCTGCATAAGCCCCGCTTAATCTGAACAGAAACGCCTTTGCATAGGATAGCGGCCAGCAGTTCTGCGGTATTTCGGAAATCCTCAGCGGCAACATCCTTATAGCCTTGCTCGTGCAACACTTGGAACGCATAGGCCAGCATATAGTAGATGTTGCGAATGGGAATCATTTGACCACCTCACGAAGAGTACGGCTCCAATCCTTGACTTTCGCGGCTTCATCAAACCAGTATTCTTTGAGCAGCGGGATCAGCTCAAACTCTACTACGGACTTCATCCAATCGTCTGTGACTGTGGCGTTCGTACAGAAATAACTATGGCCGATGCAGAAACCTTCGCCCAGCGAATCATCATTCGCAATCACATCATTAAGCTGCTCCACCGTGGCAATTAGCCGGTCAAACTTCGGGTTGTTGATCTTCGCCCTATATGCCCTGAAACCGGACGAGTTAAATGCCGGTGTCATCTCAAAGAAGGCAAAACGGCGGCGCAGTGCATAGTCCAGCATAGCAAGGCTTCGGTCAGCGGTGTTCATCATGCCGATGATGTAAACATTGCTTGGGATGGAGAACTGCTCGTCCGCGTAGAGAAGCTGCAACTCAACTCCGCGCTTATCGCTTTCAATGAGCATGAATAGCTCGCCAAAAATCTTGCTCAAGTTACCTCGGTTGATCTCGTCGATGATGAAGAAATAGGGGCGATCATCCTCTGATGCCTTGCGGCAGAACTCATAGAAAACGCCTTTCTTCAACTCGAAGCCTGTTTCCGTGGGGCGGAAGCCCATGATAAAGTCTTCGTAGCTGTAACTCTGATGGAATTGCACCATCTTGACGCGGTTCGTGTCTTTCTCGCCCATGATAGAATAGGCAAGCCTCTTTGCCGCAAAAGTTTTTCCGACGCCCGGTGCGCCTTGGAGAATCACATTCTTTTTCGTCAGCAAGAGAGCCTTGAGGATGTTGTAGCGGTCTTCATCCATAAACACATCATGCAGGAAATCGTCTGCGGTATATGGATCGTATGTCCGTTCTTCCTCGTCCTCATCACGGACAGCCGTATCACTGCTGTCTCCATCAAAAAGGGCCTGCGTCTTTTTCACGAAATCGGTATAAGGCGTTACATCGGTCAGGGTTTTCATCGCCAACTGCTCAGGATGCTCCCACAACCCCTTGTCAGTCCATCGGACGGTGCGGGTGTTACGGTAGTGCTCGCGGGTGGGATCATATACATATTCGCCCTCGACAACGCCTCTGCCAATGATTTCTTTTCTTCCTTTTTTGACGAAGATGATGTCGCCGGGCTTGATGTCATTTGCAAACTGCCATGTTGCGTGAACTTGATTCTTATACGAGCTTGTCCCTCCATAGACTTCCCGCATCTTAGCTCGCATTTCTTCCTTGGAGCTGTACTGCATGAGATCGCCCATGTCATCCCAGCCGATAGCCATAATGCCCTCAGAATAATCGTTCTCCCAGTTGACCGAGCCATCGCCAGCAGCATACAGCCAATACCGGACGGCGGTATCATCGACCGTGAGGGCAGTATCAGAGGATTCCTTCGGGATGATGCCCTCAAACATCTTCTCGCTGAAATCCATATCAATATTGTTGTCCTTGGCTACCTTTGTGCAGCCCCGGCGGATGCTGTTCGACTTGTTTCCGGTTTGCTCGTAGTAGTAGGTTATGTTTTCGTAGGTTGCTTTTAAGGCATTGACCATGCGTTCCTTGCCATAGTCCTGCCCAATATGGACGATGAAATAAATCGTCGTTTCTGTATTACCCCGGCGGGTGTACCTTGTACCCTCCATCATAGAGGCAAACAGCATGACCATGAGCTTATGGGATGTTTCCCCGAAGAACGGAACTTCTTTGCACATGGACGCAACAGCGTCATCGGAAGAAAACTCCCCATCATAAGCCAGCTTTGCATACTTGTAGACGATCACTTCGCAATCGTACTCCGGTCCCACATAGGCTCTCACACCGCCTTTGGTGTCCAAGAACTCTTTGAGCATTTTGAGATCGTTGAAATAACCGACTGTGCGTTCCTCAGCGCGTTCCGACATAACATCATGTTTCAGATATTCGAGAATATCCTGCTTTGCCGCTGCCATTGACTCGTCGTTTTCAAAGCACTTCCAGAAGGAGAGGGCAATGGTATTCTGATACAGGTAAAAAGCATCCGAAACATGGGTGCTAAGGGTGCTTTCTGCCCAATCAGGGTGTTTCTCGCGCAGATAATCCTTATAGTCTCTTCTTGCGCGACTGATTGTTTCTTGTATATCCATTGCACATACCTCCTTTAGATTACGCCATATTGTTTAAGCGCTTCCTGCTCGTCCCCAGAAATCCAACCAAAGACCCGGAGTGTTCCATTTAATTCCTGCATAAGATAATAAACATCAAAGTCGATGTCGATTTGCTGGTTATCCGGCTTTTCATACGATGCAGTCCAAGACACATCAGCAACACAGTGAATTTCATCAATTGGCTGCATTCTTACGCTCCGAATGCGCATTCCTTTAGTCCCTATTTTTCGGTACTGTTCATAGCCGTTAGAAAGAGCATTTTGGAAGTTCTCATCATTTTTCCCTGTCAGCACTCCAAGCGGTGATGCCGCAATAAATTCCGTGGCGTAAAGCTCTGACATCTCTTGGCCATTTAACTCTCCGTTAAGAGACTGCATAAAAAAGCGTTCGTACCGCTCAAAGAACCTTTCAAGTGCTTCTTGGGTCATACAGACACCTCCATATATTCTTTAAGATAAACGATAATTTAGCGGCTTAAATTTCAATCTCGCTGACATCAACTTCCCCTGTCATGAGTTTCGGCAGAAGGGTATCACGGATAAGGGCAAGCTGCTCGTTTTCAAAGCCATTAGCATACACTTTCGCGAAAATAGATTGGCAGAAAGCATCAAATTTTTCTACCAAATCCGCAGGAGCAATGAGGATAGGCTCTGTCTCGATAAAACCGGTGATGTCAAGGTTTTTGATGCCTGTTGTGCCGTTTTCGTAAGAGAAGAAAACACCCATATTATAGAGGTGCAGCCAATAATGGTACACATACATACTGTAACCAGTAACCGGTTTAAGCGCTTTACAGAAATTGGTGCAGACCATACCTTTATCGTATCGGTCAAGTAACGCCGTTGACACTGCGGCTGCGCGCCCGGTGGACTGTGTGGGACTTCCCCCGGAGATTTCGACAACTATATCACCATCAACGAGCTGCTTGGCGGCATAGTTTTTTGGCAAGATATATCGTGTAGGCATTTTCCCCTTGTTTCCTGCGCGAACTTCGGGTATATCTGCCCCACGAATGCAGTAAACCATTTCTGTGTTATTGCCGGAAGGTGCGTCTTTACCCCAATCTCCACTGATGATTTTTTCAATGAGATCGGAGAAAGTACCTTCTTTCCATGTTACAGCGTCGGGATTGTCAATAAACCACTCTCTGAACAAGGTTTGAGCTTGCTGCTGTAAATTATCGTTTATCTTATTGTTAAGCTGAATTTTGCCCTGCAATGAATCGAGAATAGCAACGATCTTCCTCTGGTCATCATAAGACGGAAGATCAATCTCTAATTGTTCTATCATACCTTTGGTCAGTGCGTTTCGGGTTGCGCCTGCGGATGCGAGTTGAAGCAAGTGACCTTTTCTCCATTGCAGGTAATAAAGGATATAATTGTTTAAGACTATATCTTTTTGGCCTCGTACAATCGCCACATGCTGATTTACTCTTGCTGGTAAATATTCATCACTCATAATGCAAGCTCGCGCAACGGAATCTCCGGTAATGTTCAAGAGAACATCTCCTGAAAGGACTTCCACATTGTTAAGTTTCTTCGCTTGTTCATCATTGATAAACGCAAGCCCATCGCACGCGAAAGAAAAGTCAAGTACATTCTGGCTTCTAACTAAAGAGATTCCCTTGTCGCAGTATGCCTCTTTGCCGCCGCGCGGTGTTGCTCCGCTACCAATTTTCTCACATATTTCAATCAGTTTGACGATAGCCATTCTTTCACCATCCTATCCGATGTACTTTCTGTGTGCCAGCTTCACATTTTGCTGCTTCACCATTGCGTAGTGCATGGTTGTATCGATCTTCTGATGCCCTAAGAGTTGCTGAACTTGCTCTATGGGCATTCCCTTATCTATGGCTGAGGTTGCCAGCGTCCGTCGAAATTTATGCGGGTGTACTTTTGGCAAACTCAAGCGTTTTCCCAGCTCCCGAAGCCGCGTCTCCACACCGCCGATCATCAGCCGGTCGTGCGGGGCTTTCAGCGAGACGAACAGTGCCGGGTTCGCATCCGTGCGCTCGTTGAGGTAGTTCTGCAAATGGATTTTTGTCCTTGCATCGAAGTAAACAAGGCGCTCCTTGTTGCCCTTACCGATTACAACACATTCCCGCTCGTTGAAGTCGATGTCCTCTCGGTTCAGCATTACCATCTCTCCAACACGCATCCCAGAGGAAGCGAGTAGGTCAATGATTGCTAAATCCCTTGTAGTCGTGCAGCTATCCCGCATCAGCTCTAACGCCTCGTCCGTGTAGGTGTCTTTGACCACCTTTGCCGTCTTTACCTTGTGAATCCGGCGTACCGGACTTTTCAAGATGAAATCCTCGTCTTCAAGCCATGAGAAGAAGCTGGACAGTATGCGCCGGATGTTGTCAATCGTCACCTTACTGGATTTACGCCGCATCTGGTAGGTGGTTAGATATTCGCGGAGGTCTTCCGTTGTCACCTGACTGGCCTTCTTGGCTATGGCAGCCAGCATTGTGTCAATCGTTTTCCGGTAATATTTCAAGGTCTTCTCGGAACACCCTTCAATGCGCTTGGCGGTGATGAACGCTTCGACCGCATTCCGCTTTTCCTGCTTTGGAGAGGTATCTTCATAACTTACGCTCACGCCTTGTAGAGCCTCGGTCAAAGCATCACCTAACTGTAATAGTTGTTCATTGTTGAGATACGGCAACATTTTTCGCTGTATCTCTTGGATAAGTTGTTCTTTCATCGTCGTTCTCCTTTGTCTTTAAGAGAACGATGAACAGTGGCAGTTCCTTTGAAATGACTCTCGCCACTGATGAGAGTTAATAAGACGGTAAACGATAATTTAGAGCAGCAAGTCATGGCGCTGTATAGGCAAATGTTCATCGAAAATACCAACGCTGCGAGGCGTGTGTGCCGCGCAGATGAATACTTCGATATTTCGATTGGAAAAACGCCACCTCGCAAAGAGCCACAGTGGTTTTCTGAAAATCCCGCAGATTGTGTATGGGTTTCGATTTCTGACATGGGAAGCTGCGGATTGTTCATTGCCAACAGTTCAGAATACTTGACTCACGAAGCAGTAGAAAAATTCAATGTCAAGGTTGTTCCAGACAACACCGTCCTGCTGAGTTTTAAGCTAACGGTTGGTCGTATCGCAATCACAGATGGCGAAATGACCACAAACGAGGCGATTGCCCATTTCAAAACAAACAAACCGGAAATCAATGAATACCTATTTTGCTATTTGAAGGATTTTAACTACCAAACTATGGGCAGCACATCCTCCATTGCAACAGCGGTAAATTCAAAGATTATAAAAGGGATGCCGTTTGTAGTACCGGCCGATAGTGAGCTGGAAGCATTTCATGGATTCGCTGGGCCAATTTTTGCTATGATTAAGAGCAATCAGCGTGAAAACAACCGATTGGCAACACTCCGAGATACACTACTACCAAAGCT
>ENA-UAPG01000471-UAPG01000471.1-human-gut-metagenome-genome-assembly--contig:-NODE-471-length-13156-cov-10.700099_pt1 | contig 13156 bp, 10 predicted proteins | sample MGYA00243478_ERZ654573 | MGnify/ENA primary metagenome ERZ654573 (study PRJEB26926, sample SAMN06164711) | human gut metagenome | biome: ENVO:00009003; feature: ENVO:2100002; material: ENVO:00002003... | reverse complement strand
TTATATAGGAGCGCGGATGCCCCGTCAATTTGAATTAAAGAAACTCCTTTACAGTTTCCCGTGCAGTCCATTATAATGAAACTATAGCAAAAGAGGAGGAAGATTATGGAAAAAGCAAAAACCGTTTTCAAAGGCATTGGTATCCTTTTACTGGTTCTCATTGGTATTTTACTGCTTCTTGTGGTTTACCTTACCGTTAGGGAATACCGCCCAAAGGCAGAGGAAACCGTGGAGGGGAATTACAAAGACGGTGAACTGCTCTCACTTAGCCGTCCTTTTTCTGTCATGAGCTACAACACCGGTTATGCATCACTGAGTAAAGATGAGGATTTCTTCATGGACGGCGGGAGCAAGGTCAAACCCGGCTCCAAATCCCTGGTGGAAGACAACCTGGAGGGCATTACAAAAATCCTTCAGGACAATCCCTCTGACGTGTATTTCTTACAGGAGGTTGACATTAATTCCACCCGCTCCTACAGCATAGATCAACGCAGTCTCTACAGCGAAGCTCTAAACAAAAACAGTTTCTTCGCCTATAATTTTAAATGCGATTTTGTGCCCTACCCGATTCCCCCTATCGGTCATGTGGAAAGCGGCCTGGTCACTCTGGCGGATAACTATGTTACAGATGCTGTCAGACTTTCCCTGCCGGAGTCCTTCTCCTGGCCGGTGAAGACCTGTAATCTGAAACGCTGTCTTCTGGTTACCAGATTTCCTCTGAAGGATTCCTCCAAAGAACTGGTGCTGATCAATTTCCATCTGGAGGCTTATGACAGCGGTGAGGGCAAAATAGCCCAGAGCAAAATGCTTGCGGATGTACTGGCCCGGGAATATGAAAAAGGAAATTATGTCATTGCAGGGGGAGATTTCAACCAGACCTTTGAGGGCGTAGACAAATATCCTGTCACCCATAAGGAAGACTGGGTTCCCGGTGTGATCGGGGAAAGTGACATCCCCGAACATTTTTCCTTTGCCATAGATGATTCCTTCCCCACCTGCCGTCTGCTGAACGCCCCTTATACTGGGTCATACGATACCTCTCAGGTGTATGTCATCGACGGCTTCCTTGTATCTGACAACCTGGCGGTGAGAAATGTAAATGTCATTGACGTGGGGTTTGAATACACAGACCACCAGCCGGTGCGTCTGGAAGTTGCTTTCAAGTAAGCATACTGATTTCAAGGATTTCCGCATAGAGTGTCTATAGAGGATATTCTGTGAAAAGGAGTCTTTACATGAAGGAGATCAGCCATATTCATTTGAAAAACCAGGGGAATTTTATTGTGCGTCCCGGCTTTGTCTATGTGGACTGCCAGGGCCGCCGGATTTATGAGAAGGGGCACACCATGCTCCCACCCGGAGCTTCCGCCACCATCAGTCTGGAGGATCACGGAATCCCGGAAGGTTCCTGTATCACTTTTTATGCGGAAGTCCCTCAGGGACCGGACCGGGAGGCTCATCAGATTTTTATTTACTCGGAATCCTGCCGGAATACTGCCCGCTATGTCATCAGCGGCACAGCCGCGGACAGTACACTGGGCTTTATCTCCGATGTATGCTAACTTTATACAGACAGAAATGCAAAGGTCAGGTATCGTCTGGTACCTGACCTTTGCATTTCCTATCCCATTTCCCTGTAACTCAGACAGGATCACGCACAACCTTTATTGCATCCATCTGTTTAAAACATCCAGCAGCCGCTTAAGTTCAATGGGCTTGGCAATATGATCATTCATACCTTTATCCCTGGCTCTTGCCACGTCAGCGGTAAAAGCGTCCGCTGTCAGCGCTATAATGGGTACAGTCCCCGCATCACAGCGGTTCAGGGAACGTATGGCAGAAGTAGCGTCATAACCATTCATGACCGGCATCTGGATATCCATCAAAATGGCATCATATTCACCCACTGCGGATGCTTCAAACACTTCCCGGGCACGCTGTCCGTTCTCCACTGCGTCTACAGCGAAATTCTGCATCTGGAGCAGCTCCACCGCGATCTCACGGTTCATGTCATTGTCCTCTGCCAACAGGATCTTTTTGCAGTCTGTCTGCGTATGTATATTCTCATCCTTTGATTCTGCCGCCTCACCCAGATCTGAAGATATAAATATATGGAGTACCTGCAGCATTTTGGACTTAAACAGCGGTTTTGTGATAAACGCATCTGCTCCTGCCTGCAGAAATTCCTCCTCGATTTCCGAATAGTCATAAGCGGAAACAATGATAATGGGCACATCGCTGCCCAGTTCTCTGCGGATGGCTTTCACTGTCTCCAGACCATCCATCTCCGGCATCTTCCAATCCAGCACAACGGCAAAAAAATCATCCTTCTCTTCATGGGCTTCTACGATCTGCCGGACAGCTTCCTTACCGGATAATACCCAATATCCCCGCATTCCCAATTCATTGAGCAGTGCCGCTGCACTTTCACAGGTTATTTTATCATCATCCACGATCAGTACCGGCAGACCGGCAAGTTCCTCACTGTATTCCTCTTTTTCCAGACAGAGTTCAAGGGGAACGGAAACGGTAAATTTACTGCCCTTCCCCAGCTCGCTCTGCACATGGATGGAACCGTTCATCATCCTGACAATATTCTCCGTAATGGTCATACCCAGGCCTGTGCCCTGCAGTTTACTGATGCGGGAATCCTCTGCCCTGGTGAATGGTTCAAATATCCGGGGGATGAAATCATCGGCTATCCCTATCCCATTGTCGATACAGATAAATTCAAACTGGCTTTTCCCCGGAGACGGTGCGTGCAGTTCATTGATGCGCAGTATGACCTTTCCTCTTTCAGGGGTATACTTGATCGCATTGGACAAAAGATTCATGAGGATCTGCTGCAGCCGGTCGCCGTCAGCAATGATATTCTCATGCCGTACCTGGCCGATACTGATCTGAAATTCCTGCTGTTTTTCTGTCACCAGAGGGCGGCACATGTCCGTTATATTCTGGACCAGCTCCGGCAGATTGACCTTTTCCGGCGTCAGATCGATTTTCCCGCTTTCAATCTTTGACATATCAAGGACTTCATTGATCAGACTGAGCAGATGACGGCTTGATGTGCCGATCTTGTTGAGACAATCCCGTATCTTTTCCGGAGAATTTATATTGGCCTGGGCAATTACCGCCATTCCCATAATAGCGTTCATGGGTGTCCGGATATCATGTGACATGGAAGAAAGGAAGTTTGTCTTCGCCTGATTGGCTATCCTGGCAGCCTGGCAGGCTTCTTCCAGGGCGATGCGCTGTCTCTGCTGTTCCTCCCGGTCATTGGTCATATCAATCCCCACACTGTAAAAAGAAGGGATACCATCCCAGCTCTCCTCAGCACTCACATAGCTGAACGTCATGGTGAGGATTTTAATCCTGCCGCTGCGTGTGATAATGCGGGCCTCGGTGCTTGTATCTCCGCCATTTTCTCTGGAATTCTCCATGACCTTTACCGCCCGCTCCAGATCATCCGGGTGCACATAATCACAGCGGGAATGCAGTTCTGCTTCAAACTGCGATTTGGTATAACCGATCATCTGCAGAAAATCGCCTCCATACCATAGAATCGTCCGCATATCCCTGGCGTCCACCCTGGCAAACCCACCGGGGATGGTCCGGATGATGGCTTCTTTTTCCCTGTCCTTTTTTGCCATGTTGTATTCCATGCTGTGGTTATCATGGGACAACTCCAGACGTGCCCTACGGCCTTCCCAATATACCATACGGTTCTTGATCAGAAACGTACGGTCCAGAACAGGATTATAAAATTCCCATTCATAGAATTCATCTTCTGTCAAAAGGTGATTGGTACAGAAGGGACAAGGGCTGGTCCTGCCCTGTATTACCTCATAGCATTTGCGGCCTGCTACCTGCTCAAACGGCCTGCCCAGGGTTTCACAGGAAGACGAATTCAAATACAGAAGTTCATAAGTCTCCATATCGGCCAGATAGACATTTCCCACATATTCATCCATCATCCATTTAAAATAATCTGATCTTTTATCTGAATTGCAGTTCCCCTCTCCCTCCAAGCCCGACAGCCTGCTGCACTCACCGGACGGCATGTTCCCCTCATCTTTATTTACTGCAGGGTCTGTATTTCTTTGACATTCCATGTCTTTCTCCTTCAACCAATTAATCCTCTTATCCCTCAAAACACCTGTATCAAAACAAGTCTTCCTCGTTTGTTCACATACATATTTATGTATTATATCATAAATAGCAGAAATAGCAAATAATAAGAAAATGGTTCACAAGAATAACAAGGCGGAGAATATCCAATCTCCAAATATTCTCCGCTGTTTTTTCAAAATATCAAGTTTCCGTCCCTATATCTGTCCGTAGACGATCAAATTTATCTTGCTTCTATTTTTATAAACATCATAAAGAAGCGAAGCAGTACATAGCCGATGATCATGGTCGTGATAAAAGTCTGGAAACCTGCAAGCTGGATCACTGCATTTCCCAGTGCTTCTTGTCCTCCTTCTGTGAGGAAAGCCCCCATTTTTGCGGACGCCACGATCCCGATGGCCATGGGGAAGGTCATGCCTGCATACCCCGGAGCAAAGGGGAAGGAAAAAAACTTAGGCAGTTTTATAAGAATAAACACCAGGGACGCCAGCACACAGAGGTACAAAAATGTCACCAGAACCTGACTCGGTTTTTCCAGAACATTCAGCACACTCACCACACAGAGGCTGCAGGGTGCCAGCAGGACAGCCATGGTGTGGTAGACCGCCGGCTTAACTTCCACTTTCATAAGTCTCCATATCATGAACGGGACCAGGATCACATAGATAGCGATCCCATAATATGTCACCACGGTCAGGATCCCCTTGGCATTCATGGCTCCACCCGTCACACAGCTCACCATGATACCGTTATATGTAACAAACCAACTGGGCACAAAGGTGCTGATCTCGCGTTTCATGATCATGTTGCGGACTGTGAACACAAGCAAATGCACCGTATGGATGGCCAGGCCCGCTCCCCAGATGAATTTTCCCGCTGTGAATCCCAGTTCAAAGAAGTAACTGCCCAGGATCATCGTCACCATGGAAAACCCTGCATAAAGACTACAGGGCACTACTGCCTTATACTCTTCCAGACAGGTTTTGGGAAAACGGATCATTTTTATTATATAGCAGATCAGGATCACCACGGCTGTCCACATCATAACATGCCTCAGCCAGCTATAGCCAAACCCTGCATATACATTGCTCAGAGTCAGTGCTCCCACAAATGTGGGCAGTATGGGCACAGGTAATTTTTCCAATCTATTCATCTTTTGTGTCCTCCTGATAATAATATTCAAAATTGTCGCTCACATGGAAAAAGTCGGAGTAATCTATCTCAAATATGGGTTTCTTCACCTTTGACACGTCAATCCTCCTGGCAATTAACTGCTGGAGAACACCACTGTAGGATAGATTCCCCTGGATGACCGCACCCAGGATCCGTCCGTTTTTATGGATGATCTTTTTGTACCCCTCTCTTCCCTCCTGTGTCTCCACAAGCTCTGTCTCATCTTTAGGCTCTGCCTGTCCCAGGGACATGGTGGGGATACCAAAGAAATTCATGGTGGACTTACTGGCAAAGAAATCTGTCATCTTCCGTTTCACCCCAGCCATATTGCTGCCGGCGATAATGCCCTCCTTGACAGCCACGGGCCAGATGGGTGCCCTGCCGGATACATCCCCGGCCCCGTAGATTCCCGGCACGTTAGTCTCTCCGGATTCATTGAAGAGAAGACCGAAGCGGTCGGTCTCCACCCGGCATCCTTCCAGAAATTCCACATTTGCCCGCACACCTGCCGTCACAATGAGGAAATCACAGGGGATCTTGCTGCCATCTGAGAGAAGGAGTTCTTTTACATTTCCATCCCGGCCGGTAAAAAGTTCCTGTACGCCCACACCATAATACTGCTTTACTCCTTTTTCATCCATAGCTGCCTCATAGACAGAAGCTGCCTTTTTGTCAAGCTGTTTACACAGCAGATGGTCCGCCAGCTCCACGACCACTGGCTTTACCTTGTTATCCAGCAGTCCGGAAACCGTATCCAGGCCCACAAGCCCTGCCCCCATGACAACCACATGGCTGGCCTTTGGCAGTGCCGCCTTGATCCTGTCAATATCGCACAGGTTCCTGAAACCAACCACATTCCCGGCCTCCCTCATGCCTTTTACGGGAGGGATGAAAGTATGGGAACCGGTTGCTATGAGAAGCCTGTCGAAGGAAACACGCTCCCCATCCTCTAAAAGAACGGCGTGCTCCCGGCAGTTTACAGATACAGCCTCTCTGCCTTTCAAAAACTTTATTCTGTATTTTTCCGTAAAATCAGGTTCCGTAAAATCAAGCTGCTGTATATTCCTTATATTTCCCAGATAATGATGCAGGATGCATCTGGAATAAATGGTTTCATCCCTGGAGATCATGAGGATCTCCCCGTCCCTGTCCACCCTGCGGATCTCTTTTGCCGCATTGACGCCTGCTGCGGAGGAACCCAGAATCACATATCTCATACCCTACACCTCCTCAAATGTTATGGCCTGCATGGGACATTTCTCCACACACATGGGGGCACCTTTATGGTCGCGGCTCCTGTGCACACACATATTACACTTCATAATTTCCTTATGCTCATGGCTGTCACTTTTCAAGATACCGAAGGGGCACGACATGATGCACATATAACAGCTGGCACACCGTTCCTTGTGGTATTCCACATAGCCCGTCTCAGGGTTCTTGCTCATAGCTCCTGTCATACAGGTATAAACACACTCCGGTCTCTCACAGTGCCGGCAGAATATGGGGGCCGGTTTTGTCTCACTGTCGATCACCACACGGTTTCTGGCATCCCCGCTGTCGGTCTCATGGCTGACCACACAGGCGGTAACGCAGGTCAGGCAGCCGATACATTTGCTGCGGTCTATTTTTATCCGATACATCTTGGTTCCCCCTTATCTTTTTTCAATGCGGACAGCCGCTGATTTGTAGGATGGTTCTTTGGAATAAGAGTCATAGATGGATGGGGTGAGCTTGTTGCACTCCATATAATGGATGGGCGCGTACAACTCGTCCTCCCTGACATTTTCCGTTATCTTTACAGCAAACTCTGCGTTCCGGCCGTTGGCGGAACAGACACGGATCTTCTCGTTTTCTATTATACCGTGATGTTTTGCTGTGTTTGGGTGCATGTAGAGATATGCTTTCTTCAGGGAGACATCCTCCACGAATTTCACCTCTTTTGTCCTGCTCTGTGTATGCCACTGCCCAACAGAACCGCGCCCGGTGTTAAACACAAAGGGAAACTCTTTGGTTACAGGCATGGGATTTTCCATAGGCTTCTCAAAAATAAACTGTGCCTTTTGGGAGGGAGTAAAAAATTTACCGTCCTCGTAAAGCCTTCTCTGGTCTTCCTGCAGTTTATCGCCTTCCCGGAACGGCCACTGGATGCCATGGGAATTTTCCAGGCCCTCCCAAGTCACACCTGTAATATCACAGGGCATCCCTCTGGAACATTCCTTCATCAGGGCAAAGCAGTCCTTTGGTGTCTCCCAGCCGTGAAGCAGATCCCCCATCCCCAGGGCTTTTCCCACTCCTAAAATGGCCTCGTAGTCTGATATCTCATTTTCCTGTCTCGGAAGTACCTGCCGCATAGCTGAAAGTCTGCGTTCCAGGTTGATATAGGTGCCTTCCTTTTTCATACCTGATACCACAGGGAAAAATACGGTGGCCCCCTCTGCGCTCTCAATGGTGTCATAGATATCCTGCACCACGTATAGCTCCAGTTTTTTCACAGCCTCCGCAAAGGTTTCATTGTTGGTCCAGCTATGTCTTGGATTGGTGCAGAGGATCCACAGACCCTTGATCTCCCCTGCATTGATCCCCTCAATGATCTGGTTATAGGTCTTGGTGGGTTTCTCCGCCAGCACACTTTCCTCCACGCCCAGAGCTTCTGCCACCCTTGCCCTTCTGGTGGGATTGGTGAAATCGCCCCCTGCATAGAGTACGGCAGTATTGCTGTAGGCCCGGGAGCCCATGGCATTGCACTGGCCTGTGATGGAGTTTGCTCCTGTTCCGGGGCGCCCCATATTGCCTGTCATTAACGCCAGATTGATCACAGCCTGGGCGGTGCGGACAGCTTCATACCCCTGGTTCACACCCATGGTCCACCAAAAAGAGACACGTTTGCCGGTGTGGATCAGCTCCGCCAGCTCCAGGATCTGTCCCTCCGACAGGCCTGTCGCCTCTGCTGCCCGGTTCAGTGTATAGTCTTTCACAAACGCCTTGAATTCCTGGAACTTTTCTGTGTGCTCCTCTATGTATGTTTTATCAATATAGCCTTTCTCGATCAGCAGATTGGCTATGGCATAATAGAGGTACAGATCGCTTTTATGCTTCAGGCTATACCAGTAATCCGCATTTCTGGCACTCTCAGACTTTCTGGGGTCTATGACGATCAGTTTCTTATTGTGATTGTCTTTGATCTTCCCCCACATGATGGGATGTGTCACCACCGGATTGGCTCCTATAAGGATAATGGTGTCAGACAGCTCCAGATCCTTTAAGGTATACCCCGGGGCATCAAAACCGTAGCTCTGTTTATGTGCCACTACCGCGGTTGCCATACAAAGGCGAGTGTTTCCGTCCACATTTGTCTTCAGATAATTGCGCATCACATGGCCGAACAGTGCAAACTCTTCCATGGTGAGCTGTCCCGTACTGATGCCCGCCACACTCTCTGTCCCGTATTTTTCCTGAAGCTCTGCAAGCTTCTCAGCCACATACTGAAAGCCCTTTTCCCAGGATACTTCCCGCATGGTCCCGTCTGCCTGCCTGATCTTAGGAAGAGGGGACGGTTTTTTAACGGTAAGCTGCTTGTCCAGGGACAGACCTTTGATACAGCAGAATCCGTCATTGACCGGATACCCTTTTGTGGGCACAACTTTCATGATCCTGCCGTCCTCCACGTAAAAATCCAGATTACAGTCTATGGCACAGTAATTGCAGGTGGATTGTATTTTCTTCATGACTTCCTCCTATTTTCCTTATTTCAATCCTGTTCGGTAATTTCACAGAGTACGACTACTTCTTATATAGATGCATGGATCGACCTCATGTCAGTGTGGGATACCGATTCCTCTCCGCCCGCCGCTGCCGTTACCCTTGTTCTTGGTGATGCTCTCTCTCCACCTGCAGAGGCGGGAGAATGTCTTCCATGCTTTCTTCTATATAAAAAGGATAACGCCATACACGCAAAAAAACCGTGACATAAATCACGGTTTTAGACAATGTTCCTAACTGCTTATTCTTTAAAGTACCGGTTTAAAGCATCCGGGTTTGGTATCACAAAAGTATTCTTATCATAGCGGACAAGACCATGTTCCACCAGGACTTTGAGCTGGCGGGAAGCTGTCTCCCTTTTTGTTCCCAGCATATCCGCGATCTGGGTCACGGTGAGTTTCAGGCAGATACGGACACCACCCTCCTCCTTTTTCCCGTAATCACGTGCCAGCTTCCACAGCTTGGCTGCCATTTTCTTTTCCCCTCTTGTGGCATTGGTGGTATTCTTTAGCTGACGGTAGAGTCTCCGGACTTTATGGGACTGAGAGGAAAAAAGGAAACGCATGAGTCTCCCATCTGTTTCCATCAAAGACAAAAGCTGCTTTCTGGGGATTGCCAGAATCTCCGCGGCCTCCATGATCTCACAGCTCACAGGTTCCGGCAAATCCTGAAGTATCTCCTCATTCAGGATACTGCCTTTTCCCAGGACGAAGATCACCTTCTTTTCTCCCATGGCATTCATCTTATATAAGGCAGCCGTCCCGCTGACCACGGCATAAACCGTGACGATCTCCTCCCTCTCCCGGTACAGGTGCTGGCCTTTTTTCATCTGTAGCAGCACACTGTACCGGGACAGATGTTCCAGACTGGACTGCCGGATCTCCTCTGCACCGAAGATCATCTTAAGTGAACCTTCTATATCCGTCACCCTCACGCTCCTATCTTACGTCTTTTATCTCCAACCGCGTCCATGACTGCCGCCAGCCGTTTTGCTGACGCGCGGCATGATTTTTCCTAAGGCTCATTATAACGTAACAGATGACGAATATCTACCTATATTTATATAAGATACTTAATTTCTGTTAAGAATCGTTACCGTTCACAGTCCAATGTCCCGGGAGGTGTTTTCCCAAAGGGATACTGCGCGATGCGCAGCAAAATCCCGAGTTGGCCAGTATACTATGAACCGTAACTAAGAGTCGGATACATGTATAGCGTTCAAATCTATATATTGGTTATAAAAATATCCGATCCCCACAAGCAGCATCAGCAAGACTACCAGGAACAAGATAAAATAATACTGATGCTCACTGTGCATGACACTTATCTTATAATTCATAAACCAAGTCTTTACGGATTCACTGCTGCCCAGGATCAGGATGGCCGCCTGTATGGCCGGAAACACCAAGATCTCCGTATTCTCTCCCAGCATAAAATATGCGGGAACAGTAAGTATGAGTGTCAGGGCAAAGAGGATCCAGGCCCTTTTATTATTTTGAAATATCATATTGCATTCTCCTTCCACTGTCCTTTCCCGCATCTTAAGACGGTTTTCGCAGAATGTCAATAGGCTGCTCACAATATCCGTTTTTTTCTGCCTGAGGTACATCCCCTTATGCCCACCTGTTCGGACCCGGCTCAGTCCGCGCGCAGGGAACGCCTTCTTCGCTCCAGCTCCACATCCATATTTCCCCGCTCCTTATCCAGTCTGTAGAAGCACATCACAACGCCGATGACTACACAGAGCACCATGGGGATCCAGATAAAGCTGGCCTCAATGTATGCAAGTGCCTTAGGCGTCTGGGCTGCGTTTGCCACATAGCCGCCCTTTTTCAAGAGCAGACCGATGATGGCGCTTGCAAGGCCCATACTGGCCTTTACAAAAAAGCCCTGAAAAGCGGCAATGAGACCTGAAACACTTTTGTTTTTCCTGTACTCAGAATAGTCAATGACATCCGGCTGAATGGCAAAAGTGGTTCCAAATATGCCGTATATGCCCAGTCCTGTCACCGCCAGGCCGATGATCAGGCATGCTGCGGAAGATTTTCCAAAATAGATCACAAAATCCCCGATGATATAAATAAGTACACTCAGAAACATTACATTCCGCTTCGACATTTTCTTCTCCAGATAAGGCAATACGAGAAGCATGGGAAGTCCTGAAAGGATTCCGAAAAGTCCCACAAAAGTCAGCCATTGGGTCTTCTGGAGATTGTAAGTAAAATAATAGATAACTGTAGTATTCCGCACCACATAGATGGCAAAATAGAGAAAGTTAACTGCAAAAAAGATCACACTCTGGCCTGTCAGTCCTTTTAAATCCTGTGCCAGGGAAGACTTCTCCCGTTTTACCGAAGGAGGCACCACTTCCTCTGTGTTTAAAAATGTCACTACAAAAATAAGCATGGCTGCGATTCCGTAGATGGTCATGGTCACCAGGTAGCCCTTCCTGGCATTTCCTTTTCCGAAAAACTCCACAAGGGGAGAGGTGATAGTCATGACAATGGCGGTTCCGATCATAGCACAGATCATGCGGGAGGAAACCAGACAGTTTCTCTCATGCAGATCTGAGGTCAGCCGGGGAACAATGGTATTAAGCGGAATGTTCACCACTGTATAAGCTGTACAGAGCAGACAGTATGTAACATAAGCCCAGACGATCTTTCCTGTCATATGCAGATCCGGCACAAAAAACGTCATGACGGTAAATATGGCAAAGGGAACTGCGCCGATCAGGAAATAAGGCCTGCCCTGTCCCCATTTTGTGTGGGTCCTGTCCACCAGGATCCCCATGCCTGTATCCGTCAGTGCGTCGATAAACTTTGTTACCAGCATCAGCGTCCCCGCCACTGCCGCTGAGATCCCAAATACGTCTGTATAAAATATCATCAGATAAGACGCCATGGTACTGAATACCAGATTGCATCCCAGGTCCCCCACCCCGTATCCGATCCGTTTCTTCCATTTTGCTGCTCCTTCGTTTTTTGCCGCACGTGAAGGGTTCTGCAAATTTGCTGTCTGCTCCATTCTTCTTCCTCCCTAATCTCTTTCTTTTTCATACTTTCCTATTGGTATTCCCAATTACGGTCCACAGCCGCCGTCCGGGGCGGTGTTTCCCATGGCAGTCCCTACTCTGCCAGTTTTGTGAGCTTTTTCATATCCTCTTTCAGGTTCTGATAGATTGAGTGGTACAGCTTAAAATATTCGTTATATTTCTCATGGTTCTTTGCATCCGGCAGGATCATCTCATCCAGCACCTGCCATTTTTTCACTTTCTCATAGGACAGGATTCCGGTTCCGATCCCTGCCAGGATCACATCCCCCATGTTTGCCTCCACATCCTGTTTCGGACAGACCACCGGATACCCGGTCACATCAGCAAAAATATGTCTCCACACCTGGGATTTTGTTACGCCCCCGGCAAGAAGGATATACTCCCCAAGGTTCTCATTGGTAGCTTCCATAGCGTCTCTCAGGGAATAGGCAACTGCCTCCAGAAATGCCCGGTACACATGACCTTTCGTGTGTGTCAGGGAAAGCCCCACAATGGTTCCTTTTGCATCAGAGTCCCAGACCGGGCTTCTCTCCCCCATAAAATAAGGAAGCACAACCAGTCCCTCACTTCCCGCAGGGATTTTCTCTGCCTGCCTGTTCAGGAAATCGTAGGCATTGCCCCTTCCCTCTGCTTCCGCACGCATTTCTTCCTCCGCAAAAGTATTTCGGAACCATTTGACAATGGCACCTGCCGTGGCTCCTCCCGCAAAATAATAGGAGAGGTTTTTCGCGTCATACAGATACGGCCATACGATCAGCCCGTTCCCTTTTACGGGCTGATCGGAAATCAGGGCCGCACACATGGATGTTCCGATCGCCGCTGCATAAATCCCTGACTCCAGCACACCCAGGCCAATATTGGCAGCGCCGCAGTCAATGCCCCCTGCAATGACCGGCATCCCCTCCATAAGCCCCAGGTCCTGTGCTGCCTCTTTTGTCAGGCCCCCTACAATATCCGTGGATTCCACAATGTTTTGGGGCATTTTCTCCATGGGGATCCCCATGGCCTCCATCATTTCCTCTGACCAGGTTCTGGTCC
>ENA-UAPG01000468-UAPG01000468.1-human-gut-metagenome-genome-assembly--contig:-NODE-468-length-13166-cov-12.547784_pt1 | contig 13166 bp, 6 predicted proteins | sample MGYA00243478_ERZ654573 | MGnify/ENA primary metagenome ERZ654573 (study PRJEB26926, sample SAMN06164711) | human gut metagenome | biome: ENVO:00009003; feature: ENVO:2100002; material: ENVO:00002003... | reverse complement strand
GAACATGGTATAGGAATCCTCCTCAACCATATGGGCCAGGGAATAGGAATAGGGAAGCATCTTATAACGGAAACGGATGTAGGATACTATGGTATCATAATATTTCTCCCCGGGCTCCCCGAAGTTCCATGGTTCCCTCGGTGTATCTGTTCCGTGGGAGCGCATGACAGGAAGGAAGGTTCCCATCTGCAGCCATCTGGTATATAATTCCCTGTATCCCAGATCCTGTACACCTTTTTCAAAAAGCCCCTGCCAGAACCAGGGCGCCTCCCCCTCACGCACATTGCTGAAGCGGCGGAATCCCTGGGTAGAGCCTGCAAAAAAGGCGCCGATATCCAGTGTCCAGTAAGGGATGCCTGACATACACATGGAGAGCCCTTCGGCGATCTGCCTGCGGAAAACATCCCAGGTGGCCATGATATCCCCTGACCAGAGAACCGTTCCGTATTTTTGAATGGAGAGGGAACCGGAACGGGTCAGGTTTACTACTCTTTTCTCCCTGCACGCTGCCGTCTGATGTTCATAGATCCCTTTGGCATGAGCCAGTGCAAAGTTATTTGCGATCCTTGCATCAAAATATTTTGTCAGCTCACTTTTTGCCAGCTCATACCGCTGTCCATCCTCTCTTTTCTCCAGCCCATTCCAGTCCGGTGTGAAGGGTTCTGTGGAGTCACACCACCAGGCATCTGTGCCCCCTAAAAACAATTCCTGTTCACACTGGCGCCAGTATAGATCCCTGGCTTCCGGGTCAAAGGCATCATAGGTGGAAAGGTTTGCCAAAAGCTTTCCGGCCTCCAGCATTTCCCGGTTATTTTCGCATCCCCGGTTCATATTCGGCCATATCGATACCATGAATGCCGTGTCATCTTTGTGGAGCTGCTCCGTCATGGATGAAAGATCCGGAAAACGGTTTTTATCCATGATCTTGTTGCCCCATTTGCCCTCCTCCCAGGATTTCCAGTCAAGAACCAGGCAGGACAGGGGAATCTGCCTGTCTTTAAATTCCTTCCGGGTATCCAGGATATCTTCCTGGGATACATACCGCTCTTTTGACTGTATGTACCCAAATGCCCAGCGCGGGAGCATGACAGCTTGCCCTGTCAGGCAGCGGATCCCCTCAACCAGTCTGTCAAAACCTTCCCCGGTGATCACATAGTAATTGATCTGATCCGCAGCATCCAAGTCCAGACGGATCTCATTCTGGGCTTCCTCGTAAGTCATCAGGCAGTCCGCGTCAAAAACAACCGCATATCCGGCGGAGGACAGGAACACCGGCATGGGGATCTGCATGTTATTCTGATAGAGGTACTCTTTCGTATTTCTGTAGTTGTAAGTCCCTCTCTCATGCTGTCCCAGTCCGTAAATGGCTTCCTCCCCGCTTATCTTAAATCTAAGCGTACAGGAATAAGAATCGCCGGTCTTCACTGTGGCTGCATTCTCCACAAAGGAGCGCTCTCCATCAATGGTCTTTTTTGTGACGATCCTGGCTTTTCCGCCCTCGATCATGAACCTGCAGATCTCCCGGGGCGTAAATTCATATTCTGTCTGTACAAGGAACTGTGTCTTATGGTTTTCAAAAATAACAGCTTCTTTTTCCATTCCCGGGGTGCACACAACCGTGTCATAGGTCCCCGGATCTGTTATGGTCATTCCCGGTTCTCTCACCAGCCCATCAGGGGTACACACCACGCGGGTAATAAATCCTGTCTTTTTAATCATCTCTGCCTCCACCTTTTTACCAGTACAAATCCGTTTCTCTCCATTGGTATGTCATTTTCATACACACACCCTAACAGATGATCGTATACGGGAACCTCTGTCTTTACCACAGTATCCCCGGCTGTAAAATTAAAGATATAATAATAGTCTTCGCCGTCCAGTACCCTGTGCACCACTTCCACATTCTTTTCTGCCCTCACCGGGTTAGGGGCCATCCCAGCTTCCCTGCACAGATCTACCAAAAGTCCACCCATAGCCTTCTCACCCAGATCGGTGCCCAGATAACAGGCTTTTCCTTTTCCAAAGGAATTTTTGCTGACGATCATAGCACCCTTTTTGTAGTCACTGGTATAGGTTCCCAGAGCCTCCGCGGTTCCCCCCAGCAGGTCACACCACATACCGTCCCCGCTGTCTGCCTCCGTATCTTTTAAAGTCAGATGTACCTGATTACGGTTGCCCGCAAAGATTGGCTCCACCTCCTCCACAGATACACCGAACACATCTGTCAGACCTGCGGGAAGTGTTTCCGTATATCCCACATTGTCTTTGTTTTTTACAGATGTCAGGAATGTGGCAAGCAAAATCCCTCCATTTTCCACATATCTGCGCAGCTTTATCTGAAACGTCCCGGACGTGATAAATGCCGCGGGGAGCACCAACAGTTTATACTTGGAAAAATCAGCGTCAAAGCTGATAACATCCGCATTGTATCCCCGCTCCGCCAAGATTCGGTACATCCTTCCCGCGTAGTCCAGATATTGAAAGTCCGGATCATTGACCGGCTTCATGCGCAGTGCCCAGTGGGAATCATAATCCACACAGACCGCAGCCTGGTTGGAAAATTCCGCTCTCTCCACAGGCGCAAGCTGTTTCAGTAATTTTGCTGTGTCCTGCATTTCATAATATCTGCGTCTCGGAACACCATCCATATCCACAATGGCGTAATTGAGCTGTTCCGCTCCAAACGGAAATGTCCTGAACTGAAAATGCAGCATCATGTCCGCTCCGTGGGCAAAAGACTGGATGACGGCCTGTTTCAGTGCTCCCGGATTGGGCTGAACACGCCCGGAACCGCCGAACCGGTGGCCGCCGCCCGACATAAATTCCATAACCCAGAAGGGCTTCCCTTCCTTTACTCCCCTGGCAAAGGCATAAGGGAACGAATCTACCGCCGCGTCCCTGAGGCCCGGATAATAGTCAAATCCGTAGCAGTCCAGATTTTTCGTGCTCTCATAATAGTCAATACTGTTGGTGGCAAGTCCGGTTCCGTTGGTTGTCACCGGATAGTCCGTATATCTGTGCAGGATATCTGCCTGGATATTCTGGTATTCGATCTGGGACCGGCTGCTGAAGCGCTCAAATTCAAGCCTTAAAGTGGGATTTTCAAAGTATACCGGCATATCCTGCCAAGCGCTGACCTCTATTGTATTTACCGGCGGCTTTATCTGGTCAAAATCCTCATAATCCTGTCCCCAGAAGATATTGCCGCTGCGCCTGTTATATTCACGGATGGTCTTATATTTATCTTCCATCCACCTGGAGAACTTTTTCCGGCACACCGGACAGCGGCACCTGCCAGATGCCTCCTGAGCCGGCTCATTGTCAATCTGAAATCCTGAAACGTACGGATTTTTCCCAAAACGCTTTGCGATCTCCTCTGTGATCTTAGCAGAATACTCCCGGTACACCGGATTATTGTAACAGTAGAAACGGCGGCCGCCGAAAGGCCGTTTTTTTCCTCTGTTATCCACATACAGCATTTCTGGATGCCGGTAAACCAGCCATGCCGGAGGGCAGGCGGTAGGCGTGCAGATGATGCTGCGGACCCCTGCTTTTCCGAGACGCTCCACCGCCTCCTCCAGCCACTTAAAATCATATCTGCCTTCCTCCGGCTCCATCCTGCACCAGGCAAACTCCCCCATGCGCACTGTGTTGATGCCGGATGCTGTCAAAAGCTCCATATCATGGTCCAGCTCCCCGGCGCTCTTATGCTCCGGGTAATATGCCACTCCATACTGCATGATCCTTCCTCCTGCTCTCTTTATTTTCCGGTGAAATGTATCTCCGAATTTTCTTTTCTCTCTACTTCCTTATCCAGGGTCAGCACAACAATGGTGTCTGGCTCCGGATTTTTTACGCCGCTTAAATCCAGCGAAAACGCTTCATCCTTCTGTTCAAAAGGCACCTGCTCCCCATGGAACAGGGCCGCGGTCTCAATTCTATAGCCCTCAAACGGAATCTGGGTTTTGCTGCACACATCTGTATCCAATACATGAAAGTATATTTTATTCTCTTTTGATGTGCTCCCGTAAACTCCATCCAGCGGCTCAATGGGGCCGCCTCTTGTTCCATAGACAGCCTCCCCGTACTCTGCAAGCCATGCGCCAATCTCCCGCATACGGTTTTTCACCTCATCCGAAAGCTTTCCGTTTCTGTCAGGGCCTACGTTCAAAAGCCAGTTGCCGTCACGGCACACAATGTCCACCAGCATTTTTATCAGCCATTCAAAACTGGAAACCGGGTCATCTGCCATCCAGCCCCAGGAACAGCCGCTGCATACGCACATGTTTTTTTCCCAGGGTACAGGAAGGATCTTTCCTGTAATCTCATGAGAACCCTCGTCACAGTAAAAATCGCCTTCGTAACCGGACCGCGGATTCAGCAGAGTTTTGGAATTATATCTGCGCACTAATTTGTTGAGTTTTACCGGCTCCCAGAACCAGGCGCTGGAGGTATCGCTTCCCTTGTGGGCCAGCCAGCCTCCATCGTACCACATGATATCCACAGGGCCATATTTGCTGCACAGTTCTTCCACCTGCCCGTAGCACTGGTCTTTCATAAGCTGTGCATTCTTTGGCAGTCCCTCCGGGTCAAAATATCCGGGGAACCTCCAGTCCATAGGGGAATAATAAAGCCCCACCTTCAGGCCTGCCGCCCTTGCCGCCTCTGTATATTCTTTTACAAAGTCTCTTTTTGCCCCTCTCTCATAGGAAGTAAACCCTTCATAGCTTGCAGGACTGTCCCACAGGGCAAACCCATCATGATGTCTGGTGACCATCACCATATATTTCGCGCCGAAATCCTTAGCCAGCTCTGTCCACTCGGTCATGGAAAAATCCTCTGGAATGAACTCGTCAGCCAGGGCCTCATACTCTTCTTTCGGTATCTGCTCATTAAAGCGCGCCCATTCTCCTCTTCCCAGGATCGAATACAGACCCCAATGCACAAACATGCCCACCTTGGCATCTCTCCACCACTGCAGATCCTCCGGCGCAAGCTTCAGCTCCGGGCATTTGACACCTCCCAGGCTTTTCAGGTTGATGCTGCTTTTCAGCATGGATTTCAGTTCCGCTCCCGTCATCTCTCTTGGTAATTTATCTGCCACTTGAAATTCTCTCCTTTTGCTCTTTCTATTCCTCATAAAGCCAGTCCAGGGTTTCCAGTCCCTCACCGGCCAGATTTGCATTTCTCGGCTTCATCACTGTATCCGATGCTATCACGCCTGCTATCAAAAAGGCTCCTGTGCCAAAATAAATCTCATGGGTTCCCTTCTCATAGCGGTAGGCATGTATATTGATGGGCGGGCACGCCTCCGCCTTCATGGCATTTGCATAGACCACCGTCAGGCCTCCCCTGTCATCTGCATGGGTGTTGGTCTCCAGGTCCGGAAGCTGCAGCCACTCCACGCCTTTTGCATTCATATACCCTACCAGCACATAAGAGTCCTGAGGAAGCTCCAGCTTCACCGTAACGCCCTCCTCAATGGCTGCTCCCAGTCCCATGCGCACACCTGTAAGACTGGCAAGCTCCGGTGCCAGATTGATGATCTTGCAGGAGCAGTCAGAAAATACACTCTCTCCCTTTTTCAGATCATAAGTCTCACAACTTTCGGATTTCAAAAGCGTATAAGGCGCCGGTTTCAGAGGTTCTGCAGTGACTTCCTTTGCATGATCTGTGGGCAGGATTCCCTGCTGCAGCTCTGCCAGATGTGCTCTGAAATGCTCCAATTCCTTCCGGTATTCCGGCAGGCAGGCTGTCCAGTGCCCGTAGGTCTCTCCATTTGGAAAGGGGATCTTTCTCTGGGGTGTCTGCATACTGTTGGCATAGAGGTAAGTCTCCTGCGTCAGCGCCGCCAGTTTTTTGTACTCCTTTAGGGACTCTGCCATTTTCTGTTCTGCTTTTTCAAGAAACGTGATATCCCCCCTGCATTTTTCATCCATGGTATACTTATACCGCAGGATCTCCATAGCTGCCTCTATCTTTCTGCAGTAGGAAATGGTCATACTGTAGACAGCCTGTGCGTCCGTATAAAGGCGGTTCAGTTCCTCCCTGTCCTCCCCTTCCGCTTTTATCACCGCTTCGCACAGCGCAAGGGCTTTCTTTGCATGGGCGCTGACTTCTTCCACACAGTCATAAGGGGTTTCACCCAGATGCGGTTCCCGGTTCACTTCTTTTTTCATATAGTCATCCGGCTGCTCGCCTTTTCTTGCCACAGATTCCCATAATTCCCGGTTGGGCCGGAATCTTGTCACATTGGTAAACTGGCTCATGCTCATGCCCAGGCTGAGTGTCTGGCGGTTTCCCTCCGTAATGCCCACACGGCCCAAAAGCTTTGGCGCACACTGGGCGGCATTTTCCTGTGCTGCCAGAAGTTTTTCTGCTGATTCTCGTGAGATCCCATAGTGCCGTGCAAAAACATTTTCCCAGTATTCCCTCTCCGTGTTTTCCTCCCGGTCCGGATTCCATGCATACCTAAACCATGCGGCAAACCAGATATGATCACGGTCCATCTGCAAAAGGCGAGGGGAAACTTTATCCGGTGTGTACGGCCAGTCCCAGTAAAACAGCGGGTAAAGATGAAGTCCGTTGCAGCCATAGCGGCTCTGCCCCGCCTGTACGCATTTCTGGATATAGAGAGGTGCATTGAACTGAAATGGCTCTAAATCCGCCAGAATATGTATATTCATAATATGAGTGGTTCCAAGACCGGAAAGGGACTGGTGTATTTTCTGCCAATTGCCTTTTGGATAGTAGGTTGTAAGGCTTTCCCCGTTATATTTCCACATGGTGTACAGATTGGTATATTTTTTCTTTGCCTCCTCCATGGCCCCAATAGGGTCACAATCATGGCCCCTCAGGATAATGGGCGGTTCCTCCGCAAGTCCGGCTTCCCTTACCCCGTCTTTTACGCCCGGAATAATGGTGTCAATAAACCAGTCCGTCTTATTCTGTGTTCCCCTAAGCGCTTCTCCCAGGCAGACCATAAGGCCGATATGAGGAAAGGATTTGATGAACTCCCGGATAGATTGTCTTGTGTAATCCGCCACCAGGGGACTGATATTGCTCTGAAGCAGTTCCAGCCCGTGAGCACGGGCAAACGGAAGCGGAATGTGGATATTGTAAAACTTCAGCACCACCCAGATCCCTCTTCTGTCACATTCCTTTGTAAGCCAGCCGAAAAGCTCTCTGTTCTGCTGAAACTCCTCCTCTGTCACTTCCAATGCCTCCGGATAATCCGGTACCTTTACAAGAGAGGAAAACGGATGTCCGCTCCAGATATAGAGGACATTACACCGCATATCCAGCAGCATATCCATGAATTTCGTCCACATTTCCCTGTCATAAAACCAGGGAAAACGCCCCGGTGTGATGGGATATTCATAGGTCAGGCGGGGAGCCTCCACTTTTGTCTTCTGAAGGCCAACGGCCGGACCACGCAGTTTGAATACCGGTGCATCTCCAAAGGTGATCTCCGCCGGCATCTCCCCCATCCGTTCCACTCTCTCCTTCAGTTCCATACAGCCGTACAGGGCTCCCGTCTCACTTCCTCCGCTGATGACCGTAAGCCGTGCAGGGCAGGACTCTATGTAAAATCCTTCCTCCTCCGGCTCCTTTGTATGAAAGATAAGAATCTCATTTTCCTCCAGCCATTGAAGAAATCTATCCTGCTTCCTAACCCCTGCATAAAGCTTTTTACCCGGTATATTTCGGTAATCCTCAAAATTTTCAGGCATTTTCTCCTCTGCCACCGCATATCCTGCATGTTGGAGTGCTTCTGTGATTCTCTGTATCCCCAGTTCTATTCTGACGCTGCAAGTCTCATTTTTGATTATTGTGATCTGTTCCATAATTCCTCCCAGTCTATAAAAACAGCCCCCTCAGTACCAAATACCTGATATATTTTTGTACTGAAGAGGCTTTTCTCTGCTGCCGCGGTTAAACAATAGAAAGCATGCTTTGCGGACTTTCTATTGTCATGACTCGTAACTGTTCAGTACCCTCACAGTTACAGGCAAAAACCCATGCAGAATCGCCTTTGGCGATGGGATTTTTGCTTGACTGCGAAATGTTTTCTTACGGTCAGCGCAGTAAATGCGCAGACCTACTGAATAGTTACCATGAATCTTATTATTTTCCGCCCTTAGCGGAGTCTTTGAACTCTTTCTGTATTGCCTTGTAGTCGGCAGAGTCAACGATACCTTTCACAAAAGTTTCCCACTCTGTCTCACCGATCTGCCCCATAACATACTGCGTGCACATGGTATTCACATCGTCTGTCAGCACATTCCACTGATTGTTGTATGTCTCTGACTGCAGGTTCTGGATCTCATTTTTCATTCCTGTGGCCTGCAGGTCATTGGTGACAAATTCCTTCAGTTCTTTTGCTCTCTGAATACTCTCATCAGAAGCTTTCTTTGCGCCGTCTTTCATAAATTTGTCTGTTATCTGGTCCACGTCTGTTTTCAGGAGGATCTGGTTCCACGCACCTACATATCCATCCTGTCTGGCCTTTTTATATTTTTCGTCTGTCGTATCCTTTGTTCCGTCGTCCAGAAGGGTATAATGTACATCCTGGATACCAAATTTCATCACATCATTATATCCTGGATATTTTTCTTCTGTTGCATTGAACATATCCATGATCTTTTCCAGTTTTTCCTCGGAACAGTCTGCGCTTATAGCGATACAGGAATCAATGTCTGTATAGTTTGGACTTACTGTATACGCCTCCGGTCCTTTCACCGGCTTCAGGCACCATGCTTCACATCCCTCCGGTGCGCTCTCATCAAAGTTTTTGTCGCTTACCAGGTCTGCGGACTGGTTCCAGTTATACCAGGTTGCCAGATAGGCAATGGAATTTCCGGCTTTCCACTTGGAAGTATCGCTGTTATTCAATGCAAATTCAGGGTCAATGACGCCCGCATCGTAAAGGTCTTTTACCCAGTTCAGGAAATCAATATATTTCTCATTGAACTGCATATACTGATACTCTCCGTTCTCATCTATAGTCCAGTCCGTTTGTCCCGTAAATGCAGTTGCAAAAGCTTTCAGATGGGTATCCATGAAGTTGTCCCCAAAGTATTCCAGGGCATAGATTTTTTTGCCTTCTCCCTCTGTGGCCGCATTGGACAAGTCGATCAACCATGTCTTCAGCTCGTCCATAGTGGCCGGCTCCTCTTCAAACCCATATTTTTTCATCAGATCCCTGCGCACTTCAATACCGGAATACTGGCCTTTTTCCGTATTGGACCGGGGCATGATATAGATACCTTCATTATATTTTGCCTGGTTCCACATATCCTCGCCCCAGTTTTTCATAACTGCGTTGGTCTCTGCGATCCCGTTTCCGTTGTCAAAAAGGTAGGGTGTCATATCAAGGAAAACGCCTGCATCTATAGCCTGTGTGAAGATTGGATAATAATAAGAACCATTTCCCTCCTTGCTGATCTGCACTACATCCGGAATACTTCCCGCGGCGATCATAGTGTTTACCTTCTGATCGTAATCCTCCCAGTTGATCCACTGGATATCCAGATTCACATCAAAGAGATCTTCCCAGTATTTTTCCATCTCACTGTCCTGGGCCGGTCCATATCCCCAGTCAATTCCCATTACGGAGATAGTCATTCTGCCATTGCTGTCCTTGGAAGATTCCTTTTCCTCTTTCTTTATCTCCGTTCCTTTTTTTGCCGCCGCATCCGCATCATCGGAGCCGCCGCACCCTGCCAGGCAAGACACTGCCATGGCTGCTGCCATTGTGAGGGCTGCATGTTTTTTAAACTTCTTTTTCATTTTGAAAACCTCCTGTAATAATATAATTTTATTTTTTTATACTCAGCCTTTTACTGCTCCCACCATCATACCTGACTGAAAATATTTTTGCAGAAACGGGTAGATGACCAGTACGGGCAAAACTACAACAACTACTGCTGCCATTCGCATAACCTCCTGCGGCACAGCATTGGCAACGCTGGACTGGACGTCAATCACGTCTGAAATATTGGATGAGAGAACTACTTTCTGTACATACACCTGCAGACTGGATTTTGCCGTGGATGTTATGTACATGATGGAGTTAAAATAGGTATTCCAGTAACCGACAAAAGCGAACAATGTCATGGTTGCCAGCATGGGCTTGGACAGTGGGATTACAATCGTGCCAAAAATCCTAAGCTGTCCGCAGCCGTCTATTTTAGCTGCCTCCTCCAGTTCTATGGGCAATGACTGGAAGAAAGAACGCATAACCATAATGGACCACGCCCCGCAGGCCGCGGGAAGGATACAGGCCCAATAGCTGTCGATCAGATGCAGGGACTTCATATTCATGAAGTTGGGTACCATACCTGCTGCAAAAAGCATTGTGAACATGACATAGGTATTGATAAATTTTTTACCCGGAATGGGTTTGGAGAGCATATATGCCACACCTGCATTTAAGAATACACTCAGAGGCGTACCCACTGCCGTGATGATCAGTGTGGATTTCAGCGAATTCAAAAATCCTGTCCCTGTAACGATCAGTTTATATGCTGCCATAGACCATTTTTTCGGCCAGAGCGTAAACTCACCTGCCACATAAACGGAGGAGTCTGTAAAGGAAAGCACCACCACATATACAAAGGGAAGTATCATGCTGGCAGCAATAGCCAGGAGGAACACCCACAATATAGCCTGGTATACATTCTCTTTTGCCCTCATACCCAGGTCATTTTTTTTCTTAATTTTTACCACGTTCGACATCTCTGTAAACTCCTTTCCTTCCTTCCATTACATAACCCCTTCATAACCCTTACGGTTGGTGATCCAGTTTGTCAATATGACCAGTGCAGTATTGACAACAGATTTGAAGAGACCAATGGCAGTTGTATAGGAATACTGGGTGCTGCCTGTTGCAATACTATTGTTAAATATGTATACCTCGAATACTTCCAGATGAGATTTGACCATGGGGTTGTTCATCAGGAATACCTGCTCAAAATCCACAGAGATGATGGTTCCCATACGAAGAATCAGCATAACCATAACGGTCGGCATAATACTTGGAAGTGTTATTTTCATCATACACTGAAATTTGTTGGCTCCATCCATTTTGGCTGCTTCATACAGGCTCTGGTCAATCCCCGAGATCGCGGCCAGATATACAATGGAATTCCAACCAATGCTTTTCCACAGAGACTGGACAACAATGATCAGATAGATCCATTTGGTACTGAACAGATATGCGGTAGCCTCATTTCCTCTCATCTCTGCCAGTTTATTCAAAAATCCCTGTTCCGTGGATAACAGGAAAAAGGTAAGGCTGGCTACAATTGCCCAGGAAAGAAAGTGAGGCAGGTATACAGAGGTCTGCACAAATTTCTTAAAGGTCTTATTTCTGACCTCATTCATGATCATTGCCAGAAAGATAGGGACCGGGAACGTCAGCAGACTCAGTCCGCTGATGACCAGCGTATTCTTTAACATATTGTAAAATTTCGGTTCTGCTAACAATGTCTTAAAATGCTTCAGCCCCACCCACGGACTCCCAAGAATACCTATTTGGGGATTGTAATCCTGAAATGCCATCAAAAGCCCGCGCATGGGCATATAAAACATTAAAAACATAACGATCAGCCCCGGGATTCCCAACACATAAATCCACCTGTATTCCCAAAGCTGTTTTTTCAAAGTTTTCCGGGCAGCGTATCCTTTTCCCCGCTTTGCCACCATAATCCATTCCCTCCTGTTTCCTTTTATTCCGGTTCCTTCCGGTTTCCTTTTCTTTATAACAAGAGTATATCTTCCGCCCCATGGGTTTTATATAGTAGAGATTCAACATTTTTGAACTAATTTCATATAAATCTTTTTGGCATTCTTGACTTTGTGAAATTTATCCGATACCATTAGAACTACAGCAAACATTTTAGTTTTTCTTTCTATGCGACAGATATGCGCAATGGTTCCGTCGTATATGATAACTTATAATAAATCAAGGAGGGCCTCCCCATGTATCAGGCTGTGATCGTAGACGATGAATCTTTTGTGCTGGACGGTATGAGAACCGCCATTGACTGGTCGGGTTTCAACTTTGAACTCTGCTGCTGTACTACCAATCCCTGTGATGCCCTTACCTATCTGGAACACCACTCTGCGGATCTGCTGATCACAGACATATCCATGCCGCAGATGACGGGGATCGAGCTGATCGAACAGGTTCGGAAAATCAATCCTCTCATTTCTATACTGGTACTTTCCGCCTATGATAATTTCGAGTATGTGCGTTCCGCCATGCGCCACGGAGCGGAAAATTATCTGCTGAAGCCTCTGGACCCCGACGAACTGCGGGAATCCATCAGTAATATTGTGGGCCATATCCAGGAGCGGGCTGAGTTGTCAGGAACCTACGGCTCCACCATGCTGACCTTCAGAAGCCTTTTTATTGAGAACTGGGTAAAAGGCATTCTAAGTGAAGATGAGTTTATCACCCGTGCGCAGATGCTTGGCATTAACCTCAACCTGGACAATTATACGGTCATGATCTTTACCGTTTCCGCCTCCTATCCGCAAGGCAAAGAAAAAATGGCCGGGCTGTTTGATTACCTTCTCTCTCTTTTCGTAGGAAATTATATCAGCCATTTTTATTTTGAGACGCCCACACGGCTGGTCTGTATTGTCAGCAGCCCCAATCAAACACACTCCATCGACAGTCTTTTGTCACAAACAGACAATGCGCGGATCATCCTGGACTTTCCGTTTTTTATCTCAACCGGGAATACCGTTGATAATTATGAGGAAGTCAGTGTCAGTTACCGAAATGCGGCCAAATACCTTTTTCTCCAGTACAGCCCCATGCACCGTATCATCTCAAAGGATATGGATCTGTCTATGGTTTCTGTCAGCATCATTGAGCGTGATTATGACACTGTGCCAAAGGATATCTACATGGAACAGTTAAAGGATCTGTTTTCCACGATTCCCTCCTCACGGCGTTCGGCATTTGTACTTGGAACCTTAAACTGGGGTGTGTTTCAGACCTCCGCTGAGATGCAGCCGGAACCGGAGATCATTGAACTTTTGAAAAATATAGTATGTGACTTTTCTGATGAATCCCGTGTTTTCCAGTATCTGCACACATTTATCTGTACCTGTTACGAAATTGTGGATAGAAAGCACAAGGACCAGTCAGC
>ENA-UAPG01000467-UAPG01000467.1-human-gut-metagenome-genome-assembly--contig:-NODE-467-length-13170-cov-12.198856_pt1 | contig 13170 bp, 10 predicted proteins | sample MGYA00243478_ERZ654573 | MGnify/ENA primary metagenome ERZ654573 (study PRJEB26926, sample SAMN06164711) | human gut metagenome | biome: ENVO:00009003; feature: ENVO:2100002; material: ENVO:00002003... | reverse complement strand
AAGCTGCGCGCTGTACTTTGATATATGTTCCTGATTATGTAAAGACCTGCTAAACAGATGCCATATTTTTTACGGTCTCTCCCTCCAGGATTTCAAAAGGAGAGTAATTCATGTATTTATATTTGTTTCCTTCTAATACATTTATCAAAACATCTACACATTCCGCGCCCTGGCGTTCCGGGTAAATGGCGATTGTTGTCAGTTTCGGCTCATATCTTTCTCTTGTAAAAATCCCGTCAATCCCAATAACGGAAACATCTTCAGGCACCCTGAATCCCAGAGCTTTTAATTCTTCCATCATTCCAAATGCCATATCATCATTAAAACAGATGATGGCTGTGGGCTTATGCGCAGACTCCTGATACATCCTCGCTGCCCTTCTGCCTATGAAAAACAGATCCAAGTAAACAAACCCTTCCGCCTCACAGCTGAAATCCTTTTGACTGCTGTTCTTTGGCGTTTCCGTCTTATCCAGATCTCCCTGTACATCCAGGATATATTTTCTGTATTCTTTCCCTATTTCCAGCATCATCCGTTCCTTCCAGTAACGGTAACGGAGATTTGCGTAGCCTTCATTAAACGGAAGTGCCATACCTATTTTTCGATGGCCCTTTTTCCAGAGATAGTCAATAGCCATATTGATAACTTTTCTATTATCAATGATAACTGCCGGCATGGGTTTCGCAAAAACCGCTGACGGATCAAAACTTGCCGTGACGGTTGGCAGGTAATAGTTTTTTCCAATACTTTCCGCATACGCCTGCGCCACCGACTCCGTAGGGAAAAGCGCACCGTCCGCCAATGTCTTTTTCACCATCTCGAAATCCCGTTCATTCATGATAGCCAGAACATGATATCCCTTTTTCTCAGCTTCCCTGGCCATGCCATGGTACATCTGGTTATAATACGTTCCGGTAAGGTCTCCGCAGAAAAACAACAGCTGGTACGTCTTCTTCTGCTGCAATGCCATGGCTACTGGGTTGGGCATATACCCTACACGGTTAGCGATCTCCAAAATCCTTTTCTTTTTTTCGTTGTCTACATATCCGCTGTTGTTAAGTGCTCTCGAGACCACAGATACTGAAACACCCGCCTCTATCGCTATATCCTTCCTGGTAACATTTTTTTCCATGATTTACTTTCTTATTCCTTTTGTGTAATATGCACTATTTGTATAGTCACTATACTATATGATAATGCCGAAATCTTCAATACGGAGAAATATGGTCACGCGTCCACATGGGCATGTTGGTTACCGCTCACTCTGTTCTCCCCAAAACGCCTCACGGCCTCTCATTTGCCCCCTCGCCAAACAATGTCCGGTTCCTATACAAAATACTTTTTCCATGTCTTGAACCTCAAGCCACAAATATGCTATAATTTCCTGCAAAGATGCTCAATAATTACAGATAGAAAGAAGCATATCATGGATAAAAATCAAAAACCCAAAGTTGAATTCCGGTATTATTCCACCCTGCCCCAGCTTCCCATATATTTTTTAACGGGGGACGGGTGGCTGAACTGCCGGGGAACCCGGACCGTCTGCCTTCATTTTCATAATCTGATGGAAATAGGGTATTGTTATAGCGGAAATGGAAATATGCTTCTTGGTGAACATGCATGCAAAACAGAAGCGAATATGATTTCCATTATTCCTCCCAATTATCCCCACTCCACCGACAGTATTCCTGACAGTGTCATAACCTGGGAGTATCTATTTATTGATGTGGACAGTTGTCTGCAGTCTGTCTATGGGAATGATGAACATAAGTTTAACTATATGAAGCAGCTGATCACACAAAAGGCCCGTTATATCCATGCCAAAGAATATCCTGACATTGCCTCCGCATTTCGTATCATACTGCATGAAATGCTGGTGCAGAAAGAATACAGCAACGCCATGGTAAAGGGGATGGTTTTCTGGCTGCTTATGCGGATTGCCCGCATGACTACTTCCGAGGAAGATCATGAGATCCTATCCTATAAAAGACCCCTCAACCTGGAAAACGTAAGCCAGATACGGCCAGCGCTGGAAATGATCCGAAAACAGTATACTTCTTCCATCAAAATTCAAGACCTGGCCGACATCTGCAGTATCAGTGAGACGTATTTCCGTAAGCTGTTCAAAAAAATGATGGGGGTTTCCGCGCTGGATTATATCAATAAGGTGCGGATCATGAACGCGGCAGAGCTGATGCAGAAAACAGATGATCCGCTGCATGAGATCATATCTAAGACAGGATTCATTTCCGAGTCTACCTTTAACAGGAATTTCAAAAAATATACGGGAATGTCTCCAAGACAATGGAAAGAAAAATATGCCGGAAAGGAATGCCGGCTGAAAGATTTTGATATTTATCTGGAAAACGGATGGTAGGTTTTAGAAGCAAAAAGTCCATCGCCTTTGAGGATGGACTTTTTGCTTGGTTAAAAATCAAGCTGCTGAATGGTCACTATTATTCATCAATCTCAACCATCCGTGTGTAAACGCGCTCCGGGGGGCGGTTATATCTTCGATTCAATACAACCATTGATTATGGGGTGAAGCATGAGAATGTACTTGCTATGTTTGACGCTGTGAAGACTTACGGAAAATATTAAACTCCCTTTTGCAGCCTTCCTAAACAATAGTGATGCGAAATACGTGGAACCGGTATGAGAACTCCATCAAATGATGGAGTTCTCACATTTTACCCTATACCTGTTTTTCCATTATAACGAAAACCTACTTCCGCTCCTGACTTCCTTTTGCAGCCCAAAGGTTTCTGTATTCCCTGGGCGTCATTTTCACAATCCTCTTAAACACGCTGTTGAAAAATTTCTTATCCTCATACCCCACCGCCTGCGCGATCTCCCCAATCCGCATATCGCTGCCCGCCAGCAGTTGGCAGCTCTTCTCTATTCTGACCTTCTGCAGATATTCCCGAAAGGAAAGCCCTGTCTCCTGCCGGAAAATCCTGCTGATATAGGACAGGGTATAATGATACTGCCGGCAGAATGCCCCTAGGTTGACATAATTCTGATAATTTCTGTCAACGTACTGAATCACATCCAGCACGGCCCTATGTTTTGGATGCTTTTGATTCTCATGGATGCCTTTTCGCAGAGTGAGTATGAGCAGTTCGATGAGTCTGCACCGGAATACCTCTGCATACCCCTCTTTTTTCTCCTCATACTCCTCCAACATGCCCATGATCAACTGTTTGATCCGTCCGTTCTCATCATGGAAGATGCGGTCTACAGGTGTCTCACCCGGTATAGAGGTATAATAGCGGATCAGGCAGCCGTGCAGCAGTTCATCCAGAGAACGGCACCCTATCAGCGTCTCATCTATCACCTCAGGCAGAAAGATACAGTTGATCAGTGTAAAATCCGAACTTCTGGAATAGCTGTGCACACTTCCATAGTCCACAATAAAATAATCCCCCTCTGTGAGCATTCCCTCTGTGGAATTGAGCGTATGCACCGCTGTTCCTTTCACCACATATACCAACTCAAAAAAATCATGGTTATGGCTCTCCATATCTGTCTGCTGATATGGCATCATGACCAGTCTCTCCTGCTCCTCCTTAGATACTTCCCTGATATGGATCGTTATTGATTTATTCATAAGACAAATTCACCCCCTATTTTAGTTAAATACAGGTGTTTTTTTCCATTCTATTCTCTGGTATCATGATAGTCAAGAGAAACTGTGAGAATTCTGAACAGTTACCGTCAAGAAAAGGTAACAGTTCAAACAGGTCTGCGCATTTACTGCGCTGACCGTATGAAAAAATAGTGCCAGCAGGCATCCAGCCCATCGCGAAGCGATTTTTAATGGCTGGATGCGTAACAGTTCAGCTTGTCTGAACTGTTACAAGAAAAGAAAAACGGAGGTATTTTAAATGGAATGGTATGCAAAATGGATCAAACCACAGACGGAAACAGGTGATATCTGCCCCCTGTTCCAAAAATCTTTCTTCCTGACAAAACCGGTAAAAGCAGCAACACTTTATATAACAGCTCTCGGTACATACGAAGCGGAACTGAACAAGACCCGGGTAGGAGATTTTGTACTTGCCCCAGGGTGGACTTCTTATCAAAAACGGCTTCAGTATCAGGCTTATGACGTTACAGATCTGATAAAAGAAGACAATCAACTCTCCGTCACCGTAGGAAAAGGCTGGTACCGAAGTCCCATGCCGGGCTGGAGCAGATCATCGGTTCAGGAGGAGCTTAAAAAAAGCCCTGCGGGGCTTCTCGCCCAGTTGGAAATCACCTATGAGGACGGTTCCGTGGAATACATGGCAACGGATGAGACCTGGACGGTTACGGAGAGCCCTGTCCGCTTTTCAGAAATATACGACGGTGAGATTTATGATGCCTCCCTTGCATACGACTGTGCCCCCGGATGCAGCAGCACCCAGGGTTGTGGATGCGGCAGACCTGTATGTGAATTTGAAGGCCCGTCACATACCTTGATCCCCCAGCAGGGTGAGGAAGTCCGTGAGCAGGAAAGGCTTTCTCCCATTCGGATATTTACCACACCAAAAGGCGAGACCGTGGTGGATTTCGGACAAGATATCACAGGTTATGTGGCGATCAGCCTCACAGCAAAGGCCGGAGAAAAAGTAGCGCTCTCCCATGCAGAAGTTCTGGATAAAGAAGGATGTTTTTACACAGAGAATTACCGAAGTGCCAAAGCGCAGTATTTGTATATCTGCCGTGAGGGCCGGCAGTCTTATAAGCCAAAACTTACATTCTTTGGTTTCCGCTATGTACGGATCGACCAGTATCCGGGCGGCCCTTGTGCGGCAAAACCGGAAAACTTCACAGCCGTGGTGATACATTCCGCAATGCAGCGGACCGGATATTTTAACTGCTCCAATCCCCTTTTGAATCAGCTTTTTGACAATGTCATCTGGGGGCAGAAGGGAAATTTTGTGGACGTTCCCACAGACTGTCCCCAGAGGGATGAACGTCTTGGATGGACCGGCGATGCGCAGGTGTTCATCCGCACAGCCTGCATGAATTATGACGCAGAAAAATTTTATACAAAATGGCTCGCAGATATGGCAGCCGACCAGGGTGAGGACGGAAGAGTAGGCCATGTGATCCCCGACCTGCTTTCCGAAGAACCCGCCAGCTCTGCCTGGGGTGATGCGGCAGCCATCTGCCCCTGGGAACTCTATCTGGCATACGGAAACAAGGAATTGCTAGCCTCACAGTTTACCCTCATGAAGAAATGGATCTCCTACATTTCTTCCCATACCACAACAGAATATCTGTGGACCGGAGGCACGCACTACGGAGACTGGCTTGGTCTGGATGCACCTGCGGGAAGTTATAAAGGTTCCACCCGCGAGGATTTTATCGCCTCCGCATTTTATGCATATTCCACATGGCTGGTCATGGAAGCCGGAAAGGTGCTGGGAGAAGATATCGCAGAATATGAAACGCTTTACACTGAAATCGTATCTGCTTTCCGCACCGCCTTCCCGGAATACAAAACACAGACCGAGTGTATTCTGGCCGCCCGCTTCGGCCTTGCCAAAGACTGCCAGGCAGCTGCGGATCAGCTTGCCGCCATGGTCAAAGAGTGCGGGATCCAGCTCCAGACCGGTTTTGTGGGAACTCCCTATATGCTGCATACCCTGAGCGAGTACGGCTATTCCGACCTGGCCTACAGCCTGCTACTGAAGGAAGACTACCCATCCTGGCTGTATCCCGTGACCAAAGGCGCCACTACGATCTGGGAACACTGGGACGGCATTATGCCTGACGGCAATTTCTGGAGCGCGGATATGAACTCTTTCAACCACTACGCTTACGGCTCTGTGGCTGACTGGATTTACAGTGTGGCCGGCGGGATCCAAAGGCTTGCTGCATATCCGGGCTATGAAAAAGTCAAAATAGCCCCCACCCCGGACAAAAGGCTTGACTGGCTGTCTGTGTCCCTGGATACACGCCATGGAAAAATAGTTTCCGCCTGGAAAAAAGCGGGGGATGAGTGGCGCTATGAGATCACGACTCCGGTGGATGCGGTTGTAATGATCGCAGGGAAGGAACGGATGGTCGGCAAAGGGACCTATATATTCTATAGCGAAATAGAACAATCCTAAAAACGGATGAAATAAACTTTATCCATAACAATAAAGGCTGTGATTCCATGATCATACAAGAATGATAGGATCACAGCCTTATTTTATATGCTGCTTTCCTATACTTTGACTCATTGGCTTAATTTTCTGATCTTCTTTTCCTGCGCATCACCAATGCCGCAATTTTCGGCAATGCTGCCGGCACCAATTCTGCTGCGCAAGGCGGCGAAAATACTAAATTCATACCACTTCCATATTTTTTCCATACTTTTTCTTGTTAATATTATTCCATAATAAAAATTTGTATATGAAAGGGAGGGAGGGCCCATGAACAAAATATCGTTAGCGGCCAAATACTTAACACGCAGAAAATCACGTGCATGTTTGATTCTGATCGTGTTTCTTGTGATAAATATAATGGCATTCATTATTATTTCCATTCGGGAATCTGCCAATGACGCTTTAGCGAAGCTGGATCAAAAGCCGCTGGACTATTTCTATCTTGAATCCCAATATGAGACAGACCCGAAAACCGTGAAAGCCGAAGGAAGCAGCATCAGCTTTTTGTCCGTTCCTCATGAGATAACAGACGAAGTAATTGAAAAAATAAAGAGTATCCATGGAATAAAAGCATATGCATCCCATTATGCCTTTTTATCGGGAATGCTGTCCGATAAAAACGGCAATCCGCTGGAATTGGCTGCTTACAATATTCCGGTGAGTAAAGATGACGCTGCTTCCATAAGGGGAGTATCTGATTCTGATCTATATTTAGGCTCAACAATAAAATTAACAGCAGGCAGACACATAACGCCCGATTCTAAGCGCGAAGCAATGGTCAATGTCCAATTCGCAAAGCAAAATGATCTGAATATAGGAGATAAACTGGCAATTACAACGCCGGACCATACGCCGGGCCATACATCCGATATCGAGGTTACTCTGTCCGGCATATATGAAAATACGGATAACGTTGACGAAACTGAATTTTCTCCATCAGAATTAAGCGAAAACTTCATTTATGTGGACTACAGCACGGCACATGCTCTGGACGATAGGAACCAGGGAATCATCAGCGTAAAATTTTTTGTTGACCAGCCGGATCAGTTGGCATCCATTTACGCGCAAGCACAAAAGCTGGATATGGATTGGAACAAATATTATCTGTTTGATGAAGCGGATGCGTCTGTAATAGATGCGGATGCAGTCAAGGCCGTATCTAATCAGTTTTCAGTTTTGACTGCAGTGGTCATTCTTGCAGGATTCCTGATCATCACCTTTGTCCTAATGCTTCAAACAAAAATGCGTACAAACGAAATAGGGATCTTACTTTCACTGGGTTTTACAAAAAACCGAATCCTACTGCAGCACATTATTGAAGTCATGATTCCGGCAGGAATATCCATAGCCGCCGCATATTTTATAGGTGATCACTTAATATCCAGTGAGCGATTCCAGATAACTGTAACTCATATCCAAATGGTAACGACCTTGCAGATCATTGCTATAAATCTATGTTTGCTGATGGCATCCATATGGATATCCAGTGCCCGGCTTCTGCATACAACGCCAAAAGCCATTTTTCAAAAAAACAATTGAGGAAAATATCTATGAATTTTATCCAATGTGCAAGCCGATACGTTATGAGGAAAAAAACCAGGTGTACTCTTCTGATCCTGCTGCTGACCACCGTATTTACACTGATACTGACTGTTGTTTCTATTGCTGCGCATGCAAACACCACTATTGAACAAATGGAAAATAATTTTAACAGGGAGTTTGTCATCAACGCGTATAACGCCCCGGGAGCACTGACTCTGGACAGAATAGCCGAGATTTCAGACATGGATGACATCGCCGCTTACCGTTCCATCTCAAATGCTGTCCCTGTGGAATTTTCAAGCGATAACGGCACACCTCTGTCTGTGAAAACGGATGGCGATAGCTGCTTTGTCAGCCCCGGCTTTGAACATGCAGGCACGCTTGTCAGTAATGTGATGTCAGATTCCGACGCTCTGTTTTCAGAGGGAACGCTGACGATCCTTTCAGGCAGGCATATTACGGAAAGCGATAAAGGCAAAATCTTAATACACAAAGAATTGGCAGATAAGAATGACCTGCACCTTGGCGATACCATACAGATGCATTTTTCACAGGTGATCACCCAGGACATGGATAGTATGGGCTATGATACCAGCCATATGGATACCCATATGATACAAGGGGAAATCATAGGCATTTTTGGATCCCGTGACAACGAACAGAATACAGGACTGCATCTTTCGCACCAGCTATACGAAAATTACTGCTATATTGATTTGGAGACCTATTCTTCGGTATTCAATCCGAAATCACAACGCTTTTTCTGTCAAGCGGCTTTCAGCGTTGCTTCCTCTTCAGATTTAGCTGTTGTGACGAATGAGATCAAAAATCTGGAATGGCCTGCGGGGCAGCCGGCCGGTATTGCTTCTGATCTAGATTCTTTTGCCGGTATGATCGGGTCGCTTGCTTCTCTATCAAACCTGCTTAAAATCATACTGATGGTTATTATCGTTGTATGTATCACCCTGCTATATTTCCTACTTTCCCATGGGGTAAAACAACGAAAGCGGGAAATCGGCATTATGATGAGTTTTGGCCTATCAAAGAGCCATATTTTGATGCAGCATATTGCCGAGGTTCTGATTGCTGCCGTAATAGCCATGGTAATTGCCCTCCCTATAAGCGTAGGAATCGTACACGGGACCGGAGAGCATATTGTATCAGCAGCCGTTGATCAAAATGACGGATCAGAACTGTTGGCAACAGAGGAAACCCATGAAAGACCACGGAAGACCCAAATTGAAAATAAAGGAGCTTCTGTTTCACCGGACGCGGCAGAGATCATGCTGCTATTTGGATTCTTGCTGATCCCCGTTTCAGTTATGACAGCGGAATTTTCCGTTTTACGAAAAGAACCAAAGGAAAACTTAAAATCCATAAGTTAGGAGGATCATATAATGCTGGAATTACAGAATATCAAGTATTCATATCAACCGGGAACCACCATATTGAACGATCTAAACGCCACTTTCTGTCCGGGTCGTGTTTATGCCATAGTGGGTAGTTCGGGGTGCGGAAAGTCAACATTGCTTTCTATTATGGGAGGGCTGGATATACCCGGTTCGGGGCAGGTGCTGTATAACGGAAAACCTCTGACAAAAAAAGAATTGCCTGAATATCGAAAAAAGGATGTATCATTTATTTTTCAAAGCTACAACCTGATCGACTACCTGACAGCGGAAGAAAACCTAAAACTGGTATCTCCTCTCAGCGCCCTGCCTGTTTTGGAAAAGGTAGGCTTGAATCGTGAGATCGCCAAACGCAATGTCCTTAAGCTGTCGGGTGGGCAGCAGCAAAGGGTTGCCATAGCCCGCGCGTTAATTTCCGATTCTTCGCTGTTATTGGCGGACGAGCCCACAGGAAATCTTGACGATGAAAACGCCCGCGCAATTTTCGATCTACTCATACAATATGCGCATGGCCCGCTGCAGGGATGTGTCATTGTGGTTACGCATTCGCCCATACTTGCCCAAAAGGCTGATGTTGTACTGAAGCTGGAGGGCGGTCTACTTAGGGAAATGGTGTAATGGTATGCGTGCAGGATTAGCAGATTTGCCATATTATCGGTATTCTTGTATAATGATATTTGACATGGACAAAAATCAAAGGGCAAGGGGGTAAGTGGGTTGGATAAGAAAATCAAAATACTGATCGTTGAGGATGATGAAAGCATCCGTGATATATTGCTGGCATTTATACAGCAAAATGGATATCTCGTTATGTCCGCTGCCGATGGTATGGCCGGGTATGATCTATTTGTTCGGGAGGCACCCCAATTGGTGATCCTTGACATTATGATGCCCCGCATGAACGGATATGATCTGCTGAAAAAAATAAGGGAAATATCAGATACTCCTGTTATCCTGCTGACTGCTTTAGGCCGAGAACAGGAACAGGCCCGCGGATTTGACTTACTGGCGGACGATTATATTGTAAAACCCTTCTCGCATACGATTTTGATCAAACGGATAGAGGCGGTGTTGAGGCGAAACAGACCGGACACCCCGCCTGATATGATCAGGCATGGAGATGTACAACTACTGAGAAATAGCTGTGAAATACGATTCCGTGATGAACTGATCGACTTTACCCCCAAGGAATATGAATTGATCAAGTTCATGCTTGAAAATCAAGACCATGTGTTCACGCGAAACCATCTGCTGGATATCCTATGGGGAGAGGAATATTATGGGAACGAGAAAATCATCGACAATCATATCAAAAACATCAGAAAAAAACTGGATTGCGAACTTATTCAAACCGTTTGGGGGATGGGTTACAAGATCAGCAGCAAAAATACAAAGTAACCTGGGACTGAAACTATTTCTACAATTATTCACCATACTGTTTTTGATGTGCACCGGGATCGTATTACTCCTGCAATTTTACTTACCCGTTCGTTATACGGAGAAAATTCAATATGAATTAGATTTGCAGGCGATGAAATTTGTAGAGTTATTGGAAAGCAAGACATTGACGGAAACCGAAATGCAGGATCATATCCTTACGTTTTGTTTGCAGAACGGAACAGCGGCGGAATTGTTTGATAAAAACAAAAACAGCCTTTACAAAGTGGATCTCTCCCAAAGTATATTGGCGGAAAACCCGGTGTATAGCAGGGTATTGACTGCTTCCTTTATAAGCGGTGATGAAAATTATACGCTGGACATAACCATCTCCCATAATAAAGGATCAGAGGTTACAGAAGTCATAAAGGAAATGTACCCTTTGATTTTAATCATAGCTTTTATCCTTTCTGCTGTGATAGCGGTCATCTATTCAAATCATATTGCCAAACCGATCATAGAAATAAGTAATATTGCCCGGCGAATGGAAAAGCTTGATATGACATGGAAGTGCAAGATTGACAGGACGGATGAAATTGGCGTGCTGGCGTGCAGCCTAAATAACATGGCATTACAGCTGGACAAAACGCTGAAAGAACTGGATGGCGCAAATATGAAGCTGAGATCAGATATGGAAAAAGAAAGGATGCAGGCCAAGCAGCGTTCTGACTTTTTTATGTCTATTTCACATGAGTTGAAAACACCCCTTACCATTCTGAAAGGCGAGACGGAAGGTATGCTGCAGAATCTGACACCTTTCGACAACAGAGATAAATATCTTTTGCATTCCATGCAAGTCATAGAAACAATGGAAAAAATGATCAAAGATATTTTAGCTGCTGCGCGAACACAGATGATCCATGATAATGGGGTCATGCGATCTGCTGACATTGGAAAAATAATTGTGGATATCATTCAAAATCAAGATGAATTGGCAAGATCAAAAAACATCCAAATCCATATGGCATTGGAAAAAGATTTGTTTGTTATCCTCGAACAAGAGTTGTTCAGCAAGGCGCTTGCCAACGTGATCAATAATGCTATCACACATTCTTCGGAGGATTCTTCTATTTATATCACAACCAAACCATCGGGAACCGAATGCATTTTGACTGTAAAAAATGTAAACAGGACCATACCGGACGATGAGATCCAGCATGTGTTTGAACCTTTCTACAAAGTTGACAAATCACGTACAGGGAACGGAACCGGCTTAGGACTGTATATTGTAAAATCGTTCTTGGAATATCACGGATTCCGGTTTGGTATTGCGAATCAGGAAAACAGCGTGATATTTACCATCGTCATGCCGTTATGCTATGACGGACCTGACCTAATGGGTGCGGATAAAAAGCAGCAGTAGCTTTCATATAGGCTATTGCTGCTTTTCCGTACACGATCATAAACTTTCCTTCACCATCACATGGATCTCCGAATACAAATGTTTCCTGTAAGGATTCCTGTCATAGATAAGCTTGTCCAGCAGGACCTCCATGCTTCTTTTCCCCTGGTCATTCAAACCGCTGCCCAGGGTCAGGGTCACCACATCTTCTCTCATAAGCTCCAGGATCTCCGGGTAATCCTCGTAGCAGATAAGGCGCACACCGCTGCGGCCGCTGGCCTTCAGTTCCTCACCTGCTGCCCGGACACATCCGCAGGTGATCAATATACCGTCTATGTTCCTTTCCTCCTGCAGGATCCTCCGCATCTCCCGCCGCATAATCGCCGGGTCCTCTTTCGTTGTGACGCTGGGAAGCATCTGAATTTTGGGATACGCCTCTGTGATGACTGTGCGGAACCCGCCCTCCCGGGTACCAAAGGGGAAGGATTGATGCTCGTCCCCATCGCTGGTTATGACTACGGTCTTACCTTTTCCATTCAGAAATTCTCCCATAAATCTTGCTGCCACTTTTCCCGCTTTGTAGCCATCCTGTCCGATAAAGCAAAAACGCTTGCTGCCTTTGATATCTGAGTTGACCGTTACCACAGGAATTCGCTCCTCTGTGCAGCGGTCAATCGCTCCCACGATCTCATGCGCGTTGATAGGGCTTAAAATGATACCGTCCACTTTCTCCTCACGGTATTTGTCCAGCAGATCTGCCTGCTTCTGCACATCGGAATAAGCAATCACCTGGAATTCCAACTCTATCTGAAAGGAATTATATTCCTTCAGTTTCTCCTCTATTCCTTCCCTGATGTAAGGAAGCGCATCCACCTTTAAGAGCAGCACCGCAATACGCAGCTCCCTGTTCTGCATTTTCAACGCTTTTCCTATAGGGTTTGCCTCATAATTGCATTCATCTATAATCTCCTGTACCTTTTTGCGCACATCATCACTCACGCCTGGCCTTTTATGAAGTACCTTATCAACCGTAGAACGATGTACTCCCGCCATCTCTGCTATCTGTTTAATTGTCACTCCCACTTTATCAACCCCTTTCCTGTCTAATTCCAGGAGCGTGCAGACTGGGGATAAATTTCAAACACACTCTGGAGAGAGAACGAACTTTTAGGCTAAGTATACCTCATTATAGGGGCGATGAAAAGAGAAAAATGGCATGTCACAGGCTCGTTATCTGAGACATGTTACTGTACACTCCGTGTCCAGTAACACGCTTCGCGATGCACAGATATGGAGC
>ENA-UAPG01000462-UAPG01000462.1-human-gut-metagenome-genome-assembly--contig:-NODE-462-length-13220-cov-11.348652_pt1 | contig 13220 bp, 10 predicted proteins | sample MGYA00243478_ERZ654573 | MGnify/ENA primary metagenome ERZ654573 (study PRJEB26926, sample SAMN06164711) | human gut metagenome | biome: ENVO:00009003; feature: ENVO:2100002; material: ENVO:00002003... | reverse complement strand
AAATGAGGAGCTGGATCATAAACTGTATGAAAAATTTGATCTTTACCCTGTAGGAAGCGGGGAGCCCGGAAGCTGGGAAATGCTGAAAAAGTTCTATATCCTCTATGGAAGAGAGCAGGAGTCCCTCTGGGTACCCACGATCATAGTAAACGGCAGGTGTCTGATCGGCATGGAAGAGATCAGGGATTACTTTGAGGATTATGACATAGACGGGAAGATCAACACAGAGGTGCCAAACGATTATGAGTAGACTAAAGCTGAACAGACCCAGAACCTTATGGATAAAGACCATTCTGATCTTCCTGGCAGGCGGCATTTTTATCTGTGTCCTTTTCAGTGTCTTGTATTACCGTACAGTCAAGATCATGACGGAAAAGACTAACCTGCTTTTTGAAAATACCGTATACCAGGTCTCTGAGAGGTGCAGCCAGGAGGTTGGGCAGATGGAGGACCTGATCTTAGGGATTTCGGAGAACCAGTGGGTAAAAAATTATCTGTCCAAACTTTTGGCCGGGACCGATAATTTTTCCATGACAGAGGTGCGCATTGTGCGGGAAGCCCTGCGGGAACGGAATCTGAGTATGGCGGAGAATGTCTATGTCTACACAAAGGATTATGAGCCTGTCAATTGTTTTTACAGAAACGCCGTCTTTGAGACTGCAGAGCCATACAAAACGTATTTGGAAGAATTCCGGGAGTTTCCTCAGGGAAATATACTGTGGAGATATCCGGAGGGAGAACCGGGGCTTATGGAGGCTGTAAGCTACATCCATGACGGGGATATGGTCTACGGACTTTTGGTGGTCCAGTTTACGCAGGAGAATTTCGAGACTATTTTCACCGCAAAAAATAAAAGCCGACAGGAAAAGATGATGCTCACAGACGGAGACGGGCGCATTCTGTTTACGGAAAACAAGGAGTTGACCGGGAAATATCTGAGGGAGCAGGAGCAGCAGCAGGAGGACCACCAGGTTGTCTATCCCCTGGGAAGCTTTGGCTGGAACCTGTGCGGCATTCTTGAAAGCACAGCCGTCACAAAGGAGCTGAATCAGATCATCCCGATCCTGATCATTGTCTTTGTGTGTATCATGCTTTTAGTGGGGATCATAGCGTTTACCATCTTCAAATCTTTTTTAAGGCCGGTCAAACAGCTTCTGTACGGCATGGAACGGATCCAGAACGGTGAGCTGGATTTCACCATGGAGCGGAAAAAGCAGGATGAATTCGGCATGATCATTGACAGTTTTAATTACATGCTTGTGCGCATCAAGGAACTGCTTCATACGGTTCAGAGACAGCGGAACAATTACTACAAGCTGGAGATGCTGGCACTCAAATCAAAACTGAATCCTCATTTTCTCTATAATGCGTTTGATATGATCTACTGGAAGATGGTCTTAAAAAATGAGTATGAGATCGCTGATGTGGTGGCAACCCTTGCTGACATTCTGCGGTACTGCGTGAACCATAAAAAGGAATTTGTCACGGTGCAGGAGGATATGAGATACTTGTCATCCTACCTGTCCTTCCAAAGACTTTTGCTGAATGAAAAACTGCAGTATGAGATCCGCATCCCGGATGAGCTGTCAGAGTGTGAGATGCCCAAGCTGCTGATCCAGCCATTGGTGGAAAATGCCATTAAGTACGGGATGAATGAACAGGAGGGACAGCTGCATGTGAGTCTCAGGCAGGAGGGGGAATACCTGATCTTTGAAGTCTGGGACAACGGAAAAGGGATGCCTGAAGAAACCTGCCGCCGTCTTTTGGAGGACGATACCGGGGATCAGGGCGGATTTGGTGTGCGGCTTGTGAAGGCTATGGTAAAAAGTACATATGGGGAGGAGTGCGGCGTATCCATTTACAGCAGGGAGGGATGGGGGACAAAAGTTACCGTACGGATCCTCAGAGATGTGCCGGTACCGGAATATATCAGATAAAGTTTGTCTTTCCATGAAAGAGGTGATAAGATAAATAGGAAAAAATAATAACCGGTAGGAGAACATCATGAGAAAACTGCTGATTTATATGAAAGACTATAAAAAAGAGTCTGTCCTGGCACCGCTGTTCAAGCTTCTGGAAGCATCCTTTGAACTGCTGGTGCCTCTTGTCATGGCCCGGATCATTGACCGGGGGATCGGAAACGGGGACAGGCATTATGTGATCATCATGTGCCTGCTGATGGTGAGCCTTGGTATTATCGGGCTTGTCTGCTCTGCGACGGCACAGTATTTTGCGGCAAAGGCCGCGGTGGGATTTTCCACAAAACTGCGGCACGTATTGTTTTCCCATATCCAGGGGCTTTCCTTTACGGAAATGGATACCATGGGAACCTCCACGCTGATCACCAGAATGACAAGTGATATTAATCAGGTGCAGAACGGAGTCAATATGGTGCTGCGTCTGTTTCTGCGCTCCCCCTGTATTGTGTTCGGCGCAATGATAATGGCATTTACCATTGACGTGAAAGCCGCGCTTATCTTTGTGGTGACGATCCCTCTGCTCTCTGTGGTAGTCTTTGGGATCATGCTGATCACCATCCCTCTGTATAAGAAGACCCAGGCCGCTTTAGACCGGGTACTGGGGATTACCAGAGAAAATCTAACCGGAGTCAGAGTCATCCGTGCATTCAATAAGGAAGAGGAAGAGAAAGAACGCTTTCAAGAGAGTAATGATACCCTCACAGCCATGCAGAAACATGTGGGGAAAATCTCAGGTCTTATGAATCCCATGACCTACGTGATCATCAACGGCGCTTTGGTAGTGCTTCTGTGGACAGGAGCTATTCGGGTGGATACGGGATATATCACACAGGGACAGCTCATTGCCCTGGTGAATTATATGTCCCAGATCCTGGTGGAGCTGATCAAGCTGGCAAACCTGATCATCACCATCACCAAAGCCCTGGCCTGTGCAAACCGTGTGGAGAGTGTTCTGGAAATACAGTCCAGTATGCAGGACGGGGGCAAAAAATCCCCGGCAGAGACAAAAGAGAGCTGCGCAGCCGTAGAATTTTGCCATGTGGGGCTTACATATAAAAATGCAGGGGAGGAATCCCTGACGGATATTAACTTTAAGGCCGGGAAGGGACAGACCATAGGTATCATAGGAGGCACCGGCTCCGGAAAATCTTCCCTGGTGCATCTGATCCCCAGGTTTTACGATGTCACGGCAGGAGAAGTCCGGGTGAACGGAGTGGATGTGAGAAATTATCCCATCCATGAGCTCCGCCAAAAAGTAGGGATGGTCCTGCAGAAGGCATCGTTGTTTAAAGGGACCATACGGGAGAATCTTCTCTGGGGAAACCGGGGGGCGTCTGATGAGGAGTTGTGGCGTGCACTGGAGATATCCCAGGCAAAGGAGTTTGTGGAGAAGAAGGAGGACGGCCTGGACACAGAGGTGGTACAGGGAGGAAAAAACCTTTCCGGAGGACAGAAACAGCGCCTCACCATTGCCAGAGCTTTGGTGAAAAACCCGGAGATCCTGATCCTGGACGACAGTGCGTCAGCCCTTGACTTTGCCACAGATGCCAGACTGCGCCGGGCTATAGGGAACCTGAAGGATAAGATGACGGTATTTATTGTATCCCAGAGAGCATCCTCTGTCATGTATTCAGATTTGATCCTGGTGATGGAGGACGGTCATCTGGCAGGTGCGGGCAGCCATGGGGAACTTCTGAAGACCTGCAGCGTGTACAGGGAAATTTATGGATCACAGTTTGAGCACAGAGAGGAGGAGGCATAAGATGGACAGGAAAAGATCAGCACAGAAGGAAACACTCCGGAAGGTACTTAAATATGTGCGGCATTATTGGCCGTTTTTGATCCTGTCTATTGGGGCGGCGGCAGTGACGGTAGTCCTGACTCTGTATGTGCCCATCCTGACAGGTGAGGCCATTGATCATATTGTAGATAAGGGAAAGGTTGATTTTGTCTATGTGTTGCACACACTGCAGAAGATCGGCATTGTCATCCTGTTTACAGCCCTGGCCCAGTGGATCATGAATGTGAGCAATAATAAGATTGCCTACCACACGGTTCAGGATGTGCGGAACCAGGCATTTCGGAAAATACAGATACTTCCGCTGAAATACATGGATGACCATTCCTACGGCGAGGTGGTAAGCCGCGTGATCGCAGATGTGGACCAGTTCTCTGACGGGCTGCTGATGGGATTCACCCAGCTTTTTACAGGGGTGATCACCATCCTGGGGACTCTGCTTTTTATGCTCACCAGAGATGTGGGAATCACGCTGGTGGTGGTGCTTATCACACCGTTATCCCTTTTTGTGGCAAACTTTATTGCCAAGAGGACATTTATCATGTTCAAACAGCAGTCAGAGGCCCGCGGGGAGCAGACTGCCCTTGTGGAGGAAATGATCGGAGGCCAGAAAGTGGTCCAGGCATTTAATTATGAGGAGGAGGCCCTGGAACATTTTGACGAGATCAACAAGCGTCTGGCAGACTGTTCCCTGAAAGCTATCTTCTTCTCGTCCCTGACAAATCCCTGTACCCGTTTTGTCAACAGTCTTGTGTATGCAGGGGTTGGTTTGGTGGGGGCGCTGTCTGTCATAAGCGGCGGGATAACAGTGGGACAGCTCTCCTGTTTCCTGAGTTATGCCAACCAGTACACTAAGCCCTTTAATGAGATATCAGGTGTGGTGACAGAACTTCAGAATGCACTGGCCTGTGCGTCCCGTATCTTTGCACTCATAGAGGAGGAGCCTCAGATATCGGAACCGGAGGATGTGAAGACGCTGGAACACACAGACGGAAAAGTGGATCTGGAGCACGTATACTTCTCCTATTCACCGGAGACAAAACTGGTGCAGGATTTCAATCTCCATGTGCAGCCCGGGCAGAGAGTGGCCATCGTAGGTCCCACGGGCTGCGGAAAAACCACAATCATAAACCTGCTCATGCGTTTTTACGATGTGGACAGGGGCAGTATCCGGGTCAGCAGCCGGGATATCCGCAGTGTTACAAGAAAAAGCCTGCGCGGGTCCTATGGAATGGTGCTTCAGGATACCTGGCTCAGAACAGGTACGATTCGTGACAACATTATTATGGGAAAACCGGATGCCTCGGAGGAGGAGATCAAGGCGGCGGCCAGGGCTTCCCATGCGCACAGTTTTATTAAGCGTCTGCCAAAGGGATATGATACGGTGATCACAGAGGACGGCGGCGGCCTATCCCAGGGACAGAAGCAGCTTCTGTGTATCACCAGGGTTATGCTCTGCCTTCCGCCTATGCTGATCTTGGATGAGGCCACATCCTCCATTGATACCAGGACGGAGATGCATATTCAGGAGGCATTTGCAAAGATGATGCAGGGCAGGACCAGTTTTATCGTGGCTCACCGCCTGTCCACCATACGGGAGGCGGATGTGATCCTTGTGATGGATAACGGAAACATTGTGGAGCAGGGGGATCATAAGAAACTGCTTGAGAAAAACGGATTTTATGCTAGATTGTATAACAGCCAGTTTTTATCCGGACAGGATACGGCTGGGGGAATGAAATAAAGGGGGTTGTCGGTTAATACCGATTTTTAACCTCTGACTGCCAGTGAGGAGACAATCCCATAGAATCCGGGCTTTTTTTAAGCCGGAATTCTCTATGGGATTGTCTCCTCCTTTTTGCAGCTTCTATTTTAGGGCGCAAACCCCTTGTCTGGATTTTTTGAAGCACATCTTCAGCTAAGCTGCTTTCTGCTCCTCTTTCCCTTCGTACTTTTCGATTTCATGATGTAAGAACCGATGGTATTTCATGATGTTCCGTCCGATCGCATACAGCATGAACTCTTTATATACTTTCTCCTCTGACCGATAGTTGAACCGCCGGAAGCTTTCGTTTTCCTTGATATCTCCAAAGTGTCCTTCTGTTTGGATCGAACGGATCTGACGTTTCAAAATCCCTTCCTCACTCTGGATATTTGCGTTGGATCCTTCCCGCAGTTCTTCCCAGCGTTCGTTGATCTTCATGACTTTATTCCGGTCTGGATTCTTTTGGGCATTGTATTTATAAAGACATTTGGATCTATGCTCACAGCCGCTGCAGTCCGCACAGCCATATACCTCTACCGTCTGGGTATAATCCTCCTGCTCTTTGCTTTCCGTCCGGATATGGCGCAGCTCTCTTCCGTCATGGCAGATGTAATAGCGCTCATCCTCAAAGACGGCGCATGTCATGTTGTAATACTTCCCGATATCTTCTTTATAAGCCCGGGTTTTCCGCTTTTCATGATCCTGAAGCTTGATATAGCTTCGGATCCCGTTTTCTTTGAGATACAGCAGATTCTTTTCACTGCAGTAGCCGCTGTCGGCAGTCACCGCCTCCAGAGTATCTCCAAACGCATTCTGGTGCTTTTTCAAAACGGGGATCAGCGTATTATAGTCTGTCCGGTCATTACTCACATATCCGTGGACTATAAAGTAATTCTCTACCGCGATCTGGACATTGTATGCCGGCTTTAGCTGCCCGTTCAGCATATGATCCTCTTTCATACGCATGAATGTTGCTTCCAGGTCCGTCTTGGAATAGCTGTTCCGGTCTTTTCCCATGTTCTCAAAGCATTCCTTATACCCCATCAGGCGGCTGCCGCATTCTTCCAGTCCCTCATAGAGTTTCTGGATCTCCGGCTTATGTTTCCCTTTTCCGAAAACGAATTCGATCCCTTCCCCTTGCGCGATCCCCATCAGGTTTTTCTGCAGCTTCAGGATCTCAAGGGGAGAACAGTGATCGATCTCAATGAGGGTGTTATTGGAGATCTTTTTATGCTTTGTCAGTTTCCGTTTCCTATTTTCTTCGATGACCTTCCTGACTTTGTCCATTCCTTCGATCACGAACATATGGGCATTCCCGAGATCGTATTTCGTCCCATATCCATTCTCCAGCAGGAATGTGTTGTACTTTGCATAAAGGGCATCGATGGCATCCAGCAGGCCGGCAAGGTGATAGTTGAGGCTTCCACGCCAGACGAACGTGTATCTGTTTGCGTTCGCTTCAAGCTTTGTTCCGTCAATGTAAAGCTCTTTCAGTGTGATAAGGCCTTCCTTTTCCAGGCGGCGCATGAACTGGTAATTCAGTTCATCCAGGACTTCTCCCGTCAGCTTTTTTCCTTTAAAATCGTAAAAAACATCCCGCTGGGGCTTCTGCCCTTTAGTCAGCCAGATAAAAGCAAGATCTCTCTGGCATAAGTCTACAATACGGTCAACAGCTCTTACCCCGCGCATGTTTGCGTAGGTAACAACAGAATACAGCATGATTGGGTTAAACCCGGTTCTTCCCTTATCTGAATAACAGGCCAGCAGGCCTGAAAAATCTAATTCCTCCAATACCTTTTTCAGGGTATAGACTGGATCGTCGTCGGGTAGACTCAATTCGAAGAAACTGAAGTTAATTTTCTGTTGCCCAATTTCAAAAAAGTTGTTATAATAATCTTGTTTTTGCATAGTTCCATTATAACATGGAACGGAGAGAAAGATGGTTGTTGTTAGCCATCTTTTTCTTTTTGAGGAAATATTTCAGGGGCCGGTGTGACTCAAACGAGTCACACCGGCCCCTTTCTGGGACTATCTATTTTCCGACAGCCCCCTTTTTTGCTTTTTTTATGACCAGTTTTGTATATGAAAAGAAGTAATAGCTGAAATTTGATATAATTTACAAAATATTACAATTAGTAAGTGCATGAGAGAACGGGGGGAATAGCATTATGAAAAGAAAAAAAATCAAACTGATGTCTACTTTTATTTTAGCTTTGTTATTTATGACAGGGTGTGGTATGAGTGTGAAAAATGAGGACCAAATATTAGATGATGTGGAAAATTACGAGTCGGAGATAAATTTTTTTGGTTTTAGTGACGCCGTTACAATTGAAAAACGGCAGACCAATAAAGACAACAAAGAGGATACTGTCTATGTAACATTATATGGCAGTAATGATTATGCATACCAGGAATATGACTGTGTGCTTTATTACAATTATTATGATAAAGGTGGATGGATTCTGGATAATTTGGAGGTTGAAGATTTTAATGTGACAGATTTGAGGGCCAGGGACGATGAAGAAATACTAGAAACCTTTAATAATAATCCTGAAGATTATGTACAGGGAACATTTGATACGATTAACTTTACGCATGTCGAAACAGTAGATTTTGATGAATCGACGTTTTACTCATTTAAAAGAGTATGGTTTGAGGCGAAATGCGAAAAAGCCTTAAAATATACAGCAAAAAATGCTTATGTATTGACGGAGATTTATAATCCTCAAACAGGTGAATGGGAGGATCAGTATTCAGGTATAAGCTTTTTGACTCAAAGTATTCATAATGTGGAGAATTTAATTTGGCTTGGTTCGCCTAATACATACGGGACCTATTCATATATGCGGTTAAAAGAAGACCCTGAAGGAAATTACTATGACAGTACCATGATTCTTTATCTTTACAGAAGATATTTTAACTCTGAAAATGAAGAAATCACTGAGGCTGTAGGCCAAATGGATGACAGTGGTTATGTGACAGACGGGACATTGACTCATATAGATTTATTAAATGGAACTGCTGAATATCGCGACATAAACACGTACGATGATGTTCATATGGCCTATTTTGATTTTGATAATGCAACAATTTACATACCAGATTTTGATGTGACATATTCAATATATAATACAAATGGAGAAGAACCGCCTTTTACATATAAAGATTTTGGAGGCGAAAATGAGAGTCAGCTTGAAGAAAGAAAGGCTCTTGATTTCTAAAGTGTGTTGGAGAATTCAATTGGATAATATAACATTAATTTGCATTATTAATATAGTAAGCCTGCAAAAGGAGGATTATGTAATGAAGAGAAAAGTAAAAATTATATTTTTATGTATCTTTCTCATTTTTTTATCAGGATGTGGAAGTGATACTGTAGTTAATAAACTAAAAGCAGCAAATATTTCAGGATTTTATATTTACAATTCAGATGAAAACAGAATGGCTTTAAGCTTGATTAAAATTAATACGCTTCAATATGCGGTGATACCATATACAGCAAGTCAGCAGGATGATATTTTAGTTTGGGAAAATTTACTGAATACAAATCTATACTTTTACGCTGAACTTAAGCCGTCTAAACGTATTATCGAATTATATGTATATGAAAATTATCATGATGAAGATACACTTGAATATATTGGAATTGATAATTTTATAGCAGAAGGGAAATTCAATATAGAGGATGAAGACTTCTTTTTTGAGTTAGAGGATATAGATGATTTTCTTCTGGATATAGATGAGGGGAAATATTATTATAGTAATGAACTGCCCCAAAATGATGATTTTTGGTAACTATTCAGCAGGTCTGCGCATTCCCTGCGCTGACCGTAAGAAGGTGTATCATGGCCAAGCAAAAATCCCATCGCCAAAGGCGATTCTGTATGGATTTTTGCCTGTAACGGTGAAGGTACTGAACAGTTACGATTTTTGAATAAGGAGACGAATATGAAAAAGAATATGAAAAAGTACTATAATATTTATAAAAGTATTGCTGCAGTGTGTATATGTATTATGATATCGGGATGCTCGGAAAGCGAGACGGGGGAAGAAAATAAACTTGGCGGAGATGATTTGGTGACAGCAATCCAGAGCATCTATAAAAATTATGAATACTTCTCAGATGGAACGGAACAATCGGAAGATAATCAAGTGATTTCCCAGTATATTCAAAATGATAATAACCAGATGAATGGAACGCAGTATATAGAAGTGGAGGATGATGAAGAAGAGGATTCATGGCAGAGCCAGCCGCCTGAAAAATATTGTGGGGGTGATTTTACGGAGTTTTCATATTTAGGAGGAGATTATAGATTATATAAGAAGCAAGAGGGAAATTATGCTCAGTTAATGATTCTTAATTCAGCAAAAGGTGATGTGATTATTCCGGAAAAAATACCTTATGAAGATGAAGAGTATACCTTAGTTGGTATAGCTGCAATTACTCAGGAAGGGGGCAACAACAATTGTAAGTCAGAAGATGCAGTCCGAAGTATAGAGATTCCCGATACAGTCATATGGCTTAATGATGGATTGTTTTCGAGTTTTAATGATCTTCAAAGAGTACATCTGCCTCAAGAGTTAAAGCATATACCTCCACAGATTTTTTCTAATTGCTGGAGGTTGTCAAGTGTTAACATACCTGAAAACATAATTACTATCGGGGCGGGGGCCTTTAGGTCTGTGGCGGAGAAAATCAATAATCTGGTCCTTGAAATACCTGACACAGTACAAGCTATTGGGGATTATGCTTTTACAGATGCAAATGTTTCGAGAATACATATTCCCAAAAACATAAAAATTATTGGAGATGAGGCATTTGCGGGAGCTCAAATTGAGGAGATTGTTTTGCCATATGTTACGAATACAAGTGGAGCACTGCCTGCAAAATTGTTAAAAGGCAGTCAGATTCGTATGGCAGAAATGGAAAAAGGATGGGAAGAAATTCCTGATGAAATGTTTGCAGAATGTAAAAAGCTTAGAGTTGTTAAACTGCCTGAGACAATAAAAAAAATTGGAATATCGGCATTTAATGAGGATTCAGCTTTGTTATACGTAAATATACCGGAAAATACAGAGGAGATTGAATATGGAGCATTTACAAAATGCGTATCGCTGCAAGAAATTATACTTCCGGAAAAACTCAGGGTGATTAGTGAATATGTCTTTGCCTGGTGTGAAAATGCAGTAATAAGAATAAATGGAGTTATTGAAAACGTGGAAGACGGTGCATTTGTGTACTGCAAAGAAGTACACTTGAGACAGAATGAGGTATTATCATATTGTCAGAATAAATTTCCGGATATTACATTTGTATTAGAGGAGAAAATATATGGCGGAGAATTGTCGATGCCTGAAGGTGTGGAAAATATACATAGAGATGGTTTTTCATTAAACGACTTAAATATTGAATCAGATAACAAGAGACGGTTTTGGAGTTTTAGTCAAGAGGACTCTGCATCATTATTAGATAATCAGGGAAACAGGTATTGGCAGGGATATAGCCTGGGTGCATCAAGCAGAGAAACAGGGGCTTTTGTTACATATGAGATAGGTGGAAGGTTTAAAAGCTTTACAGGTGTTGGCGCAGTAGATATAGAGGCAAAAGAAGAAAGAGGAGGAGTTGGATTTCGGGTTTATGGTGATGATATTCTTCTTTACAGCTCAAAATATTTTAGCAGTGAGGAGGCTCCCGAACCGTTTAATATAGATATATCAGGTGTCCAAATATTGAAAATTGAGTATGTAGATGACAGGGACGAAAAGGGAGCCCGTTATGGTATGAATTTTATACCCGAAACAAAATTATGTACTATATTTGATGGCTATTTATTTGAGTAGAAAAAATTTAAATAATTGAATAAACATATGAGTAAGGTGAAAGCGCGGTAAAAAAAGACAGTACTAAATTGCTGGAGATAATAGGAATGGACCGGGCTGTAATAGAGGAAATCATAGGAAAAGAAGGTATATATGGGACAAATGATAGGAATAGGAAAGGAAATCGGATAATGGATAAAGATTATCAAAAAGTATCGAAAAAAGCAGTATTGCTGTTAATGCTGATTATTTTTATTGTGGTGGGAATAGGCGGTTATGTATTTAAGGTTATATGGAAAAAACATGTTGATAGCACAGTAGAAAGGGACTGCACAAAACTCATAGAATTAATAGGAAAGGAAAGAGATGAAGTTAAAGAAATTATGGGGGATGATGGTGTGTACGAAGGAACATATAACCTGATATATGAAGATTTTAAGCTGATGAAATGTTCCCCTACGTATCTAAGTGTGAATTTTTTTGAGCAAAGAGAAGCAACGTTCGATTGGACTTATATAAATGGTATTGTAGAAATAAAGAATACATATGACCTTATAGCTGAAAAAATTACGGATATATTGGGAAGTGATAAAATCATTTATACAGAACAAGAGGATATATTAATGTGGCAATATGATTATTATAATATTATCACTTTGCGCATGGAACCTTACATGGAACCAGGTGACACTTCTAATGTAGTTAGTAAACAGCAGATTACAATTAGACATCAATGCACGGATATAGGATAAATATATATGATTCCTATAGCCCATACGCAGCAAAACTGATATAATAAAATAGTTTCAAGATTTCAGCAGGGTTATTGAGGTGATCAAAGATGCTAAGTGTAGCAGTATGCGATGATGAAAAGATTTTTTGCAAATATATGAAACTGCAGCTTGTCAAAACTGGATATGTGAGGGAAGTTGACTGCTATACAAGCGTAAGTGATTTGATAGAAGATATATTTGATGGACACAGATATCAAATCATTTTTCTGGACATAGATTTACATGATGATAAAGACGGTATTGACTATGGGGAAGAGTTGCTGAAGATAGACCCTTTTGCGAAAGTGATATATGTCACAGGGTACGGCGAGCGTTATTCCCAGCTGATTTTTTTAAAACAGTCAAACTTGGGGGGATACCTGACTAAGCCAATTAATACAGATATTCTTATTAAGTATCTGAAAAAAGTAGAAGAGGATATCCAAAAGAAACAGGATGAGAAGTTAGTGGTGAAATCGGGAAGACAGATAGTAACAATATCCCTAACTGAGATTTATTACATGGAGAGCTGTAAACATACTGTATACATTCATACGGAAAATGCAGAATACGCAGTAAACAAAAAAAAATTGGATTTAATCGTAAATGAACTTGGTGACAGGTTCGTACAGTGCCATAAAAGTTTTGCCGTTAATATGGATAAAATTAAGTGTATAGATAGGAAGGCGAAAACAATATTTTTAAAGGACGGCAGAGAGGTGACCATCAGCAGATCCTGTCTTTCATATGTAATAGAGAAATATTTTTCTTATATGGGCAGTATGATTTAAAAGCATCGGAAGATAAAGGAATGATGACATGTATTTAGTGTTGCAGATTAGTGTATATTTATTAGAGATTTTTGTCGTGATAATAATAATTAGAGAAATGTACGGCAGTATAATTACGGCGGAGGGTAACCTTCGCCTTATCAATGTTTCAAGATATTTACCTATGACGATATGTGGATTGTCGGCAATATTGCTGACCGAGATTGCAGGGAGAATTATTTTTAATAAATTCATAGAAAATGTATACCTCAGTGATTCGGGCATCGCTACAGAAGAATGTAATCTGCTTTGCAC